>JACCDZ010745007.1_pt1 | contig 10064 bp, 11 predicted proteins | sample 7449551 | NCBI WGS metagenome assembly JACCDZ01 (sample SAMN15323452, study PRJNA562643) | freshwater metagenome | isolation source: river surface water | place: USA:Blue River Watershed | collected 2017-08-18
ACCGCAGTAGGCCGAGCGGTCACCGATACAGGGTCAGCTGTGGGGGCGTATTAAACAAAACGTCCTATTACGCGCAGTCCGCCCTGGGCTACATGCCGAGGCCGTCTTCCAGAGTTAGCCGATTGAAAAGGTCGATCTCCTTGAACGCGGTATGGAGGTACTCCGAGTACGGGCGGCTGGATTTGGCTTCAGGGAGCTGCGGCGTATACCCAATATCGATGATGGTTGTCCCGCTGTGGTTGCTCGCTGGAATACCTGCCCAACTGAACTGCTCAGGCTCGAAACGGCGTTTATCCGCTAAGACCTCTGCAAGCAGTTCCGAAAAGTCTTTTTCAAAGAGCACGTTGAGTTCGAGGCGCTTTCCGAAATCGCTGAAATAGGCCAGGCGCAGCCAGCTATCCTCATGCAGCGGGCTTCCACCCAGCCACAGCGACAGCTCTGCCAAGTGCATAAGCACTTCGCTGCGTTCTGGAAAGACCATCCAGACCATGGGCGCCATGTGGCGGCGTGCCACGGCCAACTCGTAAAGCTCCATCGCCACACCACTGGCAGGACGCGAGTCGCCGCCAACTTTGCAGAACAAAGCCGCCTTAGGTTTTTCATCTTGGTCGAGGACAACCGCATTCGGTGCTTGGAATATGTTGGGCGCGGCGGCTTTCAGCACGGAACCCCCTGAAGCTTCGAAAAACTCCAGTGGGGTGTGGGTCAGAAAGCTGAACAAATCTCTAAGCAGGCCTTTGGCGGTGCGACGCTTTTCAGAGCGCGCATTGATGGCGTGGGCCAACAAGGGACTCTGGCTGCGCAGCACGTCCAATTGCTGGGTCAGCTCGGCAATGCTGATTTGGTTTACCAAAGCAGAGGGCAGCAGTTCTTCCGCCAATGGCGGCGAAATACGCGCGATCTTTTCAAGCAGCTCCGGGTGCACATAGCTGCATCGCACCGCTCCGGGATCAATGTCGGGCATGCAGCGTTCGAGATAGCGCCCTGCGACGACGATCCGGTTAAGGGTCTTTTGATTCATGTTCAGGGCCTGCGCCACGTTCGCCATTGTGGCGCTAGGCCCTTGTTCCTCAAAGGCTTTTTTCACGTTTCGATAGGTCTCAAACCAACGCGTGTCGACGGTGCGCGCCATGGTTTCTCCAAGCATCTGCTGTCAATTTATTCGTAACCTATTACAGAAAATAGTTGACGGGCAAGATTCTTGTGGCTATTACTTTAGCTCCATACCCTATCTGGGATGAGTTATAGGAGGAAGGAAAATGCATCGAGGTCTTGATCCTGTACCTGTTGCGCGCAACGTCTCTCGGCGCACGCGCCGTGGCAGAGCCTGCCATGTCATGTACTCGGCAAAGTCAGGTGGGATGATTTCGATGGAGAGCTTTGAAGAGTACAAGCGAGCCCTTCTGCTGGAGATCGACCCCCGTGTGGTGCGCTACAGCGAACAACCCTGGGTGATGGAGCTGAGTAGCGGTGAGATCGGCCCATCACGAGATTACTTCAAGCCGGTCACGGCTGATCTTCGGTTCTACACCCCGGACTTCTCGGTGCTGCTAGCAGATGGCCGAGTGCTGATTATCGAAGTGAAGAAGGCCTCCCCTTCTGACGATCTTGCTGAGAAATACGACCTGGTTCAGGGCCACTGCCAGCAGCAGGGCTTCGAGTTCAGGGTGCTGGAGGGAGAGCACCTGAATGAGGTGTTGCGGCGTAACTGTGAGCACTTGGTTAGAGCCTCGGCTGAGTATCTGAAGCCGCAGCTCTCGGCGGTACTGGAGCAGTTGCTGGAGCTGTCACAACAGAAACCACATTGGCATTACCCAGATCTAGCCCGGCAGGCACCCCTTGGTGGGTTTGGCGTGTTTGTTGGTATTGCCAAAGGGATCTTTCAAGCGGATCTGCAAACCGATCTGTTGTCTGGCCTGGGAGCGATCACGCCAGCCCAGGGCGCATTGACTCACCTGGAGCTGGGGTTCGTATGAACAATCGTTTGATTCAGAAGGGTGATCTGATTGATGACAATGGCCAGCTGTGCAATGTGCATGACATTCGCTTGCAGACGGATCAGGTCGTCCTAGAGGGGGCGGTAGGCAATCTCGTCTTTTATGGCGTGAATGAGTTCAATAACCGCATTGCACAGGGGCTCACAAAGCCAGTTTGGTCTCGGCGCGCGGCAAATGAAGATGGGCCGCCTAGAGAGCTCTCCTTGACCGAGCAGGCCGCGCTGAAAGCACGTTTGAAAGTGCTCGCTCAGGTGAAGACCCTTCGTGAAACGGGGGTGCCTTGGCAGGAAATCGGGCCAATGCTGGGCAAATCAACATCAAGCATGCGCACGATTCAGCGCTGGTACTCAAAGTACGCCAGTGTTGTTAACAAGCAGTTGGTCGCCCCGCGCTACTCAGCACGAGGTAACCGAGGCTCGAAGCTCTCCGAAGTAACTGAACAGGCGTTGCAGGAGACTCTCCTCCAATTCTTCAAAGAGTCTGATCGATTCAGCATTACCGCGATTACGGAGCTGGTGAACACTCGTGCCAAAGAAATCTGTGCAGAGCTGAAGCTTCCATTCAGCGGAGTATCGAGGCGTTCGGTGACGCGCGCGATTTATAAGATCGGGCACCTAGAGTCGGTCAAAGGCCGGCTGGATTCACGTACAGCCAGGCAAGTTCTGCATGCGGCCCTAGAGTTGCTGCTCATCGAGGCACCTTATGAGCGCGTTGAGTTTGACTCGACGGTGCTGAACGTACATGTGGTCAATGAGCAGGGGGATGTCATCGGTAAGCCCACCTTGTACTTGCTGATTGATTGCGCCACCGGAGCCATTATTGCGTTTTACCTAACCATTCAAGCCGAGTCCGAGGAGACATTTCTCCGGCTGCTTGAGATGGCGTTCATGCCAAGAGACGAGCACTTCTTGCAGCGTTTCGGCGTCAAGCAAGCGCTCCCTGCGCCTGCTCTGTGGCACAAAATGTGTGGCGACAACAGTGCGGCGCACCATGGCCAAGGCATGTATCACGCCCTCTGGTACCTAGGGGTGGCAAATGAGTTTTCCCAGGCAGGAAAGCCGCAGACACATCCTTATGTCGAGCGTACTCACGGTTCGATGAAGACCGGTCTCATCAAAAAACTGTGTGGAGCGAATCTGTCAGAAGAAGTCCTGGAGAATGATCCTGAAGGACGTGCCTTGCGTGAGGCAGCGTTGACGTTGCCGAAGCTGGAAAAACTGGTGGCGCGCTGGATTTGTGACGTCTACATGAACCGCCCGCTGGATCGGTTGACCTGGCGCTTTGGTTATCGCTGTTCACCGCGTCAGGCCATGAGCGAACTGACCAAGATCTATCCATTGATTCCTCCCCCCACTCCGGAAGAGTTTAGGGAAGCTTGCTTGCAATACCGCAGCAAGAAGGTGGCGCTGACAAGCAAAGGGGTTACGTTCGAAACCTTTCAGTACAACAGCCCAGATCTTTATCAGTTGTACTTGGATGCGCCACGCAAAAGCAAAGTTGAAATCCGCTGGCATCCGTTGGATGTCAGTTCGATCTCGGTCGTCTCGCCGCTAGACCAGAAAGTCATGATCACGGTGCGGAACAAGCTGCGCAACCTGCCACCTATGAGCTTTGGTGAGGCGAAGCAGATTCGTCGCAAGCTCCATAAGTCAGAAGCCGAGCTGACCGAAGAGGATTATTACCAGGCTGCCGCTGAGCTGAACCGTGACATCCATGCCCTGAATCAGGCCGCAAAGGTTTCGAGCCGCAAGGCTGGGGCCCGAAAGGCTGATAAGCAGGGACAGACCAAAGCACTTCAGGCGACTAAATCCGTCAGTGCCGTTAACACGGCGTCCTCTTCAGTTCTGAATTTGCAGGCACTGACGCCTGCCCCGACGCGTAAGTGAGGTGGTAAGGATGTTTCAGTCACTCTCTAATGAGCGGGTCATGCATCAGCAGTTCCAGATGGCCTATGACTATGCACGTGGCATCGTGGAGCGGTCGGTTAAAAAAGAACGGATTATCGCTTTTCTGCTGGGGCTCCCCAGGCAGGGGAAGACCTTGGTCAGTGAGTTGCTGTTGGCAGACTTTCCTGCCTATTGGAATCAGAGTGGGCAAGTGATCCCAATCGTTCGTGTCGTAACGCCAACGAGGGCGACCAAGAAGGCTATGGCCGAAGCGATCATCGGTGTGTTGGACACGCGCCGCTACGGACGATACAGCGCCGAGCAAGCCACTGCCCGAGCTGTCTTCTTGCTGAAGACCGCCCAGGTGCGAGTCCTTCTCTTTGATGAAATCCAGCACGTGGTGGAGCGCAACAAGGAGAATAGCTGGTACGAAATCGCTGACTGGCTCAAGACCCTGTCCGAAGGACTCAATTTATCGCTTCTGTTGGTGGGGTTGCCTACTGCGCGAGAGCTGTCGGTCAACCCTCAACTGCGAGACCGGGCTATCAGCCCGCACATCATCTATCCGTACAACTGGAATCACCCTGGGGATATCGCAGAGTTCTGTCGCTGTTTGCTGTCTCTCTCCCAGGTGCTGGCCCAGCAGGGCTACGCATTGCCTAGCATGACTGACCTTGACCTTGTGCGGCGTTGTTATGCCGCCAGCCAAGGGCGCTATGGCATGGTGATCAAGTTGTTTGAAGAAGCCAGACATCAAGCGCAGAAAGGAAAGACAAAGACCATCTCGATGCAGACTCTTGCCGATGCTTTCCAGGTAAGCATGTGGAATGAGGGGGAGTTGGAGAATCCGTTCGAAGCGGAGGCTGAGCTTAGCGATAGCGTTCTGGTGCAGCGCTATGTCGCTTTGCTCAATGAGTCTGGGCTGAAGGTACCTCGGCAGAAGAGGGCTCAGAAAAGCGCATCCGGCAATGCCTGCGTGAATGGGAGTGGCCAGTGATGATGCAGATTCACCTGGAGCCATTCGCTGATGAGGCGCTACACAGCCATCTGTTGCGGTTGGCTAACGGTTATGGCCTTCAAAGCAGTAAGCAATTACTGAAGGCGGTGAACCTGAAGCCTCGTCTTGCTTATGACCAGCAGCAGCTTAGGGCGCTTGCGGATGAGTTTGGCCTGAGCCTCGATGTACTAACGGCGATGAACCCTACCAACGATGCCAGTGCGCCGATCCTGAGCCTGAAATATCAACGCTCAGGATGCAGCCCGATTTGCTCCCAATGCATTGGCGAAGCCCACTATGTTCGAGCTATGTGGGATCACGAGTTGATCAGCGCCTGCCCGCAGCATGGGGTGCTCCTGCTGGATAGCTGCCCAGGTTGCGGTGACCCCATTACGCGTGAGCGTGAATCGATCACTCATTGTCTGCATTGCAATTTTTCTTTTGCTAACGCCAAGGCGACTCCGTCAGAGGATTTCGACCTGGCCATTTCTGTGTTGATTGCCGGGACAGTGTCCAAGGCTAGAGGGCTGCTACCTGAGGCTTTGCAATCCGAGAGCCCTCCTCCTGACATTGCAGATTTCCTGATGTACCTGGCTGTTTACATTCAACCCATAGTGGCTTCCCGACGTACAGGTAAGGCGCCTCGTCCGAAAACGATTGAGGAGTCGCGTGAGCTGCTGAGGTGTGCCTGGTCAGCGCTGCAAGATTGGCCGACCGGTCTTGAGCGGTTTATCGAGTCGCGTATCCGTGAAGGTGAAGGCCGATCCGTGCATCAGCGGCTCGGGCGTTGGTTAGCTGTTTTTCAGAAACAGTTCGACCGGGATGCATACAGTTTTTTCGCCGATGTCGTTGAGCAAGTGCTGCGGGATAAGTTCGATGGCCACCTGGAGCGTTTTCTCCGTCGTAACCAGTTGGAACTGACTAAAGACAAGGGCTGGTATTCCGCTGCTGAAGCCGCGAGCTTGCTCAACTCCACGGCCAGTCTGGTTGTGGCCGCCGTTGAAAATGGGCGGCTGGAAGGGCGAATCGAAATCCAGGGCAACAGCCGTTTTGTCGCACTGCACTGGGATGTGATTGAAGGCATTCGCATCGCTCGCAGCCAACACTTGACCCAGAAGGAGGCACGTAAGCGCTTGGGTGTTTCCAAGCTCATGCTTGATCGCCTAGTGGAAGCAGGGGCTTTGCAGGCGCTGAACAAAGATGACCTCCCTGCATTGGTGGTGAGCGGTTCGTTTCGGAGCAGTGATATCGATGGTCTGATTAACCGGTTGAAGAGCTCTGCGAAATCCTCGCCAGCAGCGCCTGAGTGCACGGTGGGACTTCAAGACATCTCTATTAAGAGCGGTCTTTTGCATGCTGATGTCGTTTCGGTTCTGCAAGACATCAGCCATGGGCTGATTAGGCCAACCGAGGTAATCCCTGGAGCTGTTGGTCTAGCGGCTCTGCGTTTCGACATTCGTGACATTCAAGCCCATCAGACCAAGCAAGTCACTGAACCCATGTTGCGCATCAGCGATTTGGTCACGCATGCGGGCTGGAAGCGCGATGACATCAAGGGGTGGATTCAGGGCGGCTTTTTGCGGGTGCACCGCGAGCAGCATGACCAGCAGATTGTCGAGCGGATTCCCTTGTCGGCGCTCACAGAGTTTCTGACACGGTACATCGTGCTTTCTGATGTAAAGAAGGCACTGAACACCACGACCAATGACCTATTGCGAACCTTCCAGCCCGCCAAGATTAAGCCTGCGGTTTCCGCCATAACGGGGCAACCACCGGCTAGGGGGCTTCTTGTCGAAAAGCTGGCGGTGGTTCGAGGGGCGCAGTTACGCAAGCCGCTCATTCGCAAGGTTTCTGAGTTGGAGGTCTTTTCATGACGACGCTTCTCAAGAAGGCCAAGTTGGCAGATGCGTTGCTGGAGCGTCACGCCGATGAAGTCATCACCGGCTTCGTCGTCGATGCCCGAGTGATTACGGGGTGCTTAGTGGGGCAGGTATACAAGATGTACGGCTATGCGGATGGCGAGCAATTGATATCGGGGGAGATCACGGAAATCGCTCAGCTTTCATCCGGTCGCTGGCTGGTCAAAACACGCGAGCTCGATTGCCTGTCCATCGTCAATTTTGGCCCCGGTGGTCGCCAGTCCTTGCTGCACTTGGTCGACCTTTTTTCCACGGCACGTATTGCTCACTCGCGCTGGTGCATGCATTGAGGGGAAACAGAGAGATGAAGCTTTCCAAGCAACGCTTTAGTCGCAGCGCCATCAATGCAAGTCCGGAAAGCGCCTGGATTACCGATGTGGTGATTCTCAGCACAGATAAAGGCCCGCTTCACTGCGCACTCGTCCTAGACCTCAAGACCGAGCGAGTGCTCGGCTGGTCGACAGCACTTGAGGCTGATCCGACGCTGATGATGCGCGCTATCGAACTAGCATGCGCTAGGTCTGTCAGGACGCGCCCGACCAACCTCTTTCTCTATCAGACCAGCGAGAACCTAGCGCCAGATCTTGTTGCCTTTCTGGTGTGTCGGCAGTTTCAGCTTCGGTACATAAAGACTTCAGATCTCAGCCTGACCTTATCGATGGATCGCGTCTGGCGGGAACTTCAACTGCGTTTCAGCCAGTCGCAGTCAAAGCCCGATTACCAGTTTCAAGACGACCAAGACGATCTGGATGACTGAGGGCAGTGCCATGGACGATCTTCAAGCGCTCAATGACCTTCTCTATAGCCCCGGCGAGCCCATGAACGGCTCGACGATGACCGATGAACAGGCCCTGGCTTTTGCGCGTGAGCGCTTCTCCTATCGCGAGTTCTGTCTTGTCCGCGACTGGCGGTGGATCGATCTCGATGTGAGCGAAGCCCAGCGTGTTGAGCTGGAAAAGACCAGGCGCCAGCCCGCGATCATTTATGCCCACACTGTCATTTATGACTCCGCGCGCCGGTGGGATGTGGGTGATTTTGTTCGCACGTCACCGCTACACCGCTTTGAGGAAGGCTTTCTCTTCAAGACCTTGAACTGCACCTATGTGCTGCTCGGCGAGGGTGTACGCAAACGCGCCGCGCTGGAAACCGTTGGCCGTATTTTCTGATGGCAGTGGACTGGTCTGGGGGATTCGAACCGGGCTTCGCATAACACCGTTTCGGTTAAAGGGCGGGACGACCCAGGGGCGCCGAATTCGCCCAGGACATGAGGAATGATCGTGATGAGTGAGCAAGGCCAGAGCGATTCCGACATCCATTGCGCAGTGTGCGGCACTGACACGCGTGTACCTGGCTACGGCCAGCAATTTGGCACCTTGCAGGCTCTTTGGGGGTACGGCTCGAAGCATGACGGTGAGCGTTACCGCGTTCATCTGTGTGAACCCTGTTTCTTCCAAACGCTGGCCTATCTGCGTCAGGAGCGCCGTATCCACTCCTTGTTCGATCACGAGCAACCGGCAGACGACCAAGTATTTGGCCGGGTTGCCCGCGATGACTTTTTTGGTGAGTCGTAACTCACTTTCAACGCCATGGACATGACGATGCGTATCCACCTACTGTCCGATTTACACAATGAGTTCAGTCACTTCAACCCACAAGTGCTGGATGCCGATGTCGTCGTCTTGGCCGGAGACATCGATGTCAAAACGCGTGGTGTGGTTTGGGCCAAACAAGCCTTCTCTGGCCCTGTTTTGTATGTGCCCGGTAATCATGAGTACTACGGTGGCCATCTGAGCCGTACCTTGGAAAAGATGCGTGCGGCGCAGGATAAGCGAGTGCGGGTGTTGGATCGGGATGAGGTCGTGATCGAGGGCGTGCGGTTTCTCGGCGCCACCATGTGGACGGATTTTGCGGCGACCGGTAGCCCGCCCATGGCCTCCCTCAGCGCGCAAAATGCCATGAACGATTTCCGGCAGATACGGACTGAGAACTATCGGCGCATCCGGCCCGCTGACCTCGTTGAACAGTCAGTGAAAACCCGTGACTGGCTGCGCGTCAGGTTGGCCCTGCCGCATGACGGCCCGACGGTGGTGATTACCCATCACGCCCCGACGCTTCGTTCGCTCCAGAGCAATCCCCATGCCGGTGGCCACATGGATGCTGCCTATGCCAATCGTTGGGAAGACCTCATGGGTGGCGATCAGGTCGCGCTGTGGGTACACGGTCATTCGCATACGGCGGTCGACTATGACGTCGCACGCACGCGAGTCGTGTGCAATCCAAGAGGCTATCCAGGCGAAGATACGGGCTTCAATGCAAGCCTGGTGCTAACGCTGTAGTCAGTCATGGGAGATTACCGTGAGCACACACTCTGACTCTGATGCATATCGTCTGGCAGAAGCGTTCAACTACCCATTTGGTGAGCTGGTGACGGCATACCTCACCGATGCGGTGATTGTTTCATGCTGCGGTTTTGGCGTGATGCACCGGCACGCCAAAGCGGAGCCATCTGGCCGGTTTCAAGATGGCCACCGGCTGAGAACGTCGGACATTCTTCACGCGGAGCAGCACGGGCCGTACTGGGCTTTGCGAACGCTCAGCGGGAGTTTTTATGTGATTGTCAGCTTTCACCCGCACGGTGGTCGGCAGTCACTTGAGGCATTTCTCAAGCTTCGTGAACAGGGCGTTCACCCGACGCCTCAACGTCTACAGTGAGGATCTGATGTTGAATCAGCCCATCCGCGATGAAGTCATGCGTCGAGCCCAGCGTTTGGGAGAAAAATGCCATCCAGCGGTGGCAGAAAGGCACGCTGATGAGCTGGCACGATACGCACGACTGACGTCCGCGTGCGACTCGCTGGAGTCTTTCACGGGGTGTCGTCCACCTGCGGATGAGGATGTCTTCAGCACACTCGCGCAACGTCGCAGCCAGATCGCTGATCTACTCGCACAGGCCAATCTAGAAGCCTTCGAGCAGGAGGCAGAGCCAGGGATCTACCTGGCTATTCCTTACTTCTTGCGCTGCTCTGACAAACAGCCTGTGTGGCTGTTGAATCGTACTGCACAGCGAGTTACCTACATCCGGCGATCTTTGTACGCATATGCGAGCACAGACGACGGTGTCGACGAATACCAGGACTCTGGCAGTGCATTCGCCGATGGCATTGCTGCGGGTGCAGTGATCGAGCCCAGTGAAAAGCTTCAGATCGACACCTACTCGATGAGTTGGGACGGCGACTTTGTCAGCAATCGACGGGTTGTGCTGCTG
>JACCDZ011979606.1_pt1 | contig 10063 bp, 10 predicted proteins | sample 7449551 | NCBI WGS metagenome assembly JACCDZ01 (sample SAMN15323452, study PRJNA562643) | freshwater metagenome | isolation source: river surface water | place: USA:Blue River Watershed | collected 2017-08-18
AATTTATACAAAATACCACACAGTAAATAATGAATTCAAACGAAATTGATATCCATAAAGAATTAAAGAAGTATTTTGGCTTCGGACAATTCAAAGGACTGCAAGAACCAGTAATTAAAAGTATTCTAAATAAAGAAAATACTTTTGTAATTATGCCCACGGGAGGCGGTAAATCACTTTGTTACCAATTGCCTGCCTTGATTCAAGAAGGAACAGCAATTGTAGTATCTCCATTAATTGCGTTAATGAAAAATCAAGTAGATGCTATTCGGAGTTTGTCTTCTGAAAATGGTATTGCTCATGTTTTAAATTCCTCTTTGACCAAAACCGAAATTACTCAGGTTAAAAATGACATTACAGCTGGAATTACTAAATTATTGTATGTAGCTCCTGAATCTCTTACAAAAGACGAATATGTTCAATTTCTTCAATCGGTAAAAGTTTCTTTCGTAGCTATTGATGAAGCGCATTGTATATCTGAATGGGGTCATGATTTTAGACCTGAGTACCGTAATTTACGACATATAATCAAACAATTAGGGGATGTTCCTATCATAGGATTGACTGCTACAGCTACGCCAAAAGTGCAGGAAGATATCTTGAAAAATTTGGATATGTCGGATGCTACGACTTACAAAGCGTCTTTTAATCGGCCTAATTTATATTATGAGGTAAGAACTAAAACGAAAAATATTGAGTCGGATATCATTCGTTTTATCAAACAAAACAAAGGAAAATCAGGAATTATATATTGCCTAAGTCGTAAAAAAGTCGAAGCGATTGCCGAAGTTTTACAAGTGAATGGAATCAGTGCGGTACCTTATCATGCAGGCTTAGATGCTAAAACAAGAGCCAAACATCAAGATATGTTTTTGATGGAAGACGTTGAGGTGGTTGTGGCGACTATCGCATTTGGGATGGGAATTGACAAGCCCGATGTTCGGTTTGTCATTCATCATGATATTCCAAAATCATTAGAAAGTTATTACCAAGAGACAGGACGTGCGGGACGTGATGGTGGCGAAGGCCATTGTTTAGCATACTACTCGTATAAAGATGTCGAAAAATTAGAAAAATTCATGTCGGGCAAGCCAGTTGCAGAACAAGAAATTGGATTTGCTTTGTTGCAAGAAGTGGTAGCTTACGCTGAAACTTCGATGTCTAGACGTAAATTTTTATTGCATTATTTTGGGGAAGAATTTGATAGTGAGACAGGCGAAGGAGCCGATATGGATGATAATGTTCGCAACCCAAAAAATAAGGTCGAAGCCAAAAATCAAGTGGTAAAATTACTTGAAGTGGTAAGAGATACGAAACATTTATACAAATCTAAAGAAGTAGTGTTTACCTTGATAGGTAGAGTAAACGCTGTTATCAAAGCACACAAAACCGATTCGCAATCTTTTTTTGGTTGCGGTGTGGATCATGATGAAAAATACTGGATGGCTTTGCTTCGCCAAGTGTTGGTTGATGGCTATTTAGCCAAAGACATTGAAACCTATGGTATCGTAAAAATTACTGACAAAGGTTTGGATTATATCAAAAATCCAATTTCATTCATGATGTCAGAAGATCATGAATACAATGAAACCGAAGACGATGCTATTGTAAGTGCTGCCAGTTCTACTGGAACTGCCGATGAGGCATTAATGGCAATACTTCGTGAATTACGTAAAAAAGAAGCAAAGAAATTGGGAGTACCTCCTTTTGTTGTGTTTCAAGATCCTTCTTTAGAAGATATGTCTTTGAAATATCCTATTTCGTTAGAGGAGTTAACTAACATCCATGGTGTTGGAGAAGGGAAAGCTAAAAAATACGGAGCACCTTTTATAGCTTTAATTAGCCGTTATGTAGAAGATAATGATATTATACGTCCTGACGATTTAGTGGTCAAATCTACTGGGGTTAATTCAGCTAATAAATTGTATATCATTCAAAATATTGACCGAAAACTTTCTTTGGATGATATTGCATCTGCCAAAGGGATGTCAATGGACGATTTGATTAAAGAAATGGAGCAAATTGTGTATTCTGGTACCAAATTAAATATCAAATACTGGATTGACGATATGTTAGATGATGATCAGCAGGAAGAAATTCACGACTATTTTATGGAATCAGACTCTGATAAAATAGAAGATGCGCTGAAGGAATTTGATGGAGAATATGACATTGACGAATTGCGTTTGATGCGTATTAAATTCATCAGTGAAGTAGCTAACTAGTTGTTACTCTTGGTAAATTTCTCCGCGATGTGGTTTTAATGCATCGCGAACTGTAATCATATAGTCGTCAGTAACGACCATATATGCAATCGAATGCATTTCGTGTAGTAGTTCAAACCCAGTGATGTTGAGGGAAAGTTTTTCAATTGCAATGTATTCTTTGAGATGAATTTCATGATGTTCGGCAGTTTTTGCCGATGCAGGTCCTCTAAAATCCCAAATTAATTTAATTTTTCTTTCCATTTTTTACAATTGAATAGCAAATGTACAAACTTTAGGCTGTGTTGTTTACCTAATTTTTATATTTATATTTGGTAAAAATATTTATATGAAGACTACCATTGCACTGTTTTTATTGACTTTTTCGTCTGTATTTGCTCAGGAATTAAGTTTAGATAAAGCCAATCATTTGGCATCTTTGCCGTTAAAATGTTTGCAACAAGAATATCCAAATAAGTTGCAACAGTTACTCATAAATAGTTCGGAAATTGCTGCTCCAAAGACACTTCATCCTGCGTTTTATGGTTGTTTTGATTGGCATTCTTCGGTGCATGGTCACTGGAGTTTAGTCTATTTATTGAAAAGATTTCCTGGTTTAGCGTATCGAGAAGAAATAATCAATAAATTGAAAACTAATTTATCTAAAGAAAATATTCAAACCGAAATCAATTATCTTTCCAAAAAACACGAAAGTTCTTTTGAACGAACTTATGGCTGGGCTTGGTTGTTACAACTTCAAATGGAATTAGAGACTAGTCCTGATGCGTATGCAATAGATTTGGCTCAAAATTTACGGCCATTGTCGAACTTGATTGTGACTCGCTATATGGAATTTTTACCTAAATTATTGTATTCTATCCGAGCAGGTACACATACCAATACTGCATTTGGGTTGAGTCTTGCTTGGGATTATGCTGTTTTTACTAATAATAAGCAGTTTCAAAACAGTATACAAGAGAATGCGATTCGCTTATTTATGAAAGACGAAAACTGCCCATTCAATTGGGAGCCAAGCGGAACCGATTTTCTTTCACCTTGTATGGAAGAAATTGGAATTATGCAACGCGTTTTACCGTCAACTACTTTTTTAAGTTGGTTGGCTCAATTTGCACCACCTCTTTTTGATACAAAATTCAGTTGGGAAGTGGCCAAAGTTTCCGATAGAACTGATGGACATTTGGTGCATTTAGATGGGTTGAATTTCAGTCGTTCTTGGAATCTATTTCATTTGATTCATCAGTACCCAAAACAGTTTTTACATTTACAGACTTTAGCTAATGACCATCTTAATTTTTCTTTACCTTCCGTAGTTGATGGTAATTATGAAGGGGAGCACTGGTTGGCTTCTTTTGCTTTGAAAGCTTTTGAAGAAAGTAATCCTCATAAAAAGATGCAATAAAAAAGCAATGCTTTTTCTACCTTTGCAACATGCCTAAAGAATTATTACTCCAAGTTAGTCCTGAAATTGCTGCAAACGAACTTTTGCTCCAACAGTATTTGTCTAAACAAATTAAGGTGGGTGTGTCTGATATACAACAGGTTGTTGTATTGAAACGTTCTATTGATGCGCGCCAAAAGGCCATTAAAATCAATTTGAAAGTAGTAATTTATTTGCAAGGCGAATCTTTTCAAGAGTCATCTATAACACTTCCAGATTATCCAAATGTTGCAAATAAACAAGAAGTAATTGTAATTGGCGCTGGTCCTGCAGGACTTTTTGCCGCTTTGCAATTAATTGAATTAGGATTAAAACCCATTGTTGTAGAACGTGGGAAGGATGTTCGTGGTCGTCGTCGTGATTTGAAAGCCATTAACCGCGACCATATTGTGAATGAAGATTCCAATTATTGTTTTGGCGAAGGTGGAGCAGGAACCTATTCTGATGGTAAGTTGTATACGCGTTCTAAAAAACGAGGTGATGTAACCCGAATTTTAGAATTATTAGTCGGTTTTGGGGCTACTCCCGATATTTTAGTGGAAGCACATCCGCATATTGGAACCAATAAACTCCCTCAAATTATTCAGGATATTCGCGAGAAAATTATCGAATGTGGCGGACAAGTTTTGTTTGAGACGCGCGTTACCGATATTTTGATTAAGAATAATGAGGTGCAAGGTATAGTTACTCAAAACGGAGATCAAATTGAAGCCAATAAAATTATTTTGGCAACGGGTCATTCAGCTCGAGATATTTTTGAATTGTTGGATCGTAAAAAAGTATTTATTGAAGCCAAGCCTTTTGCGCTAGGGGTTCGGGCTGAGCATCCACAATCGTTAATTGATAGTATTCAGTACAGTTGTGATTATCGTGGCGAGCATTTGCCTCCCGCTCCGTATTCGATTGTAAAACAAGTGGGCGGGCGTGGTATGTATTCTTTTTGTATGTGTCCAGGCGGTGTTATTGCGCCTTGTGCTACAAGTCCAGGCGAAGTGGTTACGAATGGTTGGTCGCCATCCAAAAGAGATCAGGCTACCGCCAATTCCGGAATTGTCATTGAATTGAAGTTGGAAGACTTTAAACCTTTTGAAAAATTTGGCCCTTTAGCCGGAATGGAATTTCAAAAAAGTATCGAGCAAAAAGCATGGCATTTGGCTGGCGAAACTCAAAAAGTGCCAGCACAGCGAATGGTTGATTTTACTCAAAATAAAGTATCTTCTAGTATTCCAGCTACTTCCTATGTTCCTGGAACTACTTCGGTAGAAATGGGACAGGTGTTTCCTGGGTTTTTAAGTCAGATACTTAGAGAAGGTTTTACCGAATTTGGCAAATCAATGAAAGGGTATTTGACTAATGAGGCGATTCTTCATGCACCAGAATCACGTACATCTTCACCCGTGAGAATTCCAAGAGATGGAATTTCTTTGGAACATTTGCAAATCAAAGGCTTGTATCCGTGTGGAGAAGGAGCAGGTTATGCTGGCGGAATTATTTCGGCTGCTATTGATGGCGAAAAATGTGCTCTAAAAATCGCAGAGAGTTTACACCAATAACTATTGGTTTCGCACTGCAACTGCAATTTTGGAATCAGCAGTTCCATAATACAAAAACCATTTGTTTTTAAAGAAAACTAATCCCTCTACAAAACAGACTTCATTGACTTCGCCTATTTTTTCATAGGGTTTGTCAGGATAGATGAAATGATTTTGGGTACGGTCGATTAATTTGTAGGGTTGGTCTTTGTCAAATAAGGCTTGACCGGCAGCATAGGTGAATTTCGGCAATTCTGAAGTGTTGTAATTGGCGGCATTACTTCCGTTGTAGATTAAAACAATTCCTTCTTTTTGCAAAAGCGCAAAAGGTCCCGGCTCGACTAACCGACTATCAAAATACCCCATTCTAGGATGAAGTACGCTAATCATTTTTTGACTTTCCTCATTGATAGCAGCTTGCCAATGGATGAGATCTTCAGAGTACGCCATATATAAGTCGGTATCTCCAAAATACATCCAATACTTATTGTTAATTTTAGTAGCAACAATTTTATTTCCAATTCTTTTGCCTACAATCGCACCTGATTTCGCCCAAAGGTCTTTGTATTTTTCGTCTTTTAATACCAATCCTTGTTTGGTCCAATGTTTCAAATCTTTGGAAGCGGCAAAACACAATCGAGCGACCTTTCCATCATACGAGGTGTAGGTCATAATATACGAACCGTCAGGGATTTCAATTACTCTTGGATCTTCCACACCGCCTTTCCATTCGTAGGAATTCATGTTGTCATTGTCTGGGAAAAAGATAGGTTCGGCTTCTTTTTTAAAATGCAAACCATCATCGCTGATTGCTAATCCTAAACGGGAAGTCATTTGGTTATCCTGGGCTCGGTAGATGAGATATACTTTATTGTCTTTTACTATTGCAGATGGGTTGAGTACGTTTCGTTCTTCCCAATTCACTTCTTTTCTGCTCACAGGACATACAAATTTTTGTTTTGTATTCGGAGATAGAATAGGATTGATACTATCCGTTTTTACAAAATCAAGTAGTGCCCAATTAGGTTTGGTTTCTTGCGCCTCAATTGTAGTAAAACTCCATAAAACAAGAAATAATGTAAAGCGAAAGTAGTGTTGCATCTAGATTTTTTTTAAATCAATCAAGTAAATATACTACTATTCTTTTTTTAATCGGCTTTTAAATAGCTTTTCAAATTTTTCAATTTTAGGTTGAATCACCATTTTACAATAGGGTTGGTTTTTATTGTTGTTGTAATAATCTTGGTGGTAGTCCTCGGCGATATAAAATTTTGTAAGCGGTTCAATTGTAGTTACAATTGGACTATTGAATACTTTTGAGGTTTCTAAAATGTTAATTAAATTTTTTGCTTCTTTTTTTTCCTGTTCATTGGTGTAAAAAATAACCGAACGGTATTGTGTTCCTACATCAGCGCCTTGACGGTTCAATGTGGTCGGGTCGTGAACGGTAAAAAACACTTTAAAAATTTCATCCGAATTGGTTTGGTTTGGGTCGTAGGTAATTTGAACTACTTCTGCATGACCTGTTGATCCTGAGCATACTTCCTCATAAGTTGGGTCTTCAGTTTGGCCACCTGCATATCCCGAAACAACCGATTGTACTCCTTTTAGATTGTCGTAAACTGCTTCAACACACCAATAGCATCCGCCACCAAGCGTAATAGTTTTAAAAGCGCCTTTTTTTTCTACTGGTACCGCATTTGGAACGAAATCAAGCGAAATCGCATTCATGCAATATCTTTTTCCTGTTGGTTCTGGTCCGTCATTGAACAAATGACCTAAATGGCTTTTGCATCTACCACACAGTGCTTCGGTGCGAATCATTCCGTACGATTTATCTAATTTAAAGACGATGCTTTCTTTGTTTTCTTGTTCAAAAAAACTAGGCCAACCGCAACTACTTGTAAATTTTTGATTGGATTGGAAAAGTTGGTACCCACAAGCGGCACAATAATAGGTTCCTTTGGTTTCGTCATTCCACATCGAACCAGTAAAAGCTCTCTCAGTGTCGGCTTCACGTGCTACGGCATACAGATCTGGCGGTAACACTTTTTTCCATTCGGCATCTGAGACGTTTAGTTTTGTGGTGTCGGTATTGGAGTAGTATGGATTTTCGGGTTTTGAAATAGTATTTGACATGTTGATAGTGTTTGTTAATTTATTTTGATTGGTTGTTTGACCACATGCATTAAAAATAAGCAAGGGAATGAGTAATAAAAAATAATTTTTCATTTGTATCTGTTTTTAGTAACTCTAGTTTCATTGTAAAAATACCAATTTACAAGTTAGACAGTAGTTAAACTTTGTCTAAAATTAAAAATAGGCGTTCTTACTCTTTCTTTTTTGTATTTTTGACAATCAATACCATTGTATGTTAGAAGAGAACGTCATATTAGTGAATGAAAGGGATGAGCCTATTGGGTTAATGCCTAAGATGGAAGCGCATGAAAAGGCAGTTTTGCATCGTGCTTTTTCGGTTTTTGTGTTGAATAGCAAAAACGAAATCATGTTGCAGCAGCGCGCGCACCATAAATACCATTCACCGTTGTTGTGGACCAACACTTGCTGTAGTCACCAACGCGAAGGAGAAACTAATATTCAGGCGGGAAGCCGACGTTTATTTGAAGAAATGGGATTTCAAACTGAGTTGAAAGAGTTATTTCATTTTATTTACAAAGCTCCTTTTGACAATGGTTTGACTGAGCATGAATTAGACCATGTGATGATTGGGTATTATAATGAAGAGCCAAGTATTAATCCTGAAGAGGTAGAAGCTTGGAAATGGATGCCTATCGAAGCTGTCAAGGAAGATATTCAAGCTAATCCAGATTTATATACGATTTGGTTTAAGATTATTTTTGATGAGTTTTATCATTTTTTAGAAGAACATACACTTTAAATTAGTTCAAATGAGAGTTACGATTTCAAGAAAAGCCCACTTTAATGCGGCACATCGATTGTATCGAAAAGATTGGTCATTTGAAAAAAATGATGCTGTTTTTGGGAAATGCAACAACCCTAATTTTCATGGGCATAACTATGAATTGATAGTAAGTGTAACAGGCGAAATTGATCCTGAAACGGGCTATGTGATGGATGTTAAAATTCTATCGGATATTATCAAAGAAGAGGTAGAAAACCAAATGGATCATAAAAATTTGAATTTGGATGTTCCGGAGTTTCATGATTTAAATCCAACAGCTGAAAATATAGTAGTGGTGATTTGGAATAAAATCAGAAAACGAATTCCTGCGGTTCACGACTTAGAAATAGTTTTATATGAAACGCCACGTAATTTTGTAACTTTCAAAGGATAACTATGGCATTAGAAATAGGTGATCAAGCTCCTCAATTTATCGCAACAGATTCAAATGGAGCTACCTTTGATAGTACAACGGTAATTGGTAAAAAACCATTAGTACTTTATTTTTACCCAAAAGACAACACGCCAGGCTGTACTGCACAAGCGTGTAGTTTTAGAGATCAATACCAAGATTTTTCAGATCTTGGGGCGGAGGTAATAGGAGTTAGTGGAGATGGTTTAGTTTCACATCAAAAATTTACTAAACAATACAAATTACCCTTTTTATTATTATCCGATTCGAATAGAAAACTGCGTAAATTATTTGGTGTTCCAACTTCCCTTTTCGGAATGTTACCTGGGAGAGTAACTTACGTAATCGATACGAATGGAGTAGTTCAATACGTTTTTAATAGTATGTTAGCGGGTCAACATCTACCCAAAGCTTTGGCGGCTGTAAAAATAATAGTTGCTCAGTAAAGCATCACTCATTTTAGGTTAGCAATAATGAAAATACCACTATATCCTTTACAGTTTCATCCTATCTTCAAAGAACGACTTTGGGGCGGAGATAAACTGCAAACTGTACTTCATAAACCCATTTCTTCTAATCAAACAGGAGAGAGTTGGGAATTGTCTACTATTGAAGGATCCGTAAGTACGATTGCAAATGGTGTTTTAGAAGGGCAATTCATTACAGAACTTATCAATGAATTTCCAAATGAAATTTTGGGAACATCCGTGTACAAACAATTTGGAAACCAATTTCCATTGTTGTTCAAGTATCTTGATGCTAAAGAAGATTTATCTGTTCAAGTGCATCCTAATGATGCTTTGGCAAAAGCACGACATAATTCTTTTGGCAAAACCGAAATGTGGTATGTGGTGCAAGCGGATGCTGACGCACGTTTGATTGTTGGGTTTAAAGAAGAGATGAACCAAGCTACTTATCTTCAGAACCTAGAAAATAAAACTTTATTAGCGACTTTGGATGAAATCAAAGTACAGCAAGGCGATGTGTTTTTAATAGAAACCGGAACGGTACATGCTATTGGCGCAGGAATGGTTATTGCCGAAATTCAGCAAACCTCAGATATTACCTATCGATTGTACGATTTTGACCGAGTGGATGTGGATGGGAATTTGCGGAAACTCCATGTTGATTTAGCTTTAGATGCTATTAATTACCAAACTATTGAAACTCAAAAGCACTACGATAAACAGAATAATCAGTCTAATGAAGTAGTGACTTGTCCTTATTTTACGACTCATTTTATTCCGTTAGAGGGCGAGATGAATATTCAAAAAACAGCAGAGACGTTTACAGTGTATATGTGTGTGGATGGAGCGTTTGAAATTGTTTTGGAAGGCAAACACTATTCGTATACTAAAGGAGATACGATTTTAGTACCAGCAGCCGTAACATCTTTTCAATTGAGCGGAAAAGCTTCAATTTTAGAAATTTACATTTCGTAGTAGGGAATAGAAAGATTATGTGTACTTTTGCACACGCAAATTAAAATTAAAAATAAAATGGCAAACGTTAAGAATTTAAAGAAAGACATCA
>JACCDZ011550038.1_pt1 | contig 10060 bp, 7 predicted proteins | sample 7449551 | NCBI WGS metagenome assembly JACCDZ01 (sample SAMN15323452, study PRJNA562643) | freshwater metagenome | isolation source: river surface water | place: USA:Blue River Watershed | collected 2017-08-18
GACAGTTTCCTGCGCGCCCAGGGCCTGCACTATACCCCGTGGTCAACCTGCGCCCTGCCCTGGCGCGGCTTCTCGCCCCGGCAGCTTTACTCGGTGAATGCCTACGCAGTCTTCGACTACAACCCCGTGTCGAAGGCCAAGGAACTGATGGCCTTCTTTCCCGTCGAGGTCTTCGGGGAGATTCGCGGCGGCGTGCGCTGCGCCTATGACGACAAGGTCTACCTGAATCTCCGGGGCGAGTGGCGGCAGGAATATGGCCTGTTGTTTTTTGACCAGGCAGTAAACTGCAACCGTTTCTTTTCCCACCCGTTCGTCGTGGTGTGCGAAGGCGTGCGCGATGCCCTGCGCTTCGTGGTGAATGGCATCCCTGCCGTGGCGCTGCTGGGAACCCAGGGCTGGACGAAGGCAAAGAGCAACCTGCTCATGCTGGCCTCCCCGCGTGACCCGATTGAGGAAGTCTACCTATGCCTCGACAGTGACCGGGCTGGCAGGGTAGCCGCCAGGGCGCTGACCACCACGCTGGCGAATGACCTGTATGCCCCGATCACGAACCTCGTCTTGCCGACCTACACGGACGAGCAGGGCCGCAAGGAAAAGGCCGATGTCTTTGCCTTGAACCGCGAGGACTTTTCCGGCCTCGTGCAGCAGTTCCGCGACGAACACGGCTGGGTTGGCTACGACTCGCCCCTGTGTTAGAATGGTGCCTGGACATTTCCACACGTCCAGGAGGAAACCCCATGATTCACCGAAAAATCCCCGTGCGCGGCACAATCGCAACCCCGGCGTCGTCACCGCCGCTGGCAAGCCACGGCCACCCCCGCGCCCCGGCCAGGGTCGCCAGAAACGTCTCGCTGTCGGCAGGCCACCCCGTCACGCTCGCGCAGTTGCTTGACTACCAGCACCAGCACAATGCAGACCGCGTGATGCGTGCCGGCTTCTGCACGATTGACAAGGTGCAGGCCGTCTTCACGCAGAATGGCTTCCCCGCCTACATCTATACCGTCAAGGAACCCGTTGCCGGCTCCGGCCGCTTTCACCGCGTTGACATATCTTCGCGCAACCCTTCCGACCCGTCGGTTACGACGCAGCCCTTCGTCTCGTGCAGTTGCGAGGACTTCACCTTCCGCTGCGAATGGGCGCTGGCGAACTTCTGGAACATGACCTTCGTCCGTTACGGCAACGGCGACCCCTCAGACGAGAAGAACCCCGAGCACCACCCCTACGTGTGCAAGCACCTCGTCGCGGCGATCAGCCACCTGCTAGGATCCGTGCGCTAGGCTTTTCCCTTCGCAGCAACCCCGCCCTGTCTCTTGACAGCGGCGGGGTTTTTGTCGTGACCAGTTAAGGTCGCCTGTGGGCGCTCACGCGCCGAATTGCGCAGGAGTTTTACATGGCAAAGAAGAACCGCTTTGGCCACAACCCCACGGGCTCGCATTACGAAAAGGTAATCACGCGCCTGATCTCGGAAACGCTGCATCCCCTGCTGGAACACACGGACTACTGCGACCACATGCTTGTCGGCATCCTGGCCCGGCTCGTGGAAGACCGTCGCAGCAGCCTGGCAAGCATACCGATCAACGATGCAATCCAGCGCATGCTGCTGGCGATTTCCTTTCCCCATGACCGCGCTGCCGTCATCAAGAATGTCACGGCAGCGCAGCTTGACCGCTCGGTATGGCTGCTGGTCTGCAACCAGTTTTACAAGATCGTCGAGAGCTACCCGAAGACCTACCGCAAGTGGCTTGCTGCCAAAACGCCGGGAGAACGCTTCCGCGCCCACCAGCGCCTGAGCATGATCGAACAGCGCGCATGTAGCAACCGCGATTCCATGCTGCCGGCGGCGATGGAGTTCTTGCAGGTATTCGACGCCATGCTCGGCTTCAAGTCTTCCATCCTTCACCAGTATGAGAACCTGAGCCTGAGCCTGGAGAATCGCCACGTCAGGAGTTCTTCCATGACCGTGAGCCCATCTGACCTGCACCAGAATACGCTGGAGGCCGTGAATACCGCGCTGAACAAGTATTCGAGTGGCAAGGGCGCACTCTCGCACTTTGCGAAGTATTGGATGCTGAACAGCCTCGGCCAGAACAGCCACCTGACCAACCTCGCCTATGACGTGCCGGCGAATGTTCGCAAGGACATCGCAACCGGCAAGCACCCTGACAAGAACATTGCGACCAGCCTTGACGCGCCGTTAAGCCCTGCTCATGGCGGCAGTTCTGACGAGGGCGCAGCCGGCACCCTTGCCGACGTGATTGCTGACCAGAATAACCCCGACCCGTCCGAGGTGATCGAACGCCAGCAGTTAAGGCACAGGATAGCCGTGGCAGCCAAGCTCGCTGACCATACCGGCGTGCTGCGCCTCAAGCTGGGCATCCCGGACGTAATCACGCCGCGCGAAATCCTGCTGATGGAGCAGCACATGCGGCAACAGAATATCGTCACGCCGACCTCCCTGTCGTGACGCTACCCTTTGCCTTGTGAGGGCAATGCTGGTGGGGGCCAGCAGCGAGAGGGGCTACCGCAGCAAAACGGTAGCCCCCTTTCGTTACCCTTCACGCCACAAGGCCAGGACACGGTTTACCCGGCCCGGCGTTGCGAAAACGCCAGGTTTTTCAGACAGTTAAACACAAGCATCCGGCCCGTCAAGGGCCTTTCCCGCCAACCTCACAAGGAGTAACAACAATGGCAATCGGCAACGTCCCTACTGGTGGTAACTTCGCACCCCGTATCGACAAGGTTCTGGAAAAGGCATACATCGACACCAAGACGCTGAATACCAGCGTTTACCGCATGGTTCCCGACCGCCCGTACATCGACATGACCGTGGCAGTCCACAGCGTCTATATCCCGCCGGCAGAGGGATCCAAGAACGGCAAGCCGCAGTGGCGCTCGCAGGTGTGCCGCAACTTCGACCCGAAGACCGGGAAGTTCGAGGAAAGGGGCTGCCTTTTCTGCAAACTCGAAGTCATGGCTGCGCGTGACTACTACACCAACCTGATCGACCGCGCTGCCGAAGAAAGCAAGCCGGCGAAGTTCATCCAGCCTTCCGACTGGGAACTGGAAACCGGCTTCATCGACGTGGAGAATCGCAGCCGCACCTGGACGCCGATGCGGGTCATGCGCTTCACCCTCGCTGCCGCCCGTGACGTGCAGAAGATCGAGCAGGGCAACGTGGTGAAGGGCGTCGCCTATCCGGTCGGTGACGCAGACTACGGCATCGACCTGATCTTCACCTACGATGAAAAGGCGGCTGCTGCGAAGCGCATGGTCATCAACAGCAGCCCGGACGGCCGCAGTCAGCTTGACGACGAGCAGTTGAACTACTGCTACTACAAGCTCGACCCGGAAGTTTACTTCCCGGCTCCGGAAGCCAAGGAGAACTACCGCTTCCTGAAGGCGAACCCCATCCTGTTCCTCGACCGCGAGGGCGAAAAGGAACTCGACCCCGACCAAGTTCTTGACGTGATCGAAGAATATGAATCGGAACATGGCCGCGACGCTGGCGGTTCCCGTGGCAGCACGTCGAGCCGTTCCGTGGGTACTTCAGGTGGTAGCGCTCGCCGTCGAGAAGACGCTGACAACGACAATGAGGTTCCGCCGCCTCCGCGCCGACCCCGCAACAGCGAAAGCGAGCAGCCGGTTGCCCCGCGCCGATCTGCCCGCAACGCCCAGGCCGAAGACGAGGACGAAGCTCCGGCCCGCCCGGCCCGTTCCCGCTCCCGTGGCGGTGACGACGAAGCTCCGGCCCGTACCAGCCGCGCTGGCCGCAATGCTCCGGCCAAGACGACCCGCACCGAGTCGAAGCCGAATCCGGAATACGCAACCTGGCTCGCCGTGGCTTCCCTCGCAGACGCCGTAGCAGACACCTTTGCCCCGGTGATCGACAAGCTGAATGACGACGACTATGAGTTCGTGCTGCCGGCAATCGGTGACGACCATGCTGCCGCCTCGCTGAATGTCCTTGCCGACATGATTGCCGACGGTGACCTGAGCAGCGACGTTGTCTTCGACATGACACAGGATGACGCTGCCGCAGACGCCTTCGACAAGGTGGTCGCTACCCTCGCTGACCTGCGCAAGGCTGGCGTGAAGGACTTCGACGCAATCCTCAATGCCGAGGAACCGGCCAAGACGATTGAAGTTGAAGTCGAGGTCGAAGCCGAAGACGGTGACAACGGCGAGCAGGAAGACAGCCCGGTTACCCGCGCTCGTGCCTCAAGCCGCCGCCGTTCGGCTCCGGCTGAAGACCAGGACGAGGTTGCAGCTACCCCGCGTCGCCGCAGCGCAGCCGCCGCCCCGGTTGACGAGGAAGAAGAAGCAGAACAGGACGCCGCAACCGCTTCGCGCCGCAGCCGCGCTACCCAGCCGGATGCTGACGAAGACGAGGCACCGCGCACGACTGGCCGCGCTTCCCGCCGCCCGGTGCAGGCTGCCGAAGACGACACGGGCGAGGATGACGGCAACCCGGCTGCTGGCCGCGCTTCCCGCCGCCCGACCCGTGGTCGCGGTGCCGGCTCGTTCGAGAGCTACGACGACTGATTGATTCACGGCTGGTTAAGAGCAGGGGAGAAATCCCCTGCTTTTTCTTTGCCCGATAACTTCACAAGGATGCAGCAATGTGCGCACTTGACACAACCACCAAGACCCCTTCCAACCCTGCCTGCTCCGCCGACAGCCCGCTGTCGTACCTGCTTGACAAGCTGATGTCGGAAGAATGCGAACTGGTGCTGGAGAGCTTTGACGGCTCGCTGGTCATCGTCGGCGTCTTTGCCGAGGCGACTGCGAATGCCACCCTGCTGAAGCAGACCCTGCACCTCGTCCGCGTTGCCAGCGAGACAGGCACCCGGCTGGAACCTCTCGACATGGTGAAGCGCGACATGGAGCTTGTGCCGCTGACCAGCTTCTCCGTGCAGGATGCCTCGCCCTCCAGCCAGTCGTCGATTCGTGGCCTGCTCACGAGCTACCGCGAGTTTGCAAGCCGCCTTTACAGCCGGCTCGACCTCTCGGCAGCGGGCATCCCCCTGAACATGCGTTGAGGAACCGACATGGCAGTCAAGAAAGCAACGACCGCAACGCCGATGTCCCTGTTCATGCCGAACGTGAATGTCCTGTGTGACGACATCGAGCAGGAACAGGGCGAGTTCTGCAACAGCCTCACGACCGAGCCGGTGCCGACCGGCCTGCTGGCAGTTGACCTGCTGACCTTTTCCGGCTTCTGCGGCGGCGCGTGGGTCACGACCTTCGGCCCCGAGCAGGCAGGCAAGTCAACCTTCGGCAATGAGCTGAGCGCCACCCACGTTGCCGAGGCGCTTGAGTCGATCTACCTGGCCGAGGAACTCAAGGAGGAATACCCGTTCATCCCTTCCAACCTGATCTGTGACGCGGAAGGCTCCTACGACTTCGACCGCACCGGCCTGTTCATGAACACGGTGGGCAAGCATACCTACCGCCCGGACTATGACACGATTTTCGGTGTGCGTTCCAAAAAGGGCGGCTGGGAAAAGGAACCCCTGATCCGCTGGCACAAGATTCCGTCGATGGAGTTCATCTTCGACTACATGCACTCGCTGGCGAAGCTGCTCCCTGACGTGAAGACCTGGGACGGCCAGACCTACTACGTCTATGAACGGACGAAGGAAAACGTGAGCGCCTATGGCAAGTATGCCAACAAGGAACTGTCGAAGAAGAAACTCTGGCTGCCGCTGCCGCGAGGCGTGACGGTTCCCATGCAGGCCCTTTTCAACATCGACTCCTATTCCGCCCTGCTGCCCCGGTCGATGGACGAGGACGAGGCGAACAAGCAACTGGCCCTGATGGCCCGCGAGTTCGCCAAGCACATCCCCCGCATCCGTGGCTTCATGCGTGGCAAGCGCATCATCATTGCCGGCGTGAACCAGTTCCGTGACAAGCCTGGTGTCCCGCCGAGCCAGTATGAGCCGAATGGCGGGGCGCTGCGTTTCGCTTCCGACCTGCGCCTGCGTGCCAACAAGGTTTCCCCTTCCACGGTGGGCGACGGCCACACGGACAAGAAAGGCTCTTACGAACTGGTCGAGGAAGACTCGGTCATCCACAATGGGGCCAAGGATGTCTACTCGTTCGTGAAGCTCACCACGGCGAAGAACAAGCTCGGCGGTCTTGACAAGCTGTCGGTTACCCTGCGCCTCTGGCGTGCCAGCGGCAATACAACCGGCATGGGCTTCTGCCCCGCCTACGATGCTTACAAGGCATTGCAGATGGTGGGCAGGATTCAGTGCCGCAGCCGCAACCAGGGCATCAAGGTGCTTGCCTTCGGCCTGGAGCAGGCGACGAAGACGATGACGTGGTCGCAGTTCAAGACGCTGTGCCTGTATCCCAACATGGTGCCAATCGAGGCGGCGGAAGCGGTGCTGGATGCAATCGGCCTGCCGAACATGGAAGCCTTCGACTTGCGCCTGGCGATTCGGGAGAGGATAATGAACCGCAGTTCCGGCTGGCTGAGCGACTTCAAGGCGAATATAACGGGCTTCAAGACGGATGAATCTACCGAGGTGGAAGACTCCGACAAGGATGCCGTCTATACTGAGAAGGCGATGGGTATGGACGCCGAAGACGAAGACTGATTGACACTCGCCCTGCATGCCTCCGTGTATGCAGGGCCTTTTCTTTGGAGGAAAACATGGCAGAAACCAGAACGGTCACGCTGACATGGATGATTGCAAACCACAATGCGCGGGAGTTCGTTGCCTTTTTCACCAAGCGCGGCTTCACCCTCGGCAAGCTGCCGAAAAAGGTAACGGCCCCGCTGCTGGAACTCGTTTACGACGACGAGGGCGCGAGCCTGTTCCTGGACTCGGCAGAGCAGCCGCTATGCGAAGACAGCCTGGCCCTGCTGCAAGCCTTCCGCGAGTTCACCTGTGCAGACTTCGACGCCGAACTGGCGACGCCCGTGCTGGTGCCGGGCCGCAAGCTCAAGACCTGCGGCAAGGTTGCGCGGCACGTTGCCGTCTACCTGAAAGACGAGTTGCGCTACCCCGTGTTTGCCCGCGTATCCGGCTACGCGGTGCAATGGCGTTATGAAGACCCTGACACGCGCCAGCACTACCTGCTGTGCCTGGCCCGCGACCTGAATGCCGAAGCAGAAACCTTCACGGCCTGATACCATGCTCAGAATCATACACACCTCAGACTGGCACCTTGGCGCTGCCCACGGCGTGCTGGCCCGCCCCCTCGCTCCCCTGATCGCGGAAATCCGCAAGCCCTTTGAACACGCCCGCGCCTATGGTTACCGGCACGTCGTGATTGCCGGTGACATCAGCGACACCTCGCAACTTCCCTCTGACTGCCTGCGTTTCATGATGTGGCTTTTCCGGACATTCGACGGCGTGCTTGACCTGCACCTGTTGCTGGGGAACCACGACTTCGACACTGACCGGACGACCAGCCTCGGCGTATTGAAGGAAGCGTCCCTGGCCTTCGACACGATTCACGTTTACGACCAGCCGACCCAGGTGCAGCTTGATGGCGTGTGGGTGAACTTCCTGCCCTTCCCTCACGAGGAACGGCTTGACCCGCCGGAAGACGTTGCCTGCGTGAACGTGGCCCACCTGACTCCGGTTGGTTCCATGAACGACAATGGCACGCCGGCAAAGCGCGGCATACTGCTGCGTGACGACGGCGACTACTGGCTGCTGGGCCACATGCACGAGCAGCAGGCGGGTGCGAACTGGAGCATGTGCGGCTCGCCCTGGCCCGTGCGTTTTGGCGAGAGCAACGACAAGGGCTTCTGCACCTACGACTTCAAGTACGATGCGAATGGCGACCTGGTCGTCACGGACGCCTTCGTGCCGACGCACCCGAAGCTGCGCCGCGAAACCGTGGAGATAACCCACGCAGACCAGTTCGATGAACTGAGCGACGACCCGCTGGTGCTTTACGACCTGCGCATTGCCGAGGACGTGCTTGTTCCGCACCAGCAGCTTGCTTCAATGCCCAATGTCCTGAAGCGTCAGGGCGGCGTTACGGCAAGCGGCGGCAAGCGCAAGAAGATGGCGACCAGCGCAGCGGAACTTGCCTCCCTGCTTGACGACGATACCCTGCTTGAGGCAATATTGCGGGAGAAGCTGGAGGGCCGGGAGCTTGATCGGGCGCTTGACATAAACCGCGCGCTCACGGACAAGGTGACTTCGCAACTCCGGGCGAATTGCGCCCGCACGGCATCGCTGGCCGGGGCGGCGGAATAATTCCAGCCAGCCTGCTTGACTAGGCGAAGACGCAATCACGACTAGCCGCCAATGCTTGCCGCCTTAGTCGAGCTAAACATTTTGGCAAGCGTAGCCCATCCCGGCAACCGGGGGTGAGCGAAGTTTACGAACTTGATGCAGGGCGGTTGCCTGCCCGTGGAGCATACATATGTATCAACCCATGCACGTTGCCGTCGCAGCCAAGCTGCCGACGAACGTGAAGCTGGATTCACCGCTTCACCCGATTGCCAACAAGCACACGCGGGGCGTGGTCGCAACCTCGCCGCTTTCCGTCAAGGACGTTGCGACCATCCTCGACAACATCAGCGACCTGAATGCCTCGCTGCGCCAGCGCCTTGACATGACCTATGCCAAGGTGGAGCTTCCGCTTGCCCTGCAAGCAAAGGCGCAGAAGGTTGACGAAGACCACTTCGTGAACTTCGCCACGGAAGTTGACCCGAAGGTACAGGCCAAGTTCAGCGCCAAGGCAATCGCCCTTGCCGCCAAGGACGGCAGCCTCGACAACGTGGCTGCCTACAAGGCTTACGACGGCGGTTTCCTGCTGTCGCTGCTCAATGCCGTGGAAGCCAGCACGCAGGCAGTCCGCCTGCTGCACCCGCTGCTGTCGCGTGGCGTCTTTGACCTCTCCAATGAGAAGGTCGTCGCCTCCCTGAAAAAGGTCGGTACGCGCTGGCCGCAACTGCTGCTGTCGATGGATGACGACGACGCAGCTTCCCTGTTCAAGACCCAGGAAGACTGGGACGCCGTGATGGCTGCGGCAAACAAGGGTTCCAACAAGACCCTGCTGTCGAAGGAAGACTTTGCCGACCTGACCAAGATCGGCGGCCTCGTCGTCACGGGCATCGGCGCAGGCAACCGTCCGGTCACGGCCACCACGACCAAGGCCCCGGCCACGGTCAAGACCGAGAGCACGCGTTACAATACCTTCATCGCAAACGCCCGCAAGAAGAAAAGCCCGGACGCCCAGCAGTTCTACTACGAGGCAGCGAAAAAGCCGATGCCGCGTGGCTTCATGGGTGTCCTGCTTGAACACCTCAAGCTGGGCGTGCAGGCGGAAGTTGTTTCCGGCAGCCGCACGACCACCAAGCGCCTGGTCACGGCCAAGCAGATCAATGGCACGCTCGGCGCGAAGCCCTCGGGCCTGTGGCTGGGTGCGGAAGCCGACACCGGCAACCCGCTGTGCGGCGTTTACTATGACGGCGAGCCCTACCGCATCGTGCCGGCTGACCGCAAGGTTGTCCGCCTCACGAACGAACACATCAATGCCTTCGTCCGTGCTTGCGTCATCTTCAAGGAGCAACAGGCCCTTGGTGCCAAGGGCAACATGGCCTGGCTGAATAGCCTGTTCGCTGCCGAGGTCATGCCGATTGCCGGTGACCCCGTGGCAACGTCGGAGCCGAGTGCCGCTGACCTCCCGGACGAGAATCGCCCGCGTGTCGAACCGACCACCCGGCCCAAGTCGGAAACCCAGGACATTGCCTCGCACCTCGACGACCGCATGGTCAAGCTCGGGGCCAAGAAAGACGTGATCGACGGCGCGATTGCCGAAGTGATCGACGAAGCCGACATGGGCCTTGGCGGCTTCCTGCTGACGCGTGCCGACGCCAAAGCCTGGTGGATGAAGGCCACGGGTACGCCGCCGTCGCAACAGATCAAGTTCAACCGCGCCGTGCCGGGTGATGTCAATACTGTCTATGCCGGTATCACCTCTGACCCGGAAGGCAACATGCGTTTCGCAATGTTCGCCACCACGGACAGCGGCGACAGCATCCGTCCGACTGATGCCCGCAAGGTTCTGTCCCTGTCGCAGGGAACCC
>JACCDZ010696015.1_pt1 | contig 10058 bp, 5 predicted proteins | sample 7449551 | NCBI WGS metagenome assembly JACCDZ01 (sample SAMN15323452, study PRJNA562643) | freshwater metagenome | isolation source: river surface water | place: USA:Blue River Watershed | collected 2017-08-18
GGCCAGGTGTACGAATACTTTCTCGGCCAGTTCGCCAGCGCCGAAGGCAAAAAAGGCGGCCAGTTCTACACCCCGCAATCCATTGTCAAAACACTGGTCGCCGTACTAGACCCGCATCAGGGCAAGGTCTACGACCCGTGCTGCGGCTCCGGCGGCATGTTCGTGCAATCAGAAAAATTCATCGAAGCGCACGGCGGCAAATTGGGTGACGTGTCCATCTACGGGCAGGAATCCAACCCCACCACATGGCGCCTGGCCGCGATGAACCTCGCCATTCGCGGCATCGACTTCAACCTCGGGCGCGAACCGGCCGACACCTTTATCAAAAACCAGCACCCCGACTTGCGCGCCGACTTCATCCTGGCCAACCCGCCGTTCAACATCAGCGACTGGTGGCATGGTTCGCTCGAAGGCGACCCGCGCTGGGTGTACGGCACCCCGCCGACAGGCAACGCCAACTACGCCTGGCTGCAACACATGCTCTACCACCTCAAGCCGTCCGGCCGCGCCGGCATTGTGTTAGCGAATGGCAGCATGTCCTCCAGCCAGAACAGCGAAGGCGACATCCGCCGCGCCATGGTCGAAGCCGATGTGGTGGAAGTGATGATCGCGCTGCCCGGCCAGTTGTTTTTCAACACCCAGATCCCCGCCTGCCTGTGGTTCCTGGCCAAGGGCAAGACCACGCGCCAGGGCGAAGTGCTGTTTATCGACGCGCGCAAACTGGGCAGCATGATCAGCCGCGTGCAGGCCGAGCTTGCCGACGACGCCATTGCCCGCATCGCCGCCACCGTGCAAGCCTGGCGCGGCGCGGAAGGCACCACGTATGAAGACATCCCCGGCTACTGCCGCAGCGTGAAGCTTGCCGAAATCGCCGAACACGGCTTTGTTCTCACCCCCGGCCGTTACGTGGGCGCGGAGGAAGTGGAAGACTGCGACGAGGCGTTTGCAGACAAGATGCAGGCGCTCACGCAAAGGTTGGCCGCACAAATGGCCAAGGGCGCAGAGCTGGACGAGTTGATCCGCCAGAAACTGGGGGGGATTGGGTATGAGTTTTGATCTCCCCGCACTGCCAGATGGTTGGCAGTACATTTCTCTCGAGGCGTTGTCGCAAGAAAAATCGATTACTTATGGTGTTGTTCAGCCTGGTACGGCTGTGAGTGATGGCATACCAATCATCCGGGTAAACAACTTCAAGGATGGTCGATTGGATTTGTCTGATGTGATGCATATCGCGCCAGAAGTTGAGTCCAAATATGGGCGAACCCGACTTGCCGGTGGAGAGGTTCTGCTGACTATTGTTGGCTCTGTTGGACAAGTTGCGGTTGTCCCAAGATCACTCAACGGGTTTAACGTAGCTCGTGCAGTAGCAGTAATTCATCCTATTAAAGAGGTTAGTGCGAACTGGATTGCTATTTGTCTTCGGTCACCATTAGCACAACACCTTTTGGGTAGCCGTGCGAATACAACGGTGCAAGCCACGATTAACCTGAAAGACCTTCGGGCACTTCCTGTACCTATTCCGCCAGTTGCAATAAGGCAAGCCATTGAAGATTTGATTTACTCACTAGACGACCGCATCGCCCTGCTGCGCGAAACCAACGCCACGCTGGAGGCGATGGCGCAGGCGTTGTTCAAGTCGTGGTTTGTCGATTTCGACCCCGTGCACGCCAACGCCGGCACCCGCGCCGCCACGCTCCCCGCCGAGCTGCAAGCTCTGTTCCCGTCCACCTTCACCGACACCTCGCAAGGACTGGTTCCGGCGGGGTGGCGGGTGGGTACGATTGCAGATTTTGCCGAACTGAATCCTGAATCGTGGACGACAAAGAAACATCCTGCGAAGGTTGCATATATTGATTTGGCTAATGCCAAAGACAATGTGATTGCTGATATTGCCGAGTTTGATTTTGACGCTGCGCCAAGTCGGGCAAGACGTGTTTTACGCGACGGCGATACGATTGTTGGCACGGTTCGCCCGGGAAATCGCTCTTTCGCGTTTATTCAAGATGCCGCAGAGAATCTAACCGGCAGCACAGGATTTGCTGTGTTGCGGCCAAAGCATCAAAGAAATACAGCCTTTATTTATTTAGCGGCAACTAACGACAACAGCATTGATCACCTAACTCACGTTGCCGATGGTGGAGCCTATCCCGCTGTAAGGCCAGAAGTCGTGGCGAGCCTGACATGTACCTGTCCACCGCCGGAGGTGCTTGATGCATTTAACGATGTTGCTGCCGAATTGCTGATGAAAATCGCAAAGAATCACCAGCAAGCCCAAACCCTCGCCACCCTGCGCGACACGCTGCTGCCGCGCCTCATCTCCGGTCAGCTGCGCTTGCCGGACGTCGTAGCGGCGTTGGCGGAGGTGGACGCATGAGCACATTGCCACGTACCGGCCACACCGTTGCGGCAACCTTAGCCGCAGTGAGGTATTCAGCCATCACCCACGTTTGTCTTGCGACCGTTGTCACGAGTTGCCTGCTACAAGTGCGGTAAGCCATCCAACCTGTCAGTAAACGAGTTCATGCAAATGCAGCCTCTTCCCCAGTTAGCCCCACTAGAAGAAATCCAGAATAATTTCGCGCAGGTGTGCCCAGCTTATTGCAGTGTTTTGCCAATGAAATCTGGTTATTTCCAGATCGAAGTTGGCGGTTGGGCACGTGCTGGGTCAAATATCCATTATGAATTTCGTCAAATGACCTCAAGCATCAGGGCCGAATTTCACATTGAGTACTGGACTGGTCTGAACGATCAGATACAGGCGCTGGCTCGACGTGTAGGAGTAGTCGCCGGTTATTCAATCGAATTTTCCCATTGGATGCACGGCTGCAGGATGGGGGTGTCATTCCCTGCCGACGTCAGCGCCAGCCAAATGACCGATGTCATGGTGCAGTTTATCGAGGCGACACATCCGGAAATTGATCGTAGTTTCCGAAATGAAATGGCAAGGCAAGCGGGGCTGCCTGGTGTGATGAGTGGTACTAAAGAAAAGGAAGACTCCATGACGAAGCCGTTGAACCAGATTCTCTATGGCCCGCCGGGCACCGGCAAAACCTACGAAACCATCTACGCGGCCTTGCAGATTCTCGACCCGGCGGCGGCGGAAGCTTACAAACAGGTTGATCAAGATGATAAGTCAACACCAGATGAAAGATTGGCTGCACGTACAGTCTTGAAAGCCCGTTTTGACGAACTGAGCGCGGAACAGCGCGTGCGTTTTGTGACTTTCCACCAAAGCTTTAGCTATGAGGATTTTGTCGAAGGGCTGCGGGCGGAGACCGACGAAACCACAGGGCAGATTCGCTATGAAGTAGTGGACGGGGTATTCAAGAACCTGTGTGAGAGTGCAAGTGTAAAAGTGACGCAGCAGGCACCGGCGCCAGTGGACTTGGCCGGCCGACGGATCTGGAAGATGTCTCTGGGTTACACGCTTGGTAGTGATGCTGGCGTATTCGATGAATGCTTACAGGGTGGCTATGTACTTCTTGGCTACGGGGGCGTTATCAATTTTGAAGGTTGCAAGAATCGTGAAGATGTTCTGCAACGCTATACGTTGGAAGGGCAAACCATTGCCAGCAATACGGACTACAACCTGACAAGTGTGACGACTTTCGTTACACGCATGAAGGTTGGTGATCTGGTGGTGGTAAGTGATGGCAATCGGAAGTTCCGTGCTATCGGCGAGATCACCGGTGATTATGCCTACAGGCGACACCCCGACTACGATGATGCCTATGCCCAGATGCGTCCGGTAAAGTGGTTGCGACAGTACAGTCCATCGCTACCACATAGTGATCTGTTAAATGGTCATTTCAGCCAGATGACGCTTTATGAGCTACGTAGTCCGACGCTGGATCAGAAAAAACTTCAGTCCTTGCTAGCAGATCTGTCAGTGACCGATATGGCGCCGGTGACTAATGCGCGAGTCTTGATCATCGACGAAATCAACCGTGGCAATATCTCGCGCATTTTTGGTGAGCTGATCACGCTGATCGAGCTATCCAAGCGCGCTGGTGCCGAAGAAGCACTGCCGGTGACGCTACCGTATTCGAAAGAGCCCTTCTATGTACCGGGCAATGTCTACCTGATCGGCACTATGAATACCGCCGACCGTTCGCTGGCGGGGCTGGATCTGGCGCTGCGCCGCCGTTTCAGCTTTACCGAAATGCCGCCGCGCCCGGCGCTGCTGAAGGGCATCAACATCGAGGGTGCTGAAGACCTCGATCTGGCGGAGATGCTGACGAAGATGAACCAGCGCATCACCGTGCTGCTGGACCGCGACCACACCATCGGCCACGCCTATTTCATGCCGCTGCAAAAGAAAAATTCGACCCCGGCAAAGCTGGCAGAGCTGGCCGGCATCTTCCGCCAGAAAATCCTGCCCTTGCTGCAGGAGTATTTCTTTGAAGACTGGGAACGCATCCGCTGGGTGCTGAATGACCAGAATAAGTCACAGAAAAAAGACGATAACGAGGCCTTCATCATTCAAGATGGTGAGTTGAATGACTTGTCAGTCTTGTTCAAAGGCGTGGCGGACAAGCTGCGCCAGTCGCCGCAGTGGGTGTTGAACGACAAAGCGTTTGATAAAGCGGGTGCCTATCTTGGCATTGCGGCCAACCTTGGCCAGCCTGCACAAGATGAGGCTGACGCTTGAAGCCTGCGCGTATCGTGGTGCGCGAATACGCACAGCTGACCACCAGCCACGTGGCGCAGCCCTCGCTGGAAAAGGCGCAAATCAGCCAGACGGCGTTTGACTGGCTGTGCCAGTTGGCCGCTGGCTTTCGCAGTAGCGGCGCGCAGCTGTTGCAAGTAGATGGCCGCCAGTGGTTGCGGCTGGATAGCCACGTCGGCGTGCTGGAAAGCCCGTGCGGGCAGGTGATCGAGATCCTGCCCAAACATCACGACGAGGGAGATTGCGAGCCGTCTTCACGCCAGTTACTGTGCAAGCTGATTGCCAGTTCGCTCGATCTGACATCACGCGAGGTGGACGAGGCTGGCTTGCAGCTGTTCGATACCTCGCTGTCCGAATGGGTGATGCGGCAGTTTCTGCGCGCGCTGGAACATCTACTCAAGCGTGGGCTGCGCTTTGATTACCAGCGCATTGAAGAAGAGCAGCGCTATCTGCGCGGCCAGCTGGATGTGGTAAAGCAGATGCGCCAGCCGCCGGGCCGGCAGCACTTTTTTCAGATTCGCCATGATGTGTTTTTGCCGGATCGGCCAGAAAACCGCCTGCTGCAAAGCGCGCTGATGCTGGTCTGTAAAACGGCGCAGGATGCCGATAACTGGCGCCTGGCGCATGAGCTGGCCGGCATGCTGCACGAGCTGCCCGCCAGCCGCGACATCAGCGCCGACTTCCGCGCCTGGCGTAACGACCGGCTGATGGCGCATTACCAGCCCATCAAGCCATGGTGCGAGCTGATCCTCTACCGCCAGATGCCACAGGCAGTGGCCGGTGATTATCGCGGTATCAGTCTGCTATTCCCGATGGAGAAGCTGTTCGAAAACCATGTCGCGCGCTGGCTGAATGGTCGGCTGCTGCCGGGGGCGAAGCTGACACCGCAGCCCAGCCGCCATGCCTTGTGCCGGCACGATGGGCGGAACATGTTCCAGTTGGAGCCGGATTTGCTGATCGAGCAAGGCACACACAAGTGGGTGCTGGATACCAAGTGGAAGCGGCTGGACGAAAGCGACCGTCAGAACAAATACGACCTGAGTCAGGCAGACTTCTACCAGCTGTTTGCCTACGGCCAGCGTTATCTGGGCGGAGTGGGAGAGATGGCGCTGATCTACCCGGCCTGGCGCGGCTTTACCAAGCCATTGCCGGTGTTCGAGTTTGATGACCGGCTGAAATTGCACGTACTGCCGTTTGATCTGGACGCTGACGAATTATTGTGCCCGGACAGCTTGCAGTTGCCGCTGACCGCTGCCTTGCAGGTCGCATAACCCGGTGGCTTTGCATGGCATTGCGTTATGATATTGGTCTGATGATTGGAGGCATGAAGCATGTTGCTGTTCCGCTGTACCAAAGACGCGGCTGAGGCATTAAGCACCACCCGTAAAGGGGAGGTGCAAAGCTGGCTCGACGACACCCCGTTACCAGACGACGCGCAGCCGTGGGTGTGGCAGCTACATGCTGTGAAAATAGCCCGCCAGAACGTGCTGGTGGCCATGCAGGCCGACACGCGGTTTGCGATGGTGTTCTGGGGGCTAAAAAAGGGTGATGGCGAAACATTGATCCGTCTGTTTTATGAACGGCTGGCCAACCATTTGCTGTGGCTGGCCGCAGACGCTGGCGCGCTGGACGAGGCAGCCAGCCAGCCCATGCTCGATGCACTATTGCGGCAGCATGCGGGTTTTCGCTTCCATACCGGCAGCGACCGCAGCGTGCAGTCACATATCAACGATGTGGTGCATCACTGCCGCGATGCAGTCGCCGATAACGGCTGCCTGCCGGATAACCGCGAGCAGGCGGCCGGGTTCGACGAGTTTCTGAATGAGGGCATCCGCAGTGTAAAAGGCGGCGCGTATTTTCAGCCGACAGAAGAATGGCTGTGTGCCTGCCTGCGTGATTTTTCCGGCATGGATGAGGCCGGCATTGCCAAGCTTCGGGAACGACTCAAGACCCTTCGCCGGCAGGAAATGGCCCAGACCATGCTGCAGCACGCCGAGATAGCGGGTTTGCAAGAGGACGACCCAGCCCATGCACTGATGATGCAGCTGCTAGAGCAGGCGCAAGGCAAGGGTCGGCTGCATTGAACGGCTGAGCGGGATACTGCCGCTGATTGAATCAACCATTAATTGTGCCCGTTGCGGGCCTGAAACCATGACCGAAGACCAACTGGAACAGGAAGCCCTAAGCTGGCTGGTAGAAACCGGCTATCGCCATGTATACGGCCCGGCGATTGCGCCGGAGGGCGAGCACGCCGAACGCACGGACTACCGCCAGCCCTTGTTGCTGGAGCGTTTGCGCAGTGCCATTGCCCGGCTGAACCCGCAGGTGCCGCTGGTGGCACGAGAGGATGCGCTGACGCAGGTGATGGATCTGGGGATTCCGTCGATGTTGGCCGCCAACCGGCATTTTCATGGACTGCTGGTGAATGGCGTGCCGGTGCAATACCAGAAGGACGGCGAGACGCGCGGCGACTTTGTGCGCCTGATCGACTGGGAAAACGCCCCCGGCAGCAACGAGTTTCTGGCCATCAATCAGTACACTCTGAAAGGCCCCAAGCACTCGCGCCGGCCTGACATCATCCTGTTTATCAATGGCCTGCCGCTGGTGCTCTTGGAGCTGAAAAACCCGGCCGACGAAAACGCCGATATCTGGAAAGCATTCGACCAGATCCAGACCTATAAGGAACAGATTCCGGACGTATTCCAGTACAACGAGATCCTGGTGATTTCTGATGGCAGCCAGGCGCGCATGGGTTCGCTGTCGGCCAATGCCGAACGTTACATGCAGTGGCGCACCATCGACGGGGTGACGCTGGACCCGCTGGGCCAGTTCAACGAGCTGGAAACCATGATCCGCGGTGTGTTCGCACCCGAGTATCTGCTGGATTATCTGCGTTTTTTTGTATTGTTCGAGGACGATGGCGCGCTGGTGAAGAAGATCGCCGGCTATCACCAGTTCCATGCCGTGCGTTCCGCCATCGGTCAGGTGGTGGCAGCCTCGCGCCCGGAGGTGGCCGGCAGCCGCAAGGGCAAGGGCGGCGTGGTATGGCACACCCAGGGCAGCGGCAAGAGCATCACCATGACCTGCTTTGCCGCCCGGGTGATGCGCGAGTCGGCAATGGAAAACCCGACCATCGTGGTGATTACCGACCGCAATGATCTGGACGGCCAGTTGTTCGGCGTGTTCTCGCTGGCGCAAGACCTGCTGCGCGAACAGCCGGTACAGGTGGAGACGCGGCAGGATTTGCGCGCCAAACTGGCCAACCGGCCATCAGGCGGCATTGTGTTTGCCACCATCCAGAAGTTCGCGCCGGGGGCGGATGAAGACACCTTCCCTACCCTGTCCGATCGACACAATATCGTGGTGATTGCAGACGAGGCACACCGCACGCAGTATGGCTTCGAGGCCAAGCTGCGCGAACGCAAACTGCCGCTTGCGGCCAACGTGGCGCAAGAAGCGCCTGCGTCGTATCTGGCCAGCAGCTATCAGGTGGGCTACGCCCAGCATCTGCGCGATGCGCTGCCCAACGCGACCTTTGTAGCGTTTACCGGCACGCCGGTATCCAGCGAAGACCGCGACACCCGCGCCGTGTTTGGTGATTACATCCACATCTACGATATGCAGCAGGCCAAGGAAGATGGTGCGACCGTCGCCATCTACTACGAATCGCGTCTGGCCAAGCTGAAGCTGAAAGAAGACGAACTACCGAACATTGATGATGAAGTAGACGAACTGGCCGAGGACGAAGAAGAAGACCAGCAATCCAAGCTGAAATCGAAATGGGCCGCGCTGGAAAAAATCGTCGGCGCCGACCCGCGCATCAAGCAAGTGGCCGCCGATCTGGTGGCGCATTTCGAGCAGCGGCAACAGGCGCAAAGCGGCAAAGCCATGGTGGTGGCGATGAGCCGCGAAATCTGCGTTCACCTGTACGATGCCATCTGCGCCCTGCGCCCCGACTGGCACGACGAAGACCCGGAAAAGGGCGCGATCAAGATCGTGATGACGGGCTCGGCCAGTGACAAGGCGCTGCTGCGCCCGCATGTCTACCCCAAGCAAGTCAAAAAGCGACTGGAAAAGCGTTTCAAAGACCCGGCCGACCCGCTGCAGCTGGTGATTGTGCGCGATATGTGGCTGACCGGCTTTGATGCGCCCTGCGTGCATACGTTGTACGTGGACAAGCCGATGAAGGGCCACAACCTGATGCAGGCCATCGCCCGCGTCAACCGCGTGTTCCGTGACAAGCAAGGCGGCCTGGTGGTGGACTACATCGGCATCGCCAATGAACTCAAGGCCGCGCTGAAGGAATACACCGCCAGCAATGGGCGCGGCAAACCAACAGTGGATGCCGCCGAAGCCTGGTCAGTCCTTGAAGAAAAGCTCGATATCCTGCGCGGCCTGTTGCACGGCTTTGATTACAGCGACTTTGCGACCGGCGGGCACAAGCTGTTGGCCGGTGCGGCCAACCATGTACTGGGGCAAAAAGACGGCAAGAAACGCTTTGCTGACACCGCCTTGCAAATGAGCAAAGCCTTCAGCCTATGCTGCACGCTGGACGATGCCAAGGCCGTGCGTGAGGAAGTGGCCTTCTTGCAGGCAGTGAAAGTGCTGCTGACCAAGCGCGACATCTCGGACAAAAAACGCAGCGACGAAGAGAAAGAACTGGCCATCCGCCAGATCATCGGCCAAGCCGTGGTCAGTGATGAGGTAGTGGACATCTTCGACGCTGTCGGCCTCGACAAACCCAATATCGGCCTGCTGGATGATGACTTCCTGGCCGAAGTGCGTAACCTGCCGGAGAAGAACCTGGCAGTTGAGCTACTGGAACGGCTACTGGAAGGTGAAATCCGTAGCAATTTTGCCAGCAATGTCATTCAGCAGAAGAAGTTCTCTGACCTGCTAGCCAACGTGGTAAAGCGTTACCAGAACCGTAGCATTGAGACGGCTCAGGTAATGGAAGAGCTGGTCGACATGGCCAAGAAATTCCGCGAAGCCGCCCGTCGTGGCGAGATGCTGGGTCTGTCTGATGACGAGGTGAAGTTCTACGATGCGTTGGCCAACAATGAAGCTGCCGTCATGAAACTGGGGGACGAGACACTCAAGAAAATCGCCCTTGAGCTCACCGAAAATCTACGCGCCAATATCAGTGTGGACTGGTCGCAACGCGAAAGCGTCCGCGCCCGCCTACGCCTGATGGTCAGGCGTATTCTGCGTAAATACAAATACCCGCCAGATGGCCAGGAAGACGCCGTACAAGTCGTGCTGCAGCAGGCAGAGGCATTGGGGGAGGAGTGGGTGTGAGGCTGTTGAATTATCCAGCGTAGGCTTAATACCCCGCTTTATTTCCTAAGAGTGGCATCGTCAACGATACTAACGACTGGGCCACAGAAAC
>JACCDZ011815110.1_pt1 | contig 10056 bp, 18 predicted proteins | sample 7449551 | NCBI WGS metagenome assembly JACCDZ01 (sample SAMN15323452, study PRJNA562643) | freshwater metagenome | isolation source: river surface water | place: USA:Blue River Watershed | collected 2017-08-18
AAGGGTGCATATTTAGTTAATCGTTCATTACACACACATTCAGATAAATGTTTAGGAGGATGGTAATGCTTTGTAGATACAAACGAGAAGGTAAGATAGGTGGGCACTGGTGCAATGAATGCCCTCCACCAGCAGAGTATGCTAAGATTGAAAGAAAAGAACACGAAGCCTTTCTAAAGGCAAACAGAGAAAGGTCAAAGCGTGGAAACTCAAAAGTATCCTAACTGGTTCCAACTGGACGCAGTTTATTATTTTGCATTAATGATGAGAAGGTTTAGAAATAGAGAAAACCTAAACTTCTTACAAATTGGAACTTACACAGGTGATTGCTCTAAGTGGTTATTGGACAACGTATTGACTAACCAAACCTCAACTCTAACTGATGTTGATACATGGCAAGGATCTGATGAGGCTGTACATAAAGAAATGGACTTTTCTGATGTAGAGGCTGTCTATGATGAGAAGGTATCTGCATACGGTAATGTTATTAAGTATAAGGGTACTTCAGAGTCATTCCTATCTACCGCCGAAGAAAACTACTTTGACTTTATTTATATTGACGGAGACCATACTGCTGACGCAGTTTACAAAGATGCATCTTTATCCTTTAGAACATTAAAGGCTGGTGGGCTCATGGCTTTTGATGATTATCTATGGAAGCATGATTCAAAAGATCCACAACTAGAACCTAGAATGGGTGTAGATAAATTCTTGCAAGAGTATTCAGATAAAATAATAATTCATATTGTGCTTGGTCAAGTATGGCTAACAAAGAGAAAAGGCTAACATGGAAGATATAAAAACACTTGACGACTTAACAGAAGATCAAAAGCGTGATGTGATGCAATTGATTATTGTTACAGTAAAAGAAATTAGAGAACAAATTGCTGGAGATATTGAAGCGACAATTCCTCTATGGAAGTCTAAGGGTTTACTTAAGAGTCGTAGAACAGAAAAAGCATTTAAGATTTCTGCTGCAATAGCAAGAGGTCATAATGAGCAGCCACTCGTATAAATTTCTTTGTCATTCTTGCGGTGCAAGCATGGAAGGTGAAATTAATAAAGAGATGTCTGTTAAAGAGAAATGTTTTTGTGGACAAACAATGGATATGATTTACCATATGTGGCCTAATGGAGAATACTGGGTAGCCAAATATTTAACAGAGTCTGTTGACGATTAAGGTAGTATAATTAGATATGATTAATTTTGAGAAACATATTAAGACAAGAAATCCAGTATTACGATTAATAGGAAATGTTTCTGGATCCATATCTACCCACTTCCTCATGAGAGAGATTAGATCTGAGGACAAAGATAATGTAAATCGTGCAAAAATATATGCTAAATTATTTAGAATTTTTGAGGGACCACAGAACAAGTGGGGAACTTATTATACTGGTGAATTTAAATCAGTTAGAGGCAATAATGAGTGGACCAGGGCTCAAACATACGGAAAGTATAATAGTTAAATAAACTGATATAATCTTTGTATGGCCAGTCATTCAATACTTAGTATAAGCGATTCTGAAGCAACGAGGGTTTCTCCATTTGGACTACATTCTGGCGTAGATTTGACTATTCAAAACATAAACTCTGAAGGATATATTTATGTTGGTGGTTCAGATAACCTAACATCATCTAATTATGGATATAGAATTTCTCCTAATAATGCAATTTCTTTTGAATTGCCTGGAAAAGACTCAATATACATTATTGCATCAACAGGCGGAATGAGTGCTGCAGTATTGATGACTAACTTAGAGTCTGGTGCATAATGGCAAGATTTACAAGTCCTGACGCTAATGGTTTTCCAGGACCTACTGGACCAACTGGTCCTGCTGGTGAAGATGGCGTTGGAGTTCCACCTGGTGGTAATCCTGGAGACATTCTTGCAAAAATTGATGGAACAGATTACAATACTGAATGGATTGAAAACTTTACAAGCGTTGTAAAACATGAAGTAAAGGCTGGAGTTGCTTTAACTAAAGGACAAGCAGTTTATGTAACTGCATCTACTGGAAACGATGGAACCAACATGATAGTTGGTAAAGCATCAAATGCTACTGAAGCAACTTCTAGTAAGACTATGGGTTTGATAGATTCTACTTTAGCAATAAATGATTTTGGATATGTAATTACAGAAGGTTTGCTTGGCGGATTAAATACAAACTCAGCAGAGGCTGGCGATCCAGTATGGTTAGGTGTAGATGGAAACCTTATTTATGGATTAGCCAATAAGCCATCTGCTCCAGCACACTTAGTTTTTATAGGAATTGTAACTCGTAAAAATCAAAATAATGGCGAAATTTTTGTCAAACCTCAAAATGGTTTTGAATTAAACGAACTTCATACAGTAGCACTTGAATCAAATGGATCAATAGCAGATAATGAAGTTCTTGCTTATGATACCGCTTCAGGATTGTGGAAAAACCAAACAGCATCAGAGGCTGGGCTTGCACAATCTGGAGCATTTAATTACGCACAAACTTTAGGAACACAAGTTACAAATGTAACTACAATGGGAGTAACACTTGTTAGTGCATCAATTACTACAAATGGATATCCAGTTCATGTTATTGTAACTGGAGATGCTGATCCACTTGCGTCAGGTGGTTGGACTAGACTTAAACTTTATCGTGGATCAACAGAAATTGGCAATACTATTCAATGTGAGTCGGATACTGCGGGAGAAAATGTTCCATACGCATTACAGATTATAGATACCCCAGCAGCGGGAACACATACATATTCATTAAAAACAACTGCAATTGCAGGTGGTGGTTTTAACTTTGGTGAAGTTGATGGACCAGTTATGTGCATCATGGAACTTGGCAAATAATCTATTCTTGACAATCTAAATACCCCCTGATATACTGATATACATGTCCCCATCGTCTAGTGGCCTAGGACGTCGCCCTTTCACGGCGTTAACACGGGTTCAAATCCCGTTGGGGACGCCATTAGTTTGACTTGCTAAGAAGGGTAATGTAAAATGGGTTATATGATTCAACGAATTGTTTTATCAATAATGATTATTGGATTAGCCGCATTTTATTTTTTAGGATTGTAAAATGATAAGTCTTCCTATGGTTAATAGGACGTGTGGTGATTGCACTAAATGTTGTGAGGGATGGCTTGCTGGTGAAATACGTGGGCATAAAATGTACCCTGGAAAAAATTGTCATTTTTTAGAACTTAACAAGGGCTGTAAAGAATATGAAGATAGACCACAAAGTCCATGCAAAGACTTTGAGTGTGAATGGCTTATTAATGATCGTGTTCCAATTACATTAAAACCATCTGTAGTTGGCTCAATGTTTGTAACAAAAGAAGTTAATTCAATTAAGTATTTACTTTTAGTTGAGGCTGGAAATAAGATGGATTCAGAGGTGCTATCTTGGGGAATGTCTTATTGTCTTTCTAATAACCTTAATTTTTGCTGGCACGTATCTGACAAGATATTTTGGATTGGATCAGATGAATTTGACTTAGAGATGGAACGCTTATATCCAAATAGAAATATGTACACAAAAATAAAAAATAAAATAGTTTAACTATTTACACCATATGCTATACTCAAATTATGATAGATCATGATTCTTGGCTAGGCTTTGGAGTTAAAAGAAAACTAACAGTTATTACTAACCAAATAGACTGTGTTATTGGTGGGTATATTCCTGATACCAATTATATAGATGTTGATATTTATTCTTCACAATACAAAGAAATTTCCTTTATTCATAACTGGATAAATACTGGATTACAAAATAAATGGATTAAAAATTTGGGCTGCGTAAAACACGAAATTAATAAGTTTAACTTTATTTTAGATTTAGAAAACCTTATACCAATGAATATAAATGCATTTCCACCCCTAACACATAAACCAGAGAATAAAGAATATTATGAGCATCAAATATCTTTAAGACATACTGCTGAATTACTTTTTTCTGAAGGACAAAAAATATTGCCTACAACATCAATTATAGATATTGGCTGTGGAATGGGCTGGGTTCTTGAATTAGCGAAAGATTTTGGGTATACGGACATCTACGGCATTGACGTGCAAGAAGAATTAATTAATATAGCAAAAAACAAAATTGATGCAAATCTTTTAACTATTGCTGCAGAAAAATATTATCTACCAGAAAAACAAATGCATATATATATGTTTAATCCATTTAGCAATAAAATATTAGAACAATTTTTACAAAATAATATTGAAAATATCAAAAGAAATAACTCGTGTATTTTATATAATAATAACTTTACTGCTCATCATTTAATGATACAAAATGGGCTTAAAGATGTATATAATAATTCATTTATTGGTATTTACAAATTTGTCTAATTACTGTATAATAAAAATATAGATTTGCCTCCTTAACTCAGGGGTAGAGTACCCGCCTTGTAAGCGGGTTGTCGTAGGTTCAAATCCTACAGGGGGCTCTGAGCACCAGTAGCCAAGTTGGTTAAGGCACCGAACTCATAATTCGGCTATCATAGGTTCAAGTCCTATCTGGTGTACTTATATTTCATATTCTGTCTTATCGCTAAACATGCCCTGTAATAGCCCAAATACGCCTTTAAAGGACGAATCCAGGGTAGATAAGTATGGCATTGATGGATCTATACTATAGGACTTAGGATATAGGTTGCTAGTATTAGCATAGATCTTTACGTCTTGTGTTTCTACCCCGCCAACATTAAAAATATTGCCATACATAGACCTTGGAAAATGCTTCTTGTGAATTATCTTTGTTAGATTATTTTTATTCATTTGCATGGGGACATGTATGTCATAGTCTAAAGGCTTTTTAATTCCATAGTTTGTTAGAAATCTATTAGTATTCATTAGTAATTTAACATATCTGGTCATGCCAGTTAGCCGTATATATTCGTTTATCTTATCTATTAACAAACCGCCATGTAAGACTGGTATTTCTGATAGCGGATTCATAACAAAAAAGTCATCATTCATTAAAACAAAGTCATCTGAAATATCACTATTAATACTAACTGACTTAATTGCATTTCTAATATTTTCATATTTATTGCTTGTATCTGGAACTGATAAAAACTTTCCTTTATACCACTCAGGTTTATTTCCTATGAGCCAGATATTATCGTGTGGCATATTCTTTACTACTGACCTTATTGAGTACCTGAGTTCTTCATTATCCCCTGGCCTACATACGTAAATAATATCCATATTATCAAGTATAGCATGCTGATATAATGGTCTATATGTCTAATATTTTGGTTATAACTGGCAACCTAAAAGACTGGTCAAAAAATAGTGGTGGTAAGGAAAGAACTGCAACACTTATTGAGGCCTTGGCTGAGGCTGGTCATTCAGTTACTTTGCTGTCATTTTCTTGGGAGGGTCCAAGTTTTGAAAAACAGGTTGCTAAAAATATATTTCAGGTACAGCCAGCAATCGAATATAATGTTTATAGAAGATATAAGAAACTAATCACTAATAAATTAAAGAATAATTATGATCTAGCAATTAAAGTTTTACAGCCAGAATTAAGAGAGTTTAATCGTCAAGTTAAACTGTTGTCAAAGGAAACAGACCTAATAATATTAGATCATTTCTCAACCGCACCATTCGTTGAAAATATAAGCAACGTTCCTATAGTTTATAACTCTCATAATTCAGAGATTACTATGGCAAAACAACTATACCCAGAAAATGAATATGCTATTCAGATACTAACTGAAATGGAATATGCTGCTATCTCTAAGTCTGCCCTTACAACTTACTGCTCAAAAGAAGACTTTAGACATTTAGTTAAGTATTATGGTTTAGAGATTGATGGCGAGTATGTTCCAAACGGAGCAAAGTATTATAACGATATAGACTATGAGGCAAGGTCTAATTCTAAAGATATACTATTTGTTGGTAGCGGACATCTACCAAACGTGTTGGCAGCAAAAGAACTAATACCTCTTGCCAAAATAATGCCAGAGTATAACTTTATTATTGCTGGTGACGCTGGTAAAAGTATAAATAAAAATCTAGCACCACAAAACATTAAGGTATTAGGACACATATCCCATGAAGAACTTGACGAACTATTTATTAACTCTTTTGCTTTTATAAATCCTATGAAGTCTGGATCTGGAACACATTTAAAAATGATGAAGGCTCTTGGATTTGGAATTCCAATAGTTACTTCTAAATTTGGTGCCAGAGGATTTGAAGAAAATGAAATCAATAGTTCTATGTTGATTGCTGAAGATACTGAAGGGTTAAAGTCTGCAATACAAAAACTTGAAAATAAAAAATACCATTTAGAAATTTCTAAGAATAGTCATAAAACTGGAAAAAGTTATGATTGGGAAGTAATCAAGGCTAATTATGTATCAAGTATATCTAAATTAATAAAGACTCCTACAAAAAATAGCATTAATCATTTAGAAATAAAAAATAAAGAAAAGGTGCTTATTTACTCTATCATACGAAATAGGGGAAAATATATGGAGGCATTCTATTCTCAATTAAAAAAATTAGTTCAAACTTATCCACAATATGAGTTTTATTTATCAATATATGAGAACGATTCTACAGATAGCACAAAAGAAAAAATATTTAATAAAGATTGGTCATTCTTTAATGGGGTATCCATAACCTCTGAAAATCTTAATACTCAATACTTTACTTCAACAAAAGATGAAGAAAGAGTTAAGAACTTAGCACTTGCAAGAAATAAAGCATTAGAGTCTAATCCATTTCTACCAACAGTAGACTATGTTTTAATGACTGAAGGAGATATTAGATTTAAGGTATCTGAAGTTGGAGAATTGCTATCTTTTAAAGAGAAAGAGCCCGATTTCGATATAGTGTCTGCAATATCTATTAGAAAAAATGGAACACACTATGATTGGTGGGCAACAAGGACATCTGCTAAATTTGTTAAAGGGCATTCTGAGATTGAAGATGGTTATAACAAAAAAGATTACGGAAGATATTATTCAACCTCTAATGGTCTATGTTTATATAGGGCTAAGCCTTTTCAAGAGGGTGTTAGACATCATTGGATAAATACCGTGACAAAAGAGCCAGACTGTGAGATGGTAGTCTTATGTCAAAACTTTCAAGAAAAAGGATATAAGAATATATTTATCAACTATAAGGTCAAGGCTTATCATGAATGCTAACCTTGAACAAAAGTTAAAAGACATATTATTTAATATTGGTAAAGAGATTAAGATACACAAGATAGATACTGATAATACAATAATTGAAATAGATTATGACAAATATACCATAGAGATTATGGAAGTATTTAAAGAATTTTTAAGCGAATAATCCTTCAATTTTTTCTTTTGTTGATGCACCAGTTTGTCTAGATAATACCTTGTCATCGCTAAGAGCAATTAAAGTAGGCACTCCAACAACTGAATATTCTTTAATTAAAGAACTATTTTCTGGTAGATCTACGTCTAACTTAACGTACTCAATATCACTATTTAAACCAATAAAAGTATCAATGGTTGGTTGCATAGCCTTGCATGGCGCACACCAAGATGCGGTAAAGTGTAATAGTTTTTTCATTTATTACGTCTAGCCCAACGTGATCTTTTTAGACGCTTCTTATGTTTTTTCTTCGCCATACGTTTACGGCGCTTCTTAATTATAGAGCCCACTAATTAGCCTCTAAAAATTGTATCTAAACTCTTTGCCTTATTAGATACTTGCTTACCAAAATCAGCAAACAATGCTTTATCTTTTTCAGCATTAACTATTCTACGAGACCAAGAGAATCCTGCATCTCCACCCCATGCTAACCACATGATGTAACCATTTGATGGATTTGCTTGATTTCCCCAATCCTTGCCCTTCTTATCTACCTCATGACGAGAGAAATAAGAGTACATTCTTTTTACTGTGCTAAGTGATAATGTTTCGCCTCTTGCAAGTTGTCCTGCACGAGTCCAACCTACTGCTGTACCTGCACCATTTGCCTTACCATCTTCTTTAAACTTAATTGCTCTACGTGCTGCTGCTCTTGCACCTGCTGGTGGAGAATATCCTTCAGCCTTTGATACTGAATCTGTTTCATAAACAACATCATCATCATCTTCATAAAGATCTTCTGATTTTTCTGCAGGAACACAGTTAGGAACCATCTTTCCATTCTTTCCTGGTTTCATTCCACGTTGTACGTATCCATCCCAACATGGTGCTTGTTTTTCTAATTCATCTGGACAACAGTTATCTACTTTTTCATACATCATTTCGCCAGCCATTGCTGTTTCCATATCTTGTAATTCTGGTTCTTGTGGTAGTGGATCAATTGGAATCATTAATGACATCATACATGCAGAGTATTCTCTTGTTGCTTCCCAGAATCCATCTTCTTCTTGTTCGTATAATTGAATTAATACTGCAGGATTTTCTGCTGTTGCTTCTAAAGTATATTCTCCGCCTGGAACGCCTAGCATTCCTTCTCTCATTACGTGAACTACTTGACCAATATGAAATTCATCTTCTTCACCATGTGAAGTTAATGCCCAGTCACCCTCTTTAAGGTCTGGCATTGCTTTATCAATATTTCCTTCAGAACGATTAATTGCGTATATCTGTGCTGCTGCTTCTCTACGTGTCTTGTGACATCCCATTACTTCTCCACCCTCTTTTACAGCAGGGTAGCCAGAGCATCCATAAGACCCCTTAGCACCAATATGATACGGCATAATAACCTCCAAGTTTATTCTATTATAGCATGCTTTTAGGCTGTAAGCCTATTATGAGTTCGTATTCTGTGGCAATTGGCACAAACCACTTCACACTTTTCAATCTCTTTTTTGATAGCCTTCCATGAAAAACCATCGTGTATCATCCTAGAAATGTTATATTTTTTATCACGTAGGTGGTCAAAATCTAAGACTATATGGTTTTTAACTCCACAGTCTACACAGCCAGACGACTCCTTTATCTCAGCAAGTTGTTTTTTAAACCTTTGCTTATTATAATGGGCCAACTCTTTGTCAGTCATTAATAATATTATACCGCCAAATATTAAGAGCCCCACACAGGGAATTCAGGCACGATGGCCAGGTATATAAATGGGTAACTAATCCATCTCTAAGGTCCTGTGTGGGGACTATCTCTATTATACTATTTTATTTGATCTTGATTGTTTTAGGTTTCTTTTCTTCTGGAACAATACGATCAATTTGAATCTTTAGCATACCGTCCTTTAGATCAGCACTGGTGATTTCCATATATTCTCCAAGCGCAAAAGATCTTGAGAATTTACGAGTAGCGATTCCATTATGTACTACCTCTGGATACTTCTTTCTTCCATCAGTTTGATCTTCTAACTCACCCTTAACAAATAAGGTTCTATCATCTAAAGTAATCTCTAGATCATCTTTAGAAAATCCAGCCACGGCAATAGATACTAGATATGAATCTTCATCTAGTTTTACAATATTGTATGGTGGATATGATTGTGAGTTTGTTCTATATGCACTATTTAAGCGATTCAACTCTTTGTTGAAGCCAATAAAAAATGGATCATTGAATAGATCCATAGCGAATGTACTTACCATTTTATTCCTCCTTCAAGCGAATAAATTAATTTGCCCCTCTATTGAGCAGGCAATATTATTATATCATAAAATTAAAATTAGAAGCAGGCCAGTTATTGTCTGACCTGCTTACTAATGTATTTACTTCTTTGCTGTCTTCTTTGCAGCAGGCTTCTTTGCAGGAGCCTTCTTTGCAACAGCGCTCTTTGCTGCCTTTGCAACTTCTTCTACGGATGGTAGACGGCCAAACGCCTTGTCATTAGGATTGGCATAGCGTAATGCCACTGGCGCTAGGGCTGCGATTAAAGAGTATGCAAGATCTTGTGGATCAGTTACTCCAGCCATGTATAGTGTTGCTACACCAGCAAGTACAGATCTTCCGTATGATGCTAGTAGTGCTTTTGTTGATGCGTTCATTATTCCTCCTAGGATATAACTTTTGTTATTATGTCAAAGCCAATCCATAAACCAATAATTCCTGCGACTCCCGCAAAAACTGGTGGTGCTGG
>JACCDZ010132709.1_pt1 | contig 10055 bp, 13 predicted proteins | sample 7449551 | NCBI WGS metagenome assembly JACCDZ01 (sample SAMN15323452, study PRJNA562643) | freshwater metagenome | isolation source: river surface water | place: USA:Blue River Watershed | collected 2017-08-18
GGCTTTATGTTGAACATGATTGCAGGCCTCATTGCTTATCAATTGAAAGACAATAAGCCACAGCTGAACATCACTAACGCGGAGTTTAATGCTATTACAGTCATGGCTCGTTAAACCGATCTCAGGTTGATTAGCATGCTCTTGCTTCCAGCGCTCTATATTTTAAAAGACTCGTTCCGCGTAATTGAACCATTTACTATTCGAGTTGAGTTTTATGAAAAAAAAGTCTCAGTATTTCGTGGTTTAGCACCAAGAGTTAAAGACACTCTAGATTTTAAAAATTCCGAAAACATTGAAGTGATCACTAGTGTCTTTGGTCAAGTTCTGGGGTATTCAACCGTGAGGCTTTACTCGCCTGGTGGGTATGTTGAGATCCCCAATGTGTATCAACCGGAAGATATTGTATCGAAAGTAGAGTCTGCAAAATTAAGCACTTAATCGATATGCTTGTTCAATAGGGAATGACCGTGAACGGCCAAGTTTATGAGATTCCTAATTAGTAGCTTTTTGATACCCCAGCCAGCTGGCGCAAAAAAACCTTATTCATAACCTTTGACCCTCGGCCTGCATTTGATGAAAAAATGTTACCTGTGAGAAATAATCAGTTATCTTAATTTGCCAGGCTAATAAGATATTTGGAATTAAATTCTTAGTATGTGTCTGATTTTAATAACAAATAAAAACACCACTTTTAAATCACAGCATCATAGTTGGTCACCATGATTGGTCACCAAATCAGCAATCTATCTTCTTGTTTATATTCATTTTTACGTAAAGGGAACTCAGCATTTGTCAGCTTTTTCTGGTCACCGTTGGACACCATATTTTTCACAAAGTGGATTGGGTAACTTATTGATTTATATAAGGCAGGCCGGAGACTTTTAGTAAACGAAATGTGAAGGGATTAGCAGGCGTTAAATGGTGTCTTTTCCACTTAGAATTGACCCCCGGCCGATTTGGGCTTTGGGCACGTTTTGGACACTTTGGTGGCTTTTGGTGTCCAAAAATGCAGAAATACCGTGTTTTGAAACACAGCACTTTTAGCATAAAATTGAATTAAATCAGATGGATACATCAGAAATAAAATGGCGGAGCGGACGGGACTCGAACCCGCGACCCCCGGCGTGACAGGCCGGTATTCTAACCGACTGAACTACCGCTCCGCGCTGGAGTGAGCTTGCGCTCTAGGCTGTTGCTTCTGAAGTGGCGGAGCGGACGGGACTCGAACCCGCGACCCCCGGCGTGACCGGCCGGTATTCTAACCGCCTGAACTACCGCTCCGCGCCAAACAAAACAACATTTTCAATTGGGTATGCTGCTTTGCGGAGCGAATAATACGGATCCGCAGTTAGGCCGTCAACCACTTTTTTGCCGGATTTGGCTAAAGCTTAATCATCCGGTAAAGAAAGATCTAAAATATCGTCACCCGATTTCGCTTTTGCTGGTTTTTTCGGCATATTCGACGATTCGTCAGCGGCACTCATGCTGGCAGCATCCACATCAGGCGCTTCAGCTGGTTTTCGTTTGAGCAACAGTTTCGGATTGAGCTTCGCGATAACCATCCCGATCATTTGCTTCGCATTGGCGTTCATCGCAAAGAAAATTGCGCCACCACCGACTAATAAAATGATCAAGTTACCAAAAATAACCCACCCAATTGGAAACGGCTCTGGAGCTGGCTCAGCAGGCACTTCGGCCTTGGCGGTCGCTGTTGCCGGATCTGTTGCAGCAACATCACCGGCCGCCGCAGTTTCTTTCTCGGCGGCAGCTTTGACCGTGGCGTCGTCTACCGGGGGCACATCTTCTTTTGGACCAACAGCAGCAAAGGTGACCTCAGGTAACGAGATCACAAATTCACGGCCAGATTTGGTTTTGCCAAACATAGTTTGCGAGATCCGGTAAGTTCCCATGCCTGCATTGGCAATCAATAACTCGCGTTTATCAGCGGCCATTTCAGCAATGGTAAAACTTTGCACTTCTTGTGATGGAAACAGGATACGGCCCTGAAGCGATACGGTTTTGGCGTCAATAGGCCCTTCTGTAATGGTATAAGTTAACACGTGTTTATCTTCGGCAGTTTTTGCTTCAACCAAGTTTGTGCTAAGTGGCGTCCGACTAATGACTAGAGGATCTTGGAGCAATTCTCGACTATAAAGAGGCGTCTCAACGATATATTTTGGCATCCACTCGCCAGCAGGAAACTCTAAGCGAAATTCGCCTGTAAACACGGCATCCCGTGGCCGCTCGTCATAATCACGGCCATCGTCCTTAAAAGTAGTGAAATCCAACACAGATGAAGTGAAATTGTCGTACTCTGGCTTTTGTGTACTAATCAACAACACATTTAATTGCAAGATATCGCGAAAGTCCTTGGCATTAATCAGTTTGCCGCCATTGGTCAATTTGGCAGTGACCTTCAATGACTCGCCCACCATCATATCTTTGGGTAGCGGGTCAACTTTCAGGTCAATGTCAGTAAGCACCATAATCCGGCTTTCCGGCAAAATTTCGCCAATGGCCTGCCAAGGGCCTGGGACCGGCTTGACCATCTTAATCAAATCATAGGTCTTATCATCATGCCACTGCATACCGTGCTCGCGCGCGGTTCGAGCGTAGATTTTACTGCCATCAGGTTTTACCAATACAATCGATGGCGCTCCTTTTTTGCGAAAAAATACCAAGGTAATTTCTTCAACTGCATAGTCAATTCTAAATCTGTTGTCCAATAACGGAATTTGGTTTGAGCTGCTAACCGCCGGCAATTCATGGATCCCTGCACTGTTCGCGGTTTTTTCTGCGGTGGCATTTATTTTAGTTGCGGGATCTGCGGCTTCTGACTGTGTCGTCAGAGCGGGTTCTTTTGTTGTTTTTGGCGACTCTGCACTTTGCCCTGCCGAGCATCCCAAAGAGTATCCCGCTAAAAGTGCTAACATCAGAGATGCTTGCATGGTTAGTTTCGCCACAGGCAACTCCCTCCCTTTTTCTGTACCAAATCGAGGCGTTTTTCATGAGCGGCCAATTCATCCGGATCCGCTAACACGACATTTAAGCTGCCACGACGGACGAGGCCAATTTGTTGAACTGTTGATTGTTGCTGATCACCGTCGTTTTGCGTCGCCAAATTCAAACTTACTTGGCCACCCGTCATGGCTAAATAGACATCAGCCAAAATCTCGGCATCAAGCAAGGCGCCGTGGAAGGTCCGATGGCTATTATTCACGTCATAACGTCGACATAACGCATCTAGATTATTTTTTTGTCCCGGATGCAAATCACGAGCAAGTGCCAAAGTATCGAGGACAGTACAGATGCTATCAACTTTTGGCAGTGCTGGATTTAGTAGCCCAAATTCGTGGTTAATAAAACCAACGTCAAACGCGGCATTATGAATGACTAACTCAGCGCCTTTGATGTAATCAAAAAACTGTTGGGCAATTTCCCGAAATCGCGGTTTATCCGCAACAAACTCATTGGTGATGCCATGGATATTGATAACTTCCTGATCCATAAACCGATCTGGGTTTAGATACAAATGGAAGTTATTGCCGGTTAAACGGCGGTTAAACATTTCCACACAACCGATCTCGACGATCCGATGACCATCAAGTGGATTAATGCCCGTTGTTTCGGTATCTAAAATTATTTGCCGTTTTGCCATAACTACGCTGTCATTTCGCTATTTTTGGAGAATTCGTCGAATTTAAGATAGAGTATACGCCGTTTTATATTGTGGGAAGCGTCGATGCGCAAATCAGTGGCAATCTTTACCGATGGCTCATGTTTAGGCAACCCGGGCCCAGGTGGTTATGGTGTAGTGCTTAAGTATCAACAACATTTAAAAGAGTTGTCGGCAGGTTATGTGTTAACGACCAATAACCGCATGGAGCTTATGGCCGCAATCGCTGGTCTGGAATGTTTAAAAGAAGATTGCGACATCGACCTCTCTACCGATAGTCAATATGTTCGGCTTGGCATTACCCAATGGCTACAAAATTGGAAGAAAAATAACTGGCGTACTGCAGCGAAAGAGCCGGTAAAAAATAAGGATTTATGGCAGCGCTTAGACGCAGCCTGTCAGCGCCACCATGTGCGCTGGCATTGGGTTAAAGGCCACGCTGGACATCCAGAAAACGAGCGGTGCGACGTGCTCGCGCGCGAAGCTGCGACCCATCAGGCGACCACGCCAGATGCCGGATTTGCCGCGGCTTAGAAAAGCTCACACCACCGAAGATCCTTGGCCGCACACTTAGCCAAGGTTCAACGGCAGCTTTGGCCTGTTGCTTTTTCCGCTTCTGACTTCATTCCAAACACCTTGCGCATAATAATGACGGCCGGACAAAATCCGGTAAATGCACTTTGCAGCATATTTGCGCCAATGAAGGCAGTAAACCAAACGAAGTTTGCATGCACATAGTGTGTTAATAACAAAGACATCAACACCATAGTTCCAGCAAAAGCTAATAACGCGCGTTCAGTAGTCATATAAACCTCATTTAATTTAGGTAGCTCTAATATATTAGTCGAAAAAAATTTATTAATGTAGCCATTGCTGCGACAGGATAAACACAGCAAGTGCGACCACAAACAAAGCAAACAACCGTCGCAGCAACTGTTGCGGCAACTTGGCACTAACCCCAAGCGCGGCAATGCTCCCTAAAGCACCAACGCCACCAATCAGCAGGATAGTCGAAACATCCACGGTCGCACCACGCTGTGCAAGCAACCACAGATGGCTGACAAATCCGGCAATGCTCTGCAGCATCACCAGCATTAAACTCGCTGCTATTGCCGAACTCATGCTCAGGCTGGTTACCGCCAACAGCATAGGCACTATCAGGAAACCACCGCCAACCCCAACTAGGCCGGTAACCACCCCAAGGAGCGCGCCAGCGAGCCAAAGCGGCCAACCATTTTTTAGCGGGAAATGCCAAACCTGCTGACGCCACATATTGATGGCGCTCAATAACATTAACGACGCTAACAAACTTAGCTGCAGATAGCCGGCGACAAATTCACTTAACCAACTGCCTAGTATGGCGCCTGCGACCCCAGGAAATGCCACTTGCATTAACACTGACCATGGCAGCTGTCGACGATACCAATAGGGTAACAACGCCACGAAGCTGATGATTGCGACAATCCCAAGTGCTGAGGCGACGGCTTCCGCTTGGGGTAGATGCATCAGATATAACAGCACCGGCACGGTCAAAATGGAACCACCGGAACCAAACAAGCCCAATGCCAAGCCAATGACCAGAGCTGCAGCGAGAATAATCAGCATGTCCACAATCACCTCCGCCAGCATCTCTTATGCCATGAGCTAATAAGCTAATAACTTAAATGAATAATAAACAAGCGTAAGGCGACTAGCAAGGGTTCAAGCCAAACTTTAGCAGTCTCTAATTAAATAAATTCAAGCGATGGTTAGCTTCTGCCTTTTAAGTCGGGAAACTGACAATAAAAAAAGCCCTGAAGCAACAGCTCAGGGCTTATCATTTAACCAACGAATAAAGACATAGTTACTTTGCCAATACCTTTTCCAGCTCAGTAATAAAATCTGCGTCTAATGGCCCCACTTTGCTGCCAAAATGCTGAACTTGTTGCTCGCCTTTGCTCACGAGATACTTGTTGAAGTTCCAACTTGGTTTTTCGCCAGTTTTCGCGATTAAGGCTTTGAAGACCGGGTTGGCGTCATCACCACGTACCGCACTCGTTTTGAACATTGGGAATTTAACGCCATAGTTAAGGAAACAAACTTCAGCGGTTTTCTCTTCGTCATTATGTTCTTGCATAAAGTCGTCGGAAGGGAAACCTAACACCACCAGCCCCTTGTCGGCGTACTTTTCCTGTAATGCCTGTAATTCTTTGAATTGCGGAGTAAAACCACATTTACTGGCTGTGTTCACTATCAATAAAGTCTTGTCTTTATAAGACTCACATAAATCGACAGTTTCTTTAGTTCTTAACTTTTGCATGCTGTGGTTAAGGATATCTCCACACTCAGCAGCCATGGCAAATGAACTTGGAACTACGAACAAAATACTCAACAACAATTTGCGGGAAAATTTCATTTTAGAGCCTCCATTTTTCTTTATTGTACGCCGATCTTACCCAGATGGATCTTTTGTCGATCCTCACTTGTACAGAAAATAGGCAAAGGATCTAGCCAGATCCGAACAATGCTCGACAATTCACCGCCGAACTGCGATAAAGAGCAATAACTTAGCGTATCGATAAGTTTTATTTTTCGTCACGATAAAAATTAATCACTTTAGTACCCTCTGATTTAAGGCTAAAACAGGGGCGGCAATCAGAAAAAAACCATGGAAGTAATAACAAATGGCCGAGATGATGAGTGGGGATTATGACGCAGCAACAGTAGCTGCGGAGCTGAAAAATTCGAAAGTCAGCAACAAAGACGCCAAAAATAAACATAAAGTAGAAGCCAGACGTCGTATCGACGATTTGATGGAGCAAAAACGCTTACGTCAAATGCTTGATCTCGATGACGAAGAAGAGCTAGCAATGGATTATTTAGGCTAAGCGCTAAACCATGAAATATAGACGGGGCGATTATCGCCCCGTTTTTTTTCGCCGACAGCTGAGACCGAACTACGGCAGCGCGACTTCAAAAGTCCAAGTGAAGCCTTCACGAACTTTATCGGCTTTTTCACTTTGGCTGTTGGCTTCATAGGCCGCTTCTAATAAATATCGACCAGCCTCTGGCGCGGTAAAGCTAAAATTGCCAGTTTTATCCGTCGTATGGTGGACCCGACCAGGCTCATTCCGATAAAGCTCCCCATCAAACGATAAATCGAGTTCGACGCCTGCGGCAGGTTTGCCGTCGATTAATAAAGTTAAAGTGACCGCCTCACCAGCAACAATATCTGCTGGGTGGCGATCCATTTTAAACTCTAAACCTTGCCCCTTTGGCGTGACCACGGTATCTGTTGGCTTGTTGACGGTGACAAAAGCAAAAGCGCGGTTACGCCCTTGAGTGGTCACCACTTTCTCGGCACCTTTTGGCAATTCTTTTGCGGCTTTGTCTTTATCGCCCAGCAAACGTTTACGCTCGCCGTTTAGCTCATAACTGGTAAAAAATCTTGCTGCACCACCGTTTTCCAAACGGTAGGTACCATCTGTCGTGAGCGCCACATCTGCCAAGGATTTACGTTTGCCTTGAAAGACTGCGGCAGGTTTCGTGGCACTACCATCTGGCAAATAGACTTGAAAGCCTTCAACACCAATGCCTTTATCGGCTTGAAAGGTCATATTGGTCGCCGACAAATCCACGGTAATGAAGCCGCCGGTCTTCGATTGCACAAAGTGCGATGGCACAACCGTCATGGTGTGGGCAAATACGGCAGAACTAAACAATGCAGTCCCTAAAACAACGCTATTCAACAATTTCATGCTTGTACTTCCTGTTATTTCCCTGATTTCAGACTGACTACGCCAATTTCAGATCCCGCCGGTAAGGTTAAATCAATCGCAGAACCATCCCAGTTAAACTTTTGTTTGACGATATTACGACCACCATGCTCACGTGCCGCTTCAATCACCAGCAGATACTCGCCAGCAACAACCGTTTTCCCTTCGTTGTCATCACCTAACCACTTTAAATGGTGAACACCAGGCCCTTTGGTTGCGCCTGTCCGCGCATCAACTAACGGTTGATCTGCACGACCCGTTTTACGCCAGAAACGGCGTAAATCTTTGATCCAATCAGGTTTTTCACGCCAAATCTCGATTAAACGTACAGGCTTTTCCGCCTGATCTTCAATCCAAACCGCCACATAAGGTCGATGATACGGACCATGTTCTGGCTTAGGCAGTGCCAATTCAATTTGCAGCGACGCTGCATAAACTGGCGTGCAGCCGATCGACAGCAACAGCGCAACCGCCACGCCAACTTGTACTTTTTTCATTGTTGCTTTCATCCTTTCTCACCCGCATTAATGAAGCGCTAGCGCATAAGCCAGCAGTAAAACCAAAACACCCACGACTGCCGTTGCCACCCCTTGCCAACGTCTAGAGTTTTGCCGCCACAATAGATAAAACCCACTGAGTGCAAATAACACGCAGGCTACAGCCACCACATCGCTAAACCAGCGCCAACTACTACCGGCATAACGGCCTTTATGTAAGTCATTTAACAAAGCCAAAAACCCGGCATACTCGCTATTAAAATGCACGGTCCCAGTCGCGAGTTCGACCTGTGCATTGGCAAATCCTGCTGGTCGTTTGAAATCTAATTCCAACAATTGCTCGTCACCATCGTAGGTAAAGTTAAATACAGCCCCCTGCACTTGCTGAGTCCCACGCAGCCAATCAGCAATCTTTGCCGCAGCGGCTGCTTGCTGTAATTTATCGTCACCAAAGCTCAACGCCTGCAGCTCAGCAGGTAATTGCAACTCTGCCACCTGACTATGCTGACCTGTTGTTGAATGCCACTCGGGGTGATTTAGGGTGATACCCGTCAGTGCATAAAACAATAACGCTACAACCACCGCCATCGACGCGTAGATATGTAATAAACGTAAAAACTTAAACATCTGCATTCATTCCCTCAATAACGGTCATTATGCTATCGAGAATCATTCTCATTATCAAATGAAATTTATCATCTTTACCAGATCTTTACGCTGACAATTACAAAGCACCTTGGTCATTAATCCGATAAACTCTTGAGACAGCTCAGCAAATCTAGAGGTTGATCATGGACGCAAAAGAGCAACTAAAACTGCTACAACACGAATTAGCACTAGTGCAACAAGCGATGGGTCGACAACGCCAAAGTGCGGTGATCGTGATGGAAGGTGCCGATGCTGCGGGTAAAGGCGGAATTGTCCGACGGCTTGGTTGGTGTTTAGATCCACGGTGGTTACATGTTCACCCCATCAGTGCGCCAACAGTGGCTGAGCAAGCTGAACATTGGTTGCAACGTTTCTGGCGTTTAGTACCTGCTGAGGGTCAACTCGCGGTATTCGACCGCTCTTGGTACGGGCGGGTCTTAGTCGAACGTGTCGAACAGTTTTGTCCTATCTCAGCCTGGCAACGCGCCTACCCGCAAATCAACGATTTCGAACGTTGTCTCGCTGAAGAAAATATTCGAGTGATTAAAATCTTTTTAGAAATCACTGCTGAAACTCAACTTGAACGTTTGCAGGAGCGTTTTTCCGATCCTAGTAAAAATTGGAAATTGACTGAAGAAGATTTACGAAATCGTGCGCGGTGGCAAGATTACCAATTAGCAACCCAAGACATGGTTGCAGCCACGAGTACAGCGCTGGCGCCTTGGCATACCATTGATGCCAATGATAAACACCAAGCTCGTTTGTCGGTATTTCAATTATTGGTGCGTGAACTGAGCCGAGATCTTGATTTAAACTTACCTGCCCCGGCGCCAGTGATTACGGATTACTTTAACCACCAACCGAGATCGCATCATCATGAGTAACAGTCTTTTGCGATCACTTGGCTATCGAAAGCGAATACCCGGGAACATAATGACAATTCAGTGCACCTGAAATCATCATCGGCGAGATAAATGCATCGCTATCCCCCAAATTTGGCCATAAAAAAACGCGCAGTCGGTGCTGCGCGTTTTTAAGAGTGGCCAATCAATGTTGTCGGCGAAACGACAGCCTTATTGCACTTGGGCTAAGGCTTCTAAAATCTCACGTGGTTCAACTTCTGGACCGTTTAATTCAGAGTCCCAGTTAGTACCGATTAAAACGCCATCATCGTACATTTCTTTTAACCAGCCGTCACAGAACATATCCAGCGGAATAGCTTCTGCATGGTAATCAGACCATTCTTCTGAGCAGTGTAACGTCGCTGCGGCTTCATTTGACCAAAATGGCATGACGTCAGTGTCTTCGAAATCAACAGATTCAACGACTAATAAGTCCTCGCCATGAGCCAGAACCCACACCACACCATTAGAACGCGCTTCGGCGATAAAGCCTTGAAAAACTGGATCGTTGGTATATTCACTCATGAAGATTTCCTTAGTTACTCAGGGATTGGATTAAGCTTTGGCCAATTATCCC
>JACCDZ011912305.1_pt1 | contig 10055 bp, 7 predicted proteins | sample 7449551 | NCBI WGS metagenome assembly JACCDZ01 (sample SAMN15323452, study PRJNA562643) | freshwater metagenome | isolation source: river surface water | place: USA:Blue River Watershed | collected 2017-08-18
GTGGCAACCGCATCGTCAAGCTAGAGCAGATGAAAGACAAAAACGGCGCCGCCATTGACGTGGCCGCAGGCAGCCCCACGCATGTGTGGATTCCTTACCCACACGCCGACGCCAACGCGCTCATTGCGCGCTTGTTCGAGCCCGCAGAGGCTTGATCGCCCCTCACCACAGGACGCGCTTGGTCGGCCTGTGCGTGACACTTAAATTCACCGGAAAGAACTCACATAACCCTTTGAATTTAAGCCTTTAAAACCAATAAGCCTCTCTACAGTGGCCGGGTTCTTTACGCACCCCGGCCATGCGCACCAGCCTTAACGACATCAAAATCCGCGCCCTCGCTTTCAGCAAGCGCTGGGCCGATGCCAGCGACGAAGCCGCCCAAGCCAAGCCCTTTTGGCTCGACTTCTTCGAAATCTTTGGCATCACCGACAAACGCGTTGCCACCTTTGAGCACCACGTCAAAAAGCTCGGCGGCCGCCCCGGCTTCATCGACTTGTTCTGGCCCGGCAAACTTCTGGTTGAACACAAGTCATTAGGTAAAGACCTCGACGGTGCCATTGACCAAGGCCTGAGCTACCTCGCCAACCTCAAAGAACACGAACTGCCCCAACTGCTGGTGGCCTGCGACTTTGCGCGCTTTCGCGTGCGCATCATGGCCACGGGCCAGACGGTGGACTTTGACACCCGCCACCTGCACAAACACATCATGCTGTTTGGCGCACTCGCGGGCTACACCCTGCAAACCATTCGGCCTGAAAACCCCGTCAACATCAAAGCCGCCGAGCGCATGGGCCAACTCCACGACGCCCTCAAAGCCAGTGGCTATGGGCAAGCGCAAGACGGCCACGCCCTTGAAGTGCTGCTGGTGCGCGTGCTGTTTTGCCTGTTTGCCGACGACACCGGCATCTTTCAGCCCGCGCAGTCCTTTCGCGATTTCATTGCCGAACGCACCCAGCCCGACGGCAGCGACTTGGGCGCACGCTTGGGCCAACTGTTTCAGGTGCTCAACACGCCTGAAGGCCAACGTAGCCCCAAGCTCGACGAAGCACTGGCCGCCTTCCCTTACATCAACGGCGGCTTGTTTCAAGAAGCCCTGCCCTTGGCAGACTTTGACGCGCCCATGCGCGAAACGCTGCTACAAGCAAGCGGACTGGACTGGTCGCAAATCAGCCCCGCCATCTTTGGCAGCTTGTTTCAAAGCATCATGGACGAAAAGGCGCGGCGCAACTTGGGCGCGCACTACACCAGCGAAGCCAACATCCTCAAACTCATTGGCCCGCTGTTCTTGGACGAACTGCATGCCGAATTGGCACGCGTGCAAAAAAACCGCAGCAAGCTGCAAGACTTTCATCACAAGCTGCAACAACTCACCTTCTTCGACCCCGCTTGTGGCTGTGGCAACTTTTTGGTCATCTGCTATCGCGAACTGCGCGAGCTCGAACTGCAAGTGCTGCGCGCCAGCCATGACTTGAGCGACCACAAAGGCCAACGCGCCTTAGACGTCGAGAGCTTGGTGCGCGTGAACGTGCATCAGTTTTACGGCATCGAGATTGAAGAATTTCCCAGCCAAATTGCCCAAGTGGCCCTATGGCTGGTAGACCACCAAATGAACCAACGCGTGGGCGAAGAATTTGGCCAAAGCTTTGCCCGCATACCGCTGGTGAGCAGCCCACACATCGTGCACGGCAACGCGCTCACGCTGGACTGGAACGACGTGCTGCCTGCGGCGCAGTGCAGCTATGTGTTGGGCAATCCGCCGTTCTTGGGCAAGCAATACCAAAGCGCAGCGCAAAAGCAAGACCTAGAGCGTGTGACACATGGCATCAAAGGCGCGGGTGTGTTGGACTTTGTGTGTGGCTGGTACATCAAGGCCGCGCACTATGTGCAACACGCCCATACACAAAATGAGCCCGCACCCGACTGTGCGTTTGTATCGACCAACAGCATCACCCAAGGCGAACAAGTGCCCGTGCTGTGGGCCGAAATGCAGCGGCTGGGCATGCAGATTCACTTTGCGCACCGCACGTTTCAGTGGAGCAACGAAGCCAGCGGCAAAGCGGCGGTGCATTGCGTGATCGTGGGGTTTGGATTGCCCAATAGCAAACCCAAAACCATTTATGAATATGACGACATCAAGGGCGAGCCACATGTGGTGCGTGCGGGGCAAATCAATGCGTATCTTGTTGACGGCGTTACCATCATTTTGGAATCGCGCTCACGACCAATCTGTGCAGTTCCAGAAATTCAATACGGCAGCATGATCAACGACGGCGGCCACCTACTGCTCACCGAACAAGAATTCGAACAGCTAAAAATTGTCGAACCAGAAACAGCAAAGAAATTTGTTCGCCGCTACCTAGGTGCTGAAGATCTCATCAACGACCTAACGAGATATTGTTTATGGTTAAAAGCTGCCACGCCAAGTGAAATTCGAAGTTCGAAATTCATTACCGAGCGAGTAGCGAAAGTCAAAGCCACTCGCAGCGCAAGTAAAAACACAGACGCGCAGAAAGCAGCAAACACCCCAACACTCTTTTTCTCTGAACGTCAACCGAATGGAACGTACATCGCCATTCCACGAACTTCTTCAGAGCGAAGATCGTTCATTCCAACTGCTTTTTTGAGTCCCGACATCATTGCGAATACAGATGTCTTCGTGATCCCTAATGCGGGCCTCTACCACTTTGGCGTACTGACCAGCACCATGCACAACGCTTGGATGCGCTTCACATGTGGACGTCTAAAAAGCGATTACCGCTATTCAGCCAGCATCGTCTACAACAACTTCCCATGGCCAGATGCCACAGGCCAAGCTCTTAGCGACGCGCCACACCAAGCCATTGAAAAAGCTGCTCAAGCCGTGCTTGACGCTCGCGCCCAATTTGCAGGCGCGTCCCTCGCCGACCTCTACGACCCCTTGAGCATGCCGCCCGCATTACTCAAAGCCCACCAAAAACTTGATGCTGCTGTGGATAAGGCCTATGAGAGCAGCGGCGGGAAAAAGGATTGGAAGAACGATGCGGAGCGCGTGGCGTTTTTGTTTGGGTTGTATGAGCAGGCGACGAGTTTGTTGGCAACGGAAAAGCCGAGCGCAAAAACACGAAAGAAAAAAGATGCTTGACCATCCTGATCTCGATAGGGTGCCTATAGAAATTCAGGGCATTGCGGCCCAGCAAATCTTGCGGGAATTTTTTCGAAACCGTGAACATGGAAAACCTGATCGCATCAGTAAGGCAGGTTGTTTGGCGCTTTATCAAAAGAGCATTGAAGTGGGAGCGGGGGGAACATTTCACGTTTTATGGAACGCATGGAGGGAAGCGTTTCCTCTCAGAAACGACAAGGTGCGTTGGTTGAACAAAGTTGATTTTTCTGAGGTGGATTTTGATGCGATTCATCACGACAACTTTTCAATGTTCATGTTTGGCGATCACGCTGATTTTCGTGATGCAAAGTTTGCAGAGCGATCACGTTTTAAACAAACCCATTTCGGGATTGAATCGGATTTCTCTCACGCTGTATGGGGCCGCCATTCCAACTTTGACGATGCACGATGGGGAGACGGATCAACCTTTAAAGCTGCGCAATGGGGAGCGGATTGCTCATTTGAAGGGGCTGTTTGGGGTGATGATGTTCGGTTTAGAGGTGCTTGTTGGGAGAAAAACGCACGATTCATCCGAACGCGTTTCGGCGTGAACAGCTACTTTCGTGGTGCCAGATGGAGTCGTAACCCGAGTTTCTTTGGCGCACGCTTTGGTGAGCATGCTGACCTAAGAGGAACGCAATTCAGTTATGGCACAGACTTTCGCAACACAAGCTGGGGCGATGGCGTCAACTTTCAGGCCAGAACTTGGGACCAGTTGCGACAAGACTTCACCACTGATGATCTATGGAAAAAAAGCAAGCAAGAAGCTGAAGACTGGGGCTCCAGCCCAGATGCATTTTTAGACATTGATTTTTCAGGTGCAGTCTTTGAGGGCTCAGCGGACTTCTCGAACCGTCACTTCAAAACCAAAACAAGGTTTGTCGGCACAACGTTTCACAAAGCACCCCTCTTCCACGGCTGCGAGTTGCATCAAGACACCAGCTTTGACGGTGCGACCTTTCCCAAGCCAACAGGCGACAAAGATGCATCGCGGGCATACGAAACCTTAAAGCTCGCATTCAGCAAGCAGCAAGCGGTTCGTGCAGAGCAGGATTTTTTTCGGCTTGAGATGGATGAAGAGACTCGCCGCGAAAAAAGACTCAAGTGGCTGGCATTTTGGCTCTACAACCTTTTCAGCGATTACGGTTTCAGCATTGGACGACCTTTGCTGTTGTTACTGGCAAGCACGTTTTGGTTCGCATGGATCAAGGGCGATCTGTCCAACCCATCGGTATGTTGGATCACTGATAGCAATTGCACCTTGCTCATTAAAGAAAGTTTGGCGCTTGGCCTGTCGTTGCCCGGACTCGATGCAGGCTCAAAAGTGAGCTATCAAGCTCAGTCATGGTTTGGATTTCTCTTGCTGCACAAAGTCATCAGCTTGGCCGCGCTCTTTCTGATGGGCTTGGCTTTGCGCAATCTTTTCAAGTTCAAGTAACTCACCCACGCTTACAAGGAGACTGCCATGCTCGTCATCAAGCCTTATGGACGCACTACCACCACAGTCGAATCAAACGCACAGCGAAAACTCAATCGCAAACAAACGCCTTGGCGTGCTGATGATGTGGGCACGCTTAACCAAGAGCATGATTTTTTAATCGCCCATTGGATTTCAATGATCGACAAGATCATCTGCAAACCCAAAGCCATCAAAGCAGCAGAAGGTCAAGAACGCAAGCGGTCTCAGCCAGGCAAAGCCACTACGCTGCAACGCGATGTGAGGCAACTCATTGGGGATGCGGCTCTAGATTTTTTCAATCCAAAGCCTAACCGTGAGATTTGGCAATGGAAACTTCATCCGTATGAAGTTGGGGATGCGCCCACCGGACAAGCCGCCCCCAACATCAAAGGGCGCTTTTACAAAGCCTTTGTCGGCCATGGTGTTGAACCACACCAAATCGACGCCACCCAAGCCAAAGCGATAACTGAAAAAATTCGTGCGCACCTGATGACGGCAGCCCTTAAGCAACAGGGCAATAACCCTCAATCCGCACAATCAGAAAGCCGATTAGGCCGCATCGCGCATCAACTGGGAACCATTACCCAAAACGTACACCACAAAAAAGACCTCGAACCCCATGCACTAGACGAAGCCGCGTGGCAAACATACTTTCAAAAGGGCGATGTGATTGAACAAATCGCCAAAGCCCTCGCGGCCAAATACAACAAAAGCGACAAGAGTAAACAGCCTGCACAACCAACACTCACCGACCGCGCCACTATTGCCAAGTTTTTGTTTGAGCACTATGCCTTGGTGTTTGGCAAAACCACCCAAGTGCGCGACCTTGTCCGCGAAGAACATCCACTGCACAAACAGTGGCAAGTGCATCAGCGCATCAAGGCAACCTACAAAGCCATGTTTGACAACGCCAGCATGAAAGGCCTTAAAGGCATTCACAAACGCGTGCCCAAGGACAAAAAGGAAATGTGGGGACGCATTCACCAGCGGGCCAATAACCAGAGCGTGGCCCACTTGGTGCGCTTGGGCAAAGTCATCCACTACCAAGCCGCCGAAGAATGTAAAACCGTGCGAGCAGCGTGGCACACCCTTCAAACAACGCTTGATGCAAGCCCCTATTGGCTCAGCGATGGACAAGCCGAAATCAAACGCAGCGAGGCATTGGTGCGCGTATTCAAATTAGCCGTTAGCCATGCCGGACGGTCGTTGAGCGACTTGACGCAGTGGGAAGGCGGTGACATTTTTGACAATGAAGACAAGGCTTCAAAGGGAGCTGTTGCCCAAGAGTTTGGCGAACGTATGAAAACCATTTTTGGCAACGATAAAGAAAGCGTGTTCCCCTCGGTGTGGGCAACAGACGACGCACTGAGCGAAGAAGCACGCCAGCTTTTAGAGCAAACCATTCAGGCGTGGGCTCAACTTCGTCATGCGAGCTTTCACTTCAAGGGTCGCGATGGATTTTTGAACGAGCTGAAACGATCTTTATCGAGCGAACCTCATACGCTTGCTTATCCTGCGTTGGATCAGTTATCCAAAAAACTTTGGGATGAGGACATCATCACACGGAAAGAACGCATCAAAAAAACGCTAGAGGCCGCGCATTGTGAGACACATCTCGCCCAACACCAATTAGAGTCCGTCTACAAAACGATATGCGGAGAAAACGTCACGCGATACGGTTCAACGCTCGATTTACCCCGACTAAACCGAGTTTTGAACCGGGCCAGAAATGCCGATTTAAAAGTGGATACGACAAACGCACAAGTGAGTTTGCCTATGCCAGCAAAAAATGAGGTATTGGAGAAAAGTCCGTCAGCACGCTGCCAGTACGTTTTGCTCAAGATGTTGTATGAGCAAGGTTTTTCTTCATGGATGCAAGAAAAAAATTTGTACGAAGTCGACAAATGGATTGTGCGCGCTATTGAGCGCAGCAACATAGCAGCCCATGCGATCAATGGCAGCAATAAAAACAACAAGCAACCCATTGAAAGCATTCAAGCCCGAGCCACTCGTTTGTGGCAAAGCATTGGTCAGAAAACTGGACACGATTTTTCGAACGACCTATTGGATGGGAAAAGTCCGATTGCCTATTTCTTCCACCAACTGGCAGCAGCCACGGCCACTGAATTTCGGGTGCAACGTTTTTATGAATCGAACGGCGAAGCGGCGCAAGAGCAAGCCGCCTTCATCGATGACTTGAAATGCGACGTGGTGGCGATTGCATTTGCGAAGTATCTAGGAAGTAAATTTTCTTGGCTCTTGCAAGGGCTAGATGGCACACAAACCTGCTCCATCAATGATTTGCAGAAAGCGACCACCACCGCGTCAGTTGAAATATGGCAACAACGCCTTTACTACCTCATTCACTTCGTGCCAGTGGGCGTGGTTTCTCGACTACTGCATCAGTTACGCAAGTGGCACATCCTCACCGCAAAAGGCAAAGACCGCGCACCTACACCCGACAACCTTTACGCCCAGTGCGCACAAGTTTTGGTGCTCTACCTTGATATGCATGACGCCAAATTTGACGGCGGCACCGCGCATCAACTAGATGACGATTTGCTCAAAAAACTGAAGAGTTGTTTTGAAAGCGAAGCTGACTTTGCAACTCTGTTTCCCCAAGGCGCAGAGGCAGACAGTCGCATTCCGTTGCGATCCTTGCGTGAAATGTTGCGCTTTGGTGCGCTCGACACCTTGGCCCCTCTATTTGAAAAGCACCCCATCACGCACGCGGAATACGAAAGATGGCAGGCATTGCAAGGGCAAATCGACGATGCGCAAAATCTGCGTGCAGAACTACACAGTCAATGGGTAGAGCACAAAAGAAACTTCGATCAAGTGCTCCAATACCAAGCTGCACTCAAAATCTGTGAAGCGCACCGCCACTTGGCCCACCGTGTGCGCCTGATTGATCACGTTCAACTGCACAACTTGATGATGGCTGTGCTCGCCCGTTTGGTGGACTATGCGGGACTTTGGGAGCGTGATCTTTATTTCGTCACGCTGGCACTCTGCCACCACCATCAAATAGACCTAAACAGCTTGTTCGCGCATACTGATAAACACGGCAATTGCTTTTTTGACAACGGACAAATCGTGAAAGCCTTGCGCAAAGCAGAAAGTGATGAATGCTTCACCAAAGTTCATACAACTCTGTCAGCGCTCTTTGGCGAAACCTATTTAGGTGGTGAATTAAATGGGTTGCGCAATCGCTTTTCGCACTTCAACATGTTGCAAAAGAAAGAATCAGCTTCGATAAACCTAACGAATGAGGTGAACGAAGCCCGCGCACTCATGGTTTATGACCGCAAGTTGAAAAACTCCGTCGCAAAATCCATCCTTGAACTGATCGAGCGTGAAGGCTTCAAGCTGAGTTGGAAAACAAACAACGAACACTTGCTTGAGCGAGCCAGCATTCAAACCAAGCGCATCACCCACCTCGGCAACAAAGCAGAAGAGGCTCACCACTCGAGCAACTACTGCACGATGGTGGCTCACCTGTTTGGCACCACATAAGCCCGCGTCAAACGGCTGATAAATTTCAAAAAAAATCAGTCCACGGACCATCCATCTGCAAAGATTTCGCTATTTTTTTCACGTCCAATCGCCCGCAAAGCCTTGTCTGTATTGACCTTGCGTAGAATCAGGCGCGAGAACATCCCCAACTAAAGGGGAACTACACCCTCGTATGTTTCGATGTCGGACATGCGGTGCGCGAGAACATCCCCAACTAAAGGGGAACTACACCTGCCACGTGCATCGGTGTATGTGCTGTTGAGCGCGAGAACATCCCCAACTAAAGGGGAACTACACCCCGTTGTTGGCTGTGATCTGAATGTTGGGAGCGCGAGAACATCCCCAACTAAAGGGGAACTACACCCCAGTAAAGCAGCACGAGCGAAGGAATGAAGCGCGAGAACATCCCCAACTAAAGGGGAACTACACCGCTGGTTTGCAAATGCGCGGTCGCGGCCGCGCGCGAGAACATCCCCAACTAAAGGGGAACTACACCGCAGCGTTGAAAGTTCCGGTGACTGGCGTGGCGCGAGAACATCCCCAACTAAAGGGGAACTACACCATTACCCACGTAGGTGCTTAGCTGGTCCATGCGCGAGAACATCCCCAACTAAAGGGGAACTACACCTGAATGGCCTGGAAGCCTGTTGCAAAGGCCGCGGGAGAACATCCCCAACTAAATGGGAACTACACCGCCCATCGAGATGAACAATGCGGAGAACGGGCGCGAGAACATCCCCAACTAAAGGGGAACTACACCCACAGGCTCCTGCTCTGGCTGTTTTGCTAATCCCTAAATTTTGAAAAGTTCATTCATAAGGACCTCCCCATGCAAATCGATGGACACCACACCGCCACTTACGTGGCCGCCCGCTTGGCGGGCATGACCGACGCACAAGCCCAAGTGGTGGCTTATGCGGCGCAGTATGTAGACGACGCCACCAACGAGGGCGTGATCGAGTGCACGCATGGCGTCGGCGCATCACATGATTGACGCCAGCAACCTCTCTGCGGTGAAAAACCATTTGGCTTGGTTGCCGTTTTACTTCTTAACGGGCAATACGGGGCAGGACGCGCCCGACAAGCTGGTGTGCAAGCCCGACAGCCCTGTGGCACGCAACATGTTGCGTTTGGCCATGCATGAGGCGGCCACGTAAGCGCAGCAGCACCATCGGCGCCTGCTGCACAGGCACACACCCAATGCCCCATTAAACGGGAAGTGTGAACCGGCACAATGCCTTTGGCGGTGGGCTCGCCCGTGTTGCTGGCAGAGTTGATGCACGAGCAGGCTATTTCGTCGCTCAATTTGTCGTCGCCTCCGGTGTCACGCCACTTTGATAGTGCAACGCCGCACCACGCAAATGCCCCCAATGAAAGCCCTGCCCCCATTGCTGCAGCCCCCAAGGTGGATGCATGGCTTGCATTTAAATTAGAGGTGTTTTGGGACGAGTGCGACAAGGCGCGGCGAGTGGCAACAGGCCTGTGCATTTGGGTGCGCACGCCAAGTCGACCACAGGTTCGTTCAAGACAAATAGCTTGCATTGATTGAATTTTTTTTAGCTCATGTTTTTTTGAAAGCTTCTCGAAATATTTATTTAAAACAATAAAAATTAAATCAACTACCGGGAGGCAATGCATGGATAGCCACAGTGTTCCCCACTCGCCCAAGCTAACGAAGCGCGGTTTATTGTGTATGGCCCAACTCAATGAGTGGGAGCGACAAAATGTCCCGTTTATTTATACGCCCACAGGCCGTGATTTGTATTTAACTTTGGCGCATCAGGCTGCCTCACAAAACGAGGGAGAGGAAAAGCCGCTAAAAACACTGGTAGTGTGTCAAACCGACCGAGCCATGCGCAACCGCATTCGCGAGTTTGAACGGCTTGAGCTAGTGGAGGTGCTGCAAAGCCCAACAGATGCACGCGCACGTGTGTTGCA
>JACCDZ010087888.1_pt1 | contig 10053 bp, 1 predicted proteins | sample 7449551 | NCBI WGS metagenome assembly JACCDZ01 (sample SAMN15323452, study PRJNA562643) | freshwater metagenome | isolation source: river surface water | place: USA:Blue River Watershed | collected 2017-08-18
ACGACAGTTTGTTTTGATAAAATTGAACAGGAGAAGATTGCGGATGTCTCTCTTTGGCAGGCTCTTTTTGCAGCTCATTTATCAAAAGCCTTAGATGACGTAGAGGAGCAAGGAAGTGTTTTTGGATATTTACACAACCTGATCGTTAGTTTTCTCGGTCGCCCTGGCGCGGCTTTGCTTCGAGACTTAGGCGGAAAAACAGAGGCTTTCGTGCTAACAGAATCGCCTTTGCCGAAGATTTTTGACTTTTTGAAAGAGAACCAGATTGCACCGTCTGAATACCATGCAGAAAGGAGTTTGAATCGGGTACAAAATGTGTGGGATTTAGTGGCCGATCCAAAGGTTGGGAAGGCTAAAAGCGCGCAACGCAAGCTTCGCCTTCATCTTGAAACCCTCTTCAAATACTTCGAAGCCATTAAAGATGATTTGGACTCAGCCCCTCTCCACCGCTTTTACCTAAAAGAGGGGATTGAAAGTCTTTCTCAAACTGTTGATGGGATGTATCGCAGTCGGAACTTATCTGAGGACGATTGGAGAGCGATTTCTGCGGAATTTAAAGCCATTGCTGACTGTGTTAAGAGAAGTGAGAAGCTAGAGAAGAAGCTCTCTTGGCATAGTGGCTCTTCGAAACTCGACCTTAGAAAAGAGTGTGTTCACAAGATGGGTTCTGATCCTGATTACCAAGGCGCAATTCCGCGACTGCATGATAACCCGGTTGCTTTGAATATTCCATCGGCTCGAGATGCATTTCAGCCATCTAGGAGTAGGCAAGACATAATTCGTTTGGAGCCCTTGCAGGGGAATATTTCGATTCGTCCAAATACGATATTGACAGATCTTGATCATCTTCTTGCCGCTTGTGAACGGATAAAAGCTCAGTTTCCTATCGAATTACAGCATGATATCCTTCATGCAGTTTGGTCGCTCCCAAAATGTTTCGATGCGCAAACAGGCAAAGAACTTGTAAACAATCCTTGGAAACAACTTTCTTCTGAGGATCGTTTGAAGGTTTTGGAAAAGTTAACGGAGATCTCTAGATTTCTCGTTGAATTGGCCAAAGCCACAAACACTGTCCTTCCTGATCGTTTGTATGCCCTCTACCGAATTGGAACCATTTCTTCATACCTTTGTAGATTAGATGAGAAACAGAGTGGCTTTACGGCAGAGTACCATATCGATGGTTTTTGGAGTGTGCAACTAAGTGGTGATATAACTTTCAGAGACCGTTTTGGGGAGCACCGGTGGGTTGAGCAAGAAGCAACTGAGTTAGACAATTGGAATGAATTGAGGCGGCAACTGTGGAACCAGCAAAATCCTAAAGGACCCCCTAGAAAATCATTCAATCCCTATGATTCTAATTATTTTTGGAACACAGGATCTCCTAACACGCGACATAAATTTCTTTTGATTCAACAAATTGAACTTTTAAACGACCTGCAAAGTAAGAAAAACAAGGAATTCTATTCATCCTCCAGCGTTCAAGAAAGGTTATCTTCTTGGGGGCTTCCTATTGATCATCCGCTCATGAAAGTGGCTGCCTTATATTTTGCTATCGGACTGTTTCAACATAATGAGGAATATCGAAGTTATATTCGGAATAGCTCTAGAGAGAGGTATTCTTCGACGACTCAGGAAGAGGTTATGGAGCGTTCTGAGAGAGCTTTGAAGCACATTTACAATGATGTAGTAGAGAAGTATTTGGACAAAAAGAACCCAAAGCAGCGTCTGTCCCCATTGAACATCTCATTTGAGGATTTTCAATTATTTCTCCTTGCTTTGCAGGATAAGATGGCAGTTTGGAATATCTTAGGAACCATCGAAAAATGTCCCGATATTTTGTCTCACCCGGATTGTAGAGCTATTTTCGAGATCTACCTTATTGATACAAGCCGGATGAAATCAACCTTGGAACGAGATCTAGAGCTGGTTGCCTTCTTAAAAGATTTTTTCCCCAAGCAGATCAACAGATATTGGAATCGAGGGGATGAATGGGTCTCTTTGTTTCTTGTGCGGCTAGCCCACAATTTGCACTTCCAAAAATTTGTTGATTTCGATTTCGGGGAGTTTCTCCGTATCAAATTTGAGACTTGTCCTAATTCGCCAATCAAGCAGGCAATTGCCACAGAGTTGCTTTGGCTATTAGAACACCAGGAAAAGCTTACGTTGAGTGAAGCAAGAAAATATTTAGTGTATGGTTTCTTCTTTGAACATCTGCAGCCCGACGTTGCATCCTTTGATCCTGTTATCGATGACGCGGTTCGGATTTCTATACGCCGCAGAATTCCTTTGTTAGTGCTTAAACTGGCAAGCTGTAATAACGACTTGCAAGCTGTTTTTGACGACATCTGTTTGATACAAGGGATTCCTTTGCCCGCAGAATCTTGGGTTGGGCAATATCCTCGATTTATAGCTGGACAAGTTGAAATCGATCTCTATCAAGGTACAATCAGCGACAATAGATCTGGTATATCTTTGCCCTTTTTTATTACCAAATCGCCTCAATTTCGCCTCTTCTTCTCTATCGGCAAGGAGCAGCTTAGAGCCCAACCCATTCCCTTCAATGGGGGGGTAGCCTATGCGTTTGTTGATAACAAGGGATGTTCGTGGCGCGTTGAAGTGATAAACGAGAAGATCACCCTCTATAGAAAACAAGGTGATTTATGGCTCCAATTTCTTTCTTCAGAAGAGTATCAAGCTGATGCTAAAATGCCTATTCCGGCCTATCTTCTTGCTCATAGAATCTTTGCTGCAAACTCACAAGAGCTCTGGGTATTTGACAAAGAGGACAATCCTATTTTTCAGATTACGCTTAAAAAAAACGGCTATATCGAAAAAGTCAACGACTTGCGAGCAGGTGGCCAGATGGGAAGGCAGCTGGCATCTCTTTCCTTTCTCGATCCAGTTCAACTCCACCCATTTCTCGATTTTGAAGATGGCAATCAGATCCTTGTTTGGTCAAAAAAGGGAAGGATTGAGGAAATTGAAATGCCTCGCCATCACCTCCGATTCCGTGTTGAAAAAGATGGGGCGCTTTTGTGTACAACTCCTCCTTTTGAGGGGTATTGCGTTCTTTACGACAAAGACCATTTACCCGGAGTGAAGGGGCTGCCCGCATCAATTGCTTTGGTCTCACCCGATAAAACGCAGCCTATTCGATTGATTGTGCCCCATTTCCACGCATGCAGCGTCTATGTCGATAATATTCCTTCTCCACACCTCGATCTTAAGCTTCCAAAAGGGGTTGTGGCCAAAACAATTCTCTCTCGACTCCTTCCAGCAAATACCGATGTCCCAAAGTTCTCTTGGAAGACGAAGGGAGCAACGGGGTATTGGACATATACTATTCCCCTAGGTGATTCACTTTTTGGCTCCCCGCAAGGCTCTGGCCCCATGAGTTCTGATCCGACTGCCCTGCTGGATCTTCTTGAATACGCTTTGCACCAAACAACGGTTGAAAAAGGCGCTGCCGTAGCTCTTGCTGAGAGAGTCTTAGAACAGTTCCAACTGCTTACGTCAATTCCAGAAGGACTATCACAGCGAGCTAGTAGGATCGGAGAGTTTGCAGCAAAAGGCAACCGAGATATCGCCACTGAAGCTTTTCCGGAAACTTCAGCGTTAGGACTCCGAATTCTCCTTGCTCTTCGAGATAAAGCCCCAACAAACACAATTCCGTTAATCGACTATGCAATCAGCATAGCAGCAAGCTCTTATTTCCAGCATGGAAAACACATTAATTGGAATAGTTTACTTACAAAAGAGCAGGAGAAGGAAGTGGCTCGGATTAGCCGAAAGCCAGAGGAAACACTCCAGCCGCAGAAGAGAAGAGATTTTTTTCCTTTAACGACAGATCAGCATTACAATAGCAACAGCCTGTGCAAGGATCTCAGCAAAGCCCTTAAACAATTAACCCCGAGTCCAAGTGGAATCCTTTTTTCACAGGATCCAGGCAAGCTCATGCGAGCATTTCCACAAGTTTTTATGGCTTTGAAGAGTCCTGTGAATTCAATCGATTTCAAGATGATGAGGCATACCCTCCAGTTGAATCCTTCTACAGACTTCATAAACTACATGGAGTTTCTCTTTGACTTGAAATTGCAAAATCCTAGTATTGTATTGCCCGATCTACTAGATTTATCACAATTTAAGAAAACTCCTAAAGATTTCAAAGACTATTCAGAATATACTGAGCATGTCTCATCAATAAACACACAGCTTTTGAATTTTATTAGCACACTTCCAAAACCTCCGGATGTTGCGCAGATACATGCCCCAGAGGTAGGCCCACGGATCAATCCACACGAAGAGGCTATCGAATTAGAATCGAAATGGGAGCTTCTTGAAGAACTGCTCAAGAAAGAACAGATAGGACCGAGAAAGATTGCTTTAGAGGGGTCTCACGAGGGATTGAGTTTGATGGACGATAAAGATTTGCTTGGGGTAATTGGGAAGCGTGCAGCTTCGCCGATACAATGGCCCCATCTGTCTCAAGCAAAAACCGATGTAGAACCTGCTGTCCGAAAAGAAGCGCAAAAACTCGAAACCCAGCTGAATACCTATCAGCCAACCACAACTTTTTCCCTTACTTGCCCCGATAAGCTTAAAACACTCATTCAAGAAAAGGAATCATTGTGGAAGAACAAAGCAGAGGCTTATCGGAAAGAGATTGAAGATCTCTTGAAAAGTTCTGCCAGCCGATTTCAACCGGTAGAGATTCTAGGTGGAAGGCAACTTTCAGTGACGTGGCATGATCTAAAAGCAGCTTTTATCCAAGGAAAACTCTCCTTGATCAAAGAAAAATTGAGGGGTGTATCGGAAGAGAATCTTAAAGAAAAGTTGCGTTGTTACTACGAAGCAGAGAGTTTCCGCAAGCACGCTGCCTGCGCGCTGCATGAATTTAATACAGCTGAGCAAGAGGGGCTTCTCCATTCGCATGCTACAGCGGAAAAGATCTTCCGGCTCTGCATCCGGAAAAGAAGCTACAATATTCAGAATGCTCCACAACTGCTTGTTATTGAAGAGACGCTTGGCTACTTGATGGAGACTACCCAGTTGGAGATGGTTTACCAAATCCTCTCCGATTCTCATTCGGTTTGCCAAGCGGTGACAGGCGCAGGAAAAACAAGTGTTATCATGCCTCTTTTAGGCTTGATGAAGGCTAATGGGACAAATCTTGTCACTCTTAAGTTCCTCGATTCTCTCTTTGTTGAAAATGCAAACAGTTTGCAAAAGACGCTGGGTCAGGCAATGAAGAAAAAAGTCATGATCCTTCTCTTTTCCATGAAGACCTCAATTACAAGTGTCGGGGCTCAGGGGAAGCAAGAATCAATCTTTAAGAAAATATACGAAGATCTGCTCAAGACGATGCAAGCAAAAGGGTGTGTTCTCACGAACCGGCGTAGTCAACCCCTGCTTGAAGGAAAGTTCATTGCGCTTCTTTATCGAGCCTCGCATCGAGAGCTTTCTGCAATTGACCAAGAACATCTCTTTTTCCTTGCCAAGATCCTTAAGTTGCTTAAAGAAAAGCAGGAATGTATTTTTGACGAATATGATAAATCTCTCTATCCTCGCGACGAGATTCACCTAGCCCTTGGTAAAACCGCTCAGCTGCCACCATTTGCTATCGAGACGGTGATGGAAGTGTTTGACAGCGCAATCCTTCACGAACGTCTTGGATTAAAGCAAAACATGCAGGCTGAACTCTCCGATAGAGAGCGAGATGTCATCCTAAAAGAGATAGCGCAAGAAATTGCAAACAAATGGACAACCCGGATAGGAGGCATTGAGGCAAAGGAGTTTTTTCAGTATTTCCTTGGGGAAGGCGACTCATTAGTCAAAAAAAGATCACTAGCCCCTGACATTTTGGATAGACTCTCTTTGACAAAAGATCTATTTTTGACCTACTTGCCGATCACGCTAGCTCAGACAGCCGGGCAAAAATATATCCTTTCTGAAGAGGATGGTCAAAGCGTTATCCCTTGTGAATACACCGATATCCCCAAAGAGGGATCGGAGTTTGACAACCCCATCGAGCGGCTGATCTACTCGACTCAGTACCACCATCAAAAGGGAGTTTCTGCTTCTTTTCTTCGAAAATGGCATGCAAGGCTTATCAAATCGGCCCTTTCTGAAATGGAGCTTCAAAAGCTGGACTCGCTTTATGATACGTCTGTCAATCAAGTTTTTCATATGTATTTTCCACACCGAGTGCTGTCGCGGCAATTGACAGATGCAGAAATTGAACAGTGGCAAAAAGAGATTTTGGAAAAACCAGGGCTTGTCTCTAAATTTCTCCAAGAAATTCTGCCGCATCTTACAATCCAGCAGGCAAAGATATCTATTGATTCCCAAAACCAAGTCTCTCTTTCTCTCGCTTCAGCTGGAATTTCCGCTACAGAAGGATGTAAAAAAGGGCTTCATTCTCAGTTTCATCTATTGCCTGAAAAAGGAGACAATATAGCGCGGATGGTGCACAGTCTAATGGAGAAAGTTGGTTTGGATAAACCGCTTCTCAGATTCTCTGTGAAAGATCCTCGCAAGATTTTGGATCAGCTGCTAGGGCAGCAGCCAAATATGGGTGTTGTTATTGATGGCGCTGGCGCGCTTCTTGGCGTTCAGCCACAAGATGTAGCCCAAAAACTCATGAGTAAGGGGGTTCTGAAGGCTGTTTCCTACTATGATCGAGTCGGAAGATCTCAAACAATCGGTAATCACGAGGCTTCCTTAAGGGAAAGAGGGCAATTCTATCCTCATAACGCAGCGCGTGGCGCAGATGCTAAGCTCAGCCCATCTATTCCAGCTGTAGTTCTTGTCAATGGCCGTGACTCGTTCGAAATCTTGCTCCAAAACGTCGGAAGAGTCCGACATCCAAACCATGAACTTCAAGTCGCTGTCCCTGAAGAGAGTCATATCAAAGATCTCTGTGAGATCATCAACCGCACAATTGCTGTCCAGGCTAATGAGAATAGTGAAAATGTCTACCGTTCTGAGCTGCAAAAGATCCGTGATGTTATTCGTTCATCGATGCTCAATAACCTCTATGATACTTGCTTGGAGGGTCATTTTATGCATGCTGTGCAGCAGCTGAGGAAGTTTCAAAGCGAGGGGAACTATCTTATCATAGAACAAGTTGACAGGTGGAACGAAAAGGGGGGGTATTTCGCAGCTCACGGAGAGATTCAGCATAAAAAAACAAAACCAGAGGAAATTTTAAAGGAGAGAAGGCTCGTAGCCCAAGGTGTTATTCAAAGACTCGGCCTTAAGGCCGAACTTCCTTCCACCCAGGCTTCTGCCGAAGAAATGCCTCTAGGAGTGTGGAATAATGCTCTCCTTAGCTTAGGCCAGCAAGCTCAGGTTGAGGTTGAAGTTCAGGTACAGCAGTTAGTCCAGCAAGAGAGCCAAGTGGAAGTTCAAGCAGAGCTTGAGGCTGAAAAGGATGATCCTACCTATTTGGAATGGATTCAACATCGGGATAAACATTTCCATATTCATCCAATGAGCGCTCTTGGCCAGATTCCGGCGACAATTTATGATCGGGAGTTGACATTTACCGAAAATTTTCTTCCGCTCGGCAGAAAAGAGTGGGCAGATAAGACTTACCACCGTGTTCCTCACGAACGCAAGCAAAACAGGCTTCACTATGTGGCTTTTGGACACCCCCCTTTTGGAGGACCGGCGCAGGTAACAGTTCTTGACGATTTAGATGCGCGTGGGATTATGTGGGATAATGTGGGCCTCAAAAAGATGTTAGTTTTTTCCGCGTCCCGTAAAATATATGAAGGGAACTATGAGATCTATGATGTTCATTTAAAAAGGTTTATTTCCAAAAGAAAGACGGGCCCTAGAATGGAAAATACGGGGTGGATCGTTCCAGAACAGGTTATAGATAAGCCCTTTGAGCTTCCGAGCAAAGATCGACTCACCCGCTTCATTGTTCAGCTCAAGTTCGAAGATGGGCAAACCTCGGGATATTCTGAGGAAGAAGAAAGAGCATTAGAAGAATGGTTGAGGGAACACCAAAATATCATTCAGGACGTGGAAAACTACTTAGTCGGGGAAGTGCTTCAAAACAGGCCTTATGAAAAGATGGGGTTCCAGGCCAGCCAGTTAGGGCAGATCTTTGAGAGGCTGAAGCTTAATTAGGAAATCTTAGAGAGCGCTTGATAATCAGGGTTTTAGAGGGAGTTGCAAAACTCCATTTGGGGCTAAATTCGCGCTCGCTTTGCCGATTCGAATTTTTCGCAAATCACCTAATACCATTCGTAAAAAATAAAGTCATATTTAACGGCGTCGGCTTAGCACCAAATTTTTAATCTTCACTGAGAGCCTTGCCGATAGGCAATGGTCGCTCGCTCCAGACACAAAAATTTGGGCTGCCTTCTTGTTAAATTTATGACTTTATTTTTTACGAATGGTATAAGGCCCAAAAGGTTATGTCGATTTACGAAAAATCAAATCGGCTTCGCGATCATCAAATTTAGCCCACAAAGCGAGTTTTGCAACTCCCTCTTTATATAAAAAACAAATTTAAATAAATTATATATATAAATTTACTTTATATGTTATAATGGTATTTAGATAAGAGGATAAATTTATGAGTAACCCAGATTTTTTTATAAAAAATCAAGATGAGAATTTTTCAATTTACAAACCTTTGCCTGATGGTGGTAATATTAATATAAGCTCAGCCCAGAGCGGGTTTGTTGCTAAACGAATTAATAACGTTGTTCTAAGAACGATTTTGCAATTCCTTTGTTTTTTTATTCGTCCGTGGACAATGGTTACAGTTGTCAAGGCGAAAGAGTCATCGGGCTCGAATGAGACTTCTGAAAAGATTGTCTTGTGGGCAAGCACATCTTCTTTTAAAGAATATATAAACGCTCTACACGAAAATAGTAAGGCATGTTATTCTTACAGTCTTTTCTCTAACACACATGTGATTCATGTGATTAAAGATACTTCCTCCCTTGAAAAATAAAAAAACCCAGGTTTTTAACACCTGGGTTTTTTCGTGCATCACGTGCCAGTTGTTTCTCTTAGAAATCAAAGCGTGCTTGGAAAGCAAGGCCGCTCACAGCAAAATCACCTTTTGCTTCTGTAAACTGGGCTACTCCATCAGAATTGCTGAACTGGACAAAGCGGGACATACCGAAGAACATGTGCTGCTCCCAACCCACTTGAAGGCGGATACGGTATTCATCATCACAGAAAAGACGATCCCAACGAACGCCTGCGCCAATATCTGTGAGCGCACGAACATTGTGCCAACGGTCATACATATTTCCTGCGTTTACAGGTGTAGGATTGATGTCATTTTCATTTGTATGCAGCTTTTGGTAGCCATAAATCAGAGAGAGGCCGAGATCACCAAAAAGACTCCATCCACATCCAAGACCCCATTGCGTATTGAATCCTGTGCGAAGACCAGCACCTGTAAACTGATTTTTTTGCCATACATCGACTTCTCTTCCAGAAGCTAAAGTGTTGCCTGAGTAGACCGTTTTAAATTTGTTGTAGAACCAAAGGCCACGTGCGCCAATGAAGGGACGGAGAGTGAGCCATTTGCTGACAAAAAACTCTCTTCCAATTTCTCCATCTAGCATATTCAGACGCAATCTTGGGTGAGCATTGGCGTTTGAGTTATTCATGCCAGAAAGAGAGGAAGAGGGATTGACCGTGCTTGGCAAAAGAACCATTCCTGGAGTCGATTTGGTGCTGGTGTCTTTGCTCGCATGAAACCATGTCCAGTTAAAAAGAACATCCCAACTATCATGAGGGAAGTTATATCCAGCTCCTAAGCGAAAACCTCCAGACCAGTCGTAATGGCCATTTCTTTCTTTCCCATTAGCAACGCTTGCAGAGGTGCTGTTGAGGGCATAACCAAGACCATCTTGAGTGGCTTGCATGTAAAGCCCTTCTGCTTGAATCCAAACATCTGCACCATCTTTCACAACAGGACGAGCTGGTGGATTAATCATTCCGCTAGAGCCACGGCGTTGCTCAAGAGCATTAACGCGGTTTTCTAGATTACGCATTTGCATGTCATCAACAGCACTG
>JACCDZ010159014.1_pt1 | contig 10053 bp, 7 predicted proteins | sample 7449551 | NCBI WGS metagenome assembly JACCDZ01 (sample SAMN15323452, study PRJNA562643) | freshwater metagenome | isolation source: river surface water | place: USA:Blue River Watershed | collected 2017-08-18
AGAGGCTAGACGCATGCGTGACGAATTCCTTAACGACAATGGATTCTACAACTAACATGAAGGAGCAGGTCAACCGCCTAGGCTTTGGTGCTTGGGCTGAGAACAAGATTGTCAACTTCATCGAGGACTGGGGTGATACCATGCGTATCAGCGAAGGTAACATGAGCATCGAAAACGATTGCTATACCATCAATGCTAGGTTCGGTGACCGCTCCGTCAGCATCAGCATTCGTGCCTATGTTGAAGGTGAAGGCTGGCAGACCTTAGACCAGAACATCAAACTCTGATGAGAAACCTAAACAAACCTCCTCGTTATAATGTAGCCAGCATCCAAGCCCAGCAGACGCTTGGCGGTGATGTGATGGTTGCTGACGAGAACGGAAACTATGTTGAATGGCGTGACTACCAATGGTTGCTCACGGAGAAGCAACGCCTTGATTCCGAGGTCGAGCGGCTAGAGCATGAAGTTCGCTACTGGAAGATTGAAGCCAAACACGACCATGAACGATGGCTCAATGCGTTGGCTGAACTAGATAAGCGTGTCAAAGATGTACCCAGACCATCCCATGAAGCGTAAGGCTGTCGAGAACGCCCATCGTGCCAGAGAACTCAAGGATGCAGGAGATGCCCTTGGGAGGCAGGTTCTTACCCTTATGCTTAAGGGACTAGCCCCAGACGAACTAATCAACGCCTATGACCGCTGGCGTGATGTTTCCGTAGGCAAGCCAAACTGGGGTAAGACCTGCAAGAAATGATTCACGAATTCAACAAACCAATCCCAGTCAAGACCGACATCGGGTATGGATATCTGCTGTATGTCCAAGAGGCTGGCACTTTCTGCAATGACATGTTTGCCGTTGTCCTAGAGAAGGACGGCAAGATTCGCCATATGCTAACCGACCAATTCTCCGTAATCCGAAACGACACATTCGACATCAAAAACGATGAGTGACCCAACAAACAAACCTAGACCCAACTCGTCCTATGCTAGTGCTTCCGTACTGCTAGGTATCTCCGTAGAAACCATAGAAATCTGCATGCCTATGCTTAAGTATATTGACAGTTTGGATTCCCACGACAAGGACTTTTGGAGAAAGGCTTCCGAAAATTGCAAGAAGACCAACAATGCTCAAGCCAAGACGATTGACTGAGGAGGAACTCAAGGACAACGACAAGCGTTATGAAGGTTGCTTCATGCTTGAACCTAGGGAGTTCCTTGACTGGGCTATAGACAAGAAGATACACAGCCGTGGTTGCGTCCAGTACAACTACGACAGGCTGGTGCTGGCGTTCATGCTAGCCAACAATTGGGATGAGAACTCCGCTGTCTCTTGGGTCGATTACAACATCGAGTTCAACCCCAAAGACCCTAAGATGCCTACTGTTTATCGGGAGCCTGCGGACGATGACGATAGCGATTAATCGTATATCTAACTAACATATACAGTCCGTCCGCTATGGCGAATCCAATGCCGAACCCTATCACCCAAGCAAACCATTTGGTGTCAACAATCCACGCAAAGGATGTGGCTATAGCACCACCAGCCACCAGTATCAGTCCCCTAGACTTGAACGGAGTGAACGCCACAGCGAGCAAGCCAGCCGTCACGATAGCCATGCCTATGCACGACACCATCCATAGTATCTTATCCTTCATCTCCCTTTGACGCTCCTTCTCAGAATTTTCGGCAAGTGCTTCTGCGATAGCGATAGCACTCTCCTGTTCCTCTACTATAGCCCACAATTTGTTGGTCTCAGACTCAACCTTCAACGCCTTCTCTTGGTCTTCCTTGACCGCTTTCGTGTCGTTGGTCGCAACCATTCGTCTATAGGACTCGACTCGCTCGACTGATGGTTCTCTGATTCCAGAGAGCCTTGTGATTTGCCCCTCGATGATTTGTCTTCTAATCCCATCATCGAGAGTAGGTGCGACAGCAGAAAGGGCAGAAGTTGCGTCACTAACGATTTGTTCGACTTTTTCAATGTAGTTGTCTTTATCTTTGTTTGTTAATATTACTGGCTTTGGTTGCTCCGTGGTAGAACAACCAACCAGTAGGACGGAAGCCAGCAGGATTCTCATCGTGGGAATCTGCTCAATGTATCGTCAAGAGACATGCCAACAGGAACATACCTTCTTGGGTCAAGGTGTACGCTTTGCTCGCCTCTGAACATGGCAGGCGTTTGTCTTGCTGACATGGCTCCACGATAGTCACCCCTAGTGCCACCAGTATTGAATCTGCTATCCCAAGCACCCATTGACATGAAGTTAAGCATGGCATCAGACTGGGCTCCAGCCTGCGACAGCAACCAGTTGTTGCCAGCACTCTGGTAAGCCTCATGTCTCGTTGGAACACTCATGCCAGCATCGATAGCACCATACAATCCAAGTCCGCTCATGCCGTAACTAAACCCTGTTCTGGCTACATTGGTTGCGTTTGTAGCAAAGGTTCTGAGTCCAGCGTATCTATCTGGCGGTCCATAAATTGTCGTTGTTTGGTTTGAACCCATAACCTCTCCCTTTTTAGGATATGTATATTCTATTTTTCCAACCCTTCTTTCTTCCGCTGGATTAGTGCCAACAGCAAATGGTCTTGGTCTTGGTTGAGGCTCTGCTGAATCTGGAAAAGGGTCTTCTACGCCTTTATGCATTAAATTGCTTTTTCTTCTCAAATCCGTTTCATCCGCTCTTTCGATTGCAAGTCTTTCCTCTTCCAATATTGCATTTCTATCCATTACTCTTTTTGCTCTATCTATTGCAGGACCAAACCATCCATCACGAAACATTATTTTTGCTGGTCTTGTTGGTGTTATGACTTGAGTGTCAACTTTTGTTGTATGTAATCTTAACTCTTCTGCTAAATCTAATGTATCCCTAGGAGAGTTTGCAAGAGTATATCTAGTTAATCCGCTTTCATCTGGGTTTCTGTATTTTAAAACAGAAAGCAAAGCCCTGTCTTCAAGTGTTTCAGCACCTGCTTTGTTTGCCAAATCCCAGTATATTGGGTTTTTTAGACCTTTATAATTATATGTAGGTCTACCCATTGCGTCCATTCCAGTCAATTCTTGGCTTCCATATTGAGGTTTATATGGCGTTAAGAAATCAAGTTTTCTATGATTTCTTTGAGCCATTATCCTATCCATATTCATATTATCAACCCTTATGCCAGTATATGTCTCTGGCAAGGGGTCCATCCCAGAAATCTTACTAATTAAACCTTCAAAAGGAACACGACTTGGATTTGTCATTCCTTGCGACCAGTAACTTCTGAACGAATCGCTAGTCATCAAGTTGGCGGCACTATTCGCTTGGTCAACTCCAGTAAATACATTACGCTTATAGAAAGGCGTGTAAGCCCATCTATCGAGGTTTCTAGGTGTGATTCCAGAGCCTAAGACTCCGTAGTCGTATGTTGATTCTCTTTCAGCCATTGGATTGTTTTCTCAGTTTAGATTTAATGAAGTTAAATAGTTCTGGGGCAATGCTACCAGAGATACTGCATAGGACGCTCTTGTACAGGGGGTCGATGTCTGCCTTGTGTATCGAGAAGTAGCAAAGCACACCCACTATAGCCCCAGCGATTACCATCCGAATCCATTTGGTCGTGTTGTACTTCTCGTCCGTCAAGATGAGTCTGGCTAACATGCCAGCCCCGCCAAGGATGGCGAACAGCCACCCAGTCTTCTTGAACTCTTCAAGTGCCTCCTGCATGTCGTTCACTTCTGTATTCCGTTTCTATGGATGTCTCTGATGAGGTCATCAATGATGGAGGTTTCGTCATCTCTGACCGAGATTGAAGCCTTCATCGGATTGAACAGTCTGTACTTGCCGTTGAACTTCAGTATCTGGTAGCCAAGGGCATTGGTGAATCTCATTGCTGTAGCCTTGGTGTTGTAGTCAAGACCTCTGATTTCAGCGTCCTCAAACATGTTGAATGTTATCGCCCTGTCAATCAGAGCCAGAGGCATAGGCTCGCCTTCCGTACCATACTCTGGCAACATGCCAGCAATCTGAACAGTACGCTTAGGTCTGGTGACCTGTGCAACCGCAGGCTCGCTAGGCATCATAACCAGCAGAGGCTCCAAGGTAACTGGGTCAATCATTATAGGCGTGATGTTCTGGTCACGCATGGACATCAGCATCTGGATGAATGCGTTCTCCTTGATTTCCTTGATTCTAGCCAGTTCAGCAAAGGCTGGGTTCTCGCTAGCCAAGACAGCCAGTCCGTTCTCAGCCCGCATATTGCGTGACTTGAGGGCGATGGTTCTTTCCAGTTCCAGTCTGCGGATGACAATCTGAGCCTGCTGGATGGTGTTCACATAGGCGATTGGCTTCCTGTTGTATGTGATTCCAGTAATCGGAGACACATAATTATTCTGCACGACCTCAAGTTTTCTGCCTTTCTTGACCACAGAGAACCTGCCGTCCGCTGTGCTGGCATCCTCAGATGTACCCTTGAGTGTGAGGTTATCGTCAACATTGAGCGACTCGATGATGTACTTGGAGAGCGTTGGGTCTTTGAGCATCTCGATGAAGCCCTTGCCAAGAGCCTTGGCTTGCTTCTCCATGTACTCCTTGTCTGAGACAACCTCGACTGGCGTAGCATCTTGCTTTGGAGCGACAACTTCTGGAGCCACCACCTGTGGAGCGGCTTGCTCTGGCATGACAACCTCTGGAGCCTTGGTAGCCTGCGTAGGGGCAACAGGAGTCCTATCTGGTATTGACGCTTTTGGCTTTCTGGTGGGCTGGGCTTTTGGCTTTGGAGGAAGTTGGCGAGTGGCTTCCTTGACCGCTGGAGGAACCGCAGAAGCCTCCACACGCTTAGGTGCAGGGGTAGGCTTAGACGGAGCCGCAACAGGAGCCTGTGGAGCCACAGGAGCGGCAGAAACCGCAGGTGCAGGTCTTTGGGCTGAAGCCAAGGCTGACGGACTCTTGCTCTGGTACTTTGTCTTGTCGAACTTCTTGTCAAGTTGTTGGAGAACAGAGGCAAGGTCTGGGTGGTACTGACCAGACATCGTTCTAGGTCCGCTCTGGAATGGGCTTGGAACCAGAAGGGAAACCATCTGCTTGCCGTTATCCATCGCATAGTACTTGCCCATCTTCTGGTCGAATCCGACCTTGAAGATGCCGTAGTAGTCAGCAAGACCTCCAGCCTTAACCTGCGACTCAACAACACCCAAGTCATCCATAGCCTTATCCACAGGGATAGCCCTCTCAGCAGGCTTAACGACCTGCGTCTCTGCCGTTACAGGATTGACCTTTGCTGGCGAGCCGAGTCTGTCGGCTTGAGTTTCACCTTGAGTCTGTTGTCTTCCACCAATGTACTTATCAACTAATGTGATGGCATCATCTGGGAATGGAGCCGTGTTAACCTTTCTAAACACAGTCTGACCAGTATCCTTATCCAAGAACTGCTGGGTTATTGTCACACGCTTTCCAGCGGGGTTGAATATCTCTATCTCGTTCTCCTTGTTAACAACAAACTTGAATCCACGATAGTTAGCGACACCTTCCTTGATGAGTTGTTGGGCAACCTTTGACTGCTCGATGCCGTTGACTGGAGCGGATGCCTCTTCCTTTGTTGTCTTAGGAATAACAGGCATCGGTACTGGTGACTCATACTCTCCAACAGAGCGGTCCCTTGGCTTCTTGGGAACGCCCTGCACATCTCCAACAGTTTCTGGCTCTCCAGCCCCAGCCTTCTTACGCTTAGGAGCCGCCTGCCACATGGGTTGACCATCCTTGATGGCATCCATCTGCGGGGTGCGGTCAAGGATGAGACCCCTTTGTGAGGCTGACTTTTCTGGATTACCAACAACATCTGGAATATAAAACCTATTATTTTCGTTGTCTATATTAAGTGTTTTGTTGTCATCAGACAGCGTTCCTTCTGTCTTTTGGATTAAATAATCCATGACTAATCTAGCATTATCTATATCTAAAGAAGATTCTTTTGCTATACCTTTAGCAAAATGTTCAAAGTTCTGCTGATACAATTCTGGCTTGTCTTTAAATTGAAGAACAAACTTTGCCCTATCTTGCAGTCTGTCAAACGATGATTTAAAGTCTTGTCCATTATTATTTAAACTAAATCCGTTTGTAGCCATTGTGAGAATGTAAGCCATGTGGTCTGCACTCTCAGAAGTCTTAGGAGCAAGTGAAAGGCTCTTGTTCTCTCTGAACTTAGCACCAAACTTCTTGGCGTAATTGTTTATCACCTTTGGAAGGATAGTTCCATAGTAATAAGTTGAATCACCGCCTGTAATCTTTTGTGGCAGTTCAGAAGGAATAAGTATGATACCCTCGTACCCACCATCGACCATCTCCTTCAATAACTTTTTGGTCATCAGTTTGGAGAAGTCTTCAGTACGCATGAACGGCATGAACTCAGAAACAACAGTATTTTGTTTTTTGTTCATGTTGTACTTAAGTCTTTCAACTAAGTCTCTTTCAGCCTTTTGTTTGTTGCCAAAAGCAAAATCATAAAGACCACCAGCAACATTTCCGTTAATTCTTGTTCTGACATTTTGGAATACATATTTTCTAAATTGTTTGTGCAAATCAGAAGTTTCGTCCTGTATAAACAAGCGGAACATAATGTCTTCCTTAAATGTAGATGTTCTTATTTTTTCAAGTTCAGCATCTGACATTCCTTCTTTCATGTCATTTAATTGCTTATCAAGAAGTTGATTCAGAAGTTGTGAGGTGGGCTCTGTTTTGAATATTTTACCACCATTTTCATAGTCTTCACCCATTACTCCATTAAATATCTCCATTGCAAGTTTATCTGAAAGGTCTCTAATTGCATCCCTTCTTTCAGCATATATTAGATAAACATTATCATCACCGAGAGGGTCAATTACTTCTTTAAAAGCCTGCTCTAATGGATTTATAAAATCTGTTGGTCCTTTTCCCTTAATTCCAAGTTCCTCAAAAGCATCTTTGCTTTGATTGTATCTTGAATATTGAGTTTCGACATCTTCTTTAATCTTTTTGTACTCTGGAGTCTTCTTGAACTCAGAATCTTTCATTACTGTTTTTAATTCTCTTCCAGAGTACTTATATCTTTCGTTTCTCAATGCGTCTCTTTCAGCATATAAGTCTGGCATGAAAGTAGAAGGATTGTTTCTGTAAACTTCAGATATTTCCTTAACGCTTTTACCTAGGTCAGTAACGCCTTCTGGATTTTCTGAAAGAATTTTCTTAGCCATCTCTTCGGCACGATTATCCATTCTTATTCCAACCTCTATTATCTTATCATCTAACTTTAACTTTTCAGCAAATTGTTCCTGCGTCAATACACCTCTTAAAGTCTCTTCATTTCTAGCCTGCATCTTCTGGGCTGTGTCTGATTGAACTTCAAATATCATCAACATCTTTTTCTTTTTGCTCAGTTCATTTCTTTGCTCTTTCTCCTTGATGAATGACTGCAATAATTCAATAGCCTCAACAATACCTGTCTTTGCTTTTTCTATTGTAGTAATTCTACCATTACTCATATCTCCCCTTCCTTGTACATTTTCACCATATGTAAATGTTCCATTTACTTCGTGTCTATCTGGAACAGCCTGTATCAATTGATTTATTAACGGGAAAATCCAAAATTGGGAATCTAAATCTATTGCTGAATTAAAGTTTTGCTCAAGATTTCTATCGGAAAACTCAAATGTACCACCAACTTGTCTGTCGCTATTTCTGATATAAATATCGTAAACTTTTTTGATTAAATCTTTTTTAGTGTTTTCATCAACAGCATCTTTTATTCTTTCAAAAACAAATCCTAAACGATTTGCAAAATGCTCAGATGGCAATTCGACTCCATTGTCGTATTTTCTAGTTCCTTTACCATTTAACATTCTTTGAAATATTTCATCAGATGTTAAATTCTTTAAATCTATAACATTTGACACACCAATGTCTTTTGTGAATTTATCAATACCTGCTTTAGCAATAAGTTTTTGGTCTTCAGTTGATGCAGAAAAGTCAAAATTAAGACTTTCAAGCCCTTTGCCTGCTACAGGTTCTGGAGAAGGAACTTCCGTTGCTCTGTCAAGATAGATATCTCCGACTCTGGCAAATGCAATAATGTTCTCATGCTCTGGGAAGTGACCGCCTTCACCACCGCTATAATCCGTACCAGCAGGGGCTCTAAGGAGAAGCACTCTGTAGTTTGTCGTTGGATGGAGAACATCGAATCCTTTGTTTGCTGGAGTATATCCTTCATACCCACCTTCAACTTGGCTTTGAACGGCAGGATTATTGGGGTCCATGCCTTGTTCCGTATACCAAGCCTTGTTGGTTTTGTCTTCCTGCAACTCAAACTTGTGAGTCTTGATGTACTCAAGCAACGCCTGCTTGTTGACCTTAGCCTTGGTTCCTCCGTTAATCTTCTTCTGCTCCTCAACCCATCCAGCGATATCAAGGAACTCAAGTTCTGACTTGACGATGCCTGTGCCTTTTGTTGGGTCAAGCAAGCCCATCAGTTCGTTAAGGCTGGTCTTATCAGTAATCTTTTCCTCAACGAACTTCTCAACAGCCGAGTAGAATGTACGCTTGGCTTCTTCTTTGCCTTGGTTGGCGTTGTCAGCCTGCTGAAGGAACGGCAGTTCCAGAGGAACATCGTTAATCAGCCCAAGACCTCTTGGGACTGGGCTTTCCATTGTGCTGTTGTCTATGACCGCAATGTTCTCATCCACATTGTCTGGGAAGATGACATATTGGTTATGCGTAAGCAGTTCGTTCTTTCCAGCCTCAGAAACATCGTCAAGGATGTTCAAGGCTATCAGAGCGTCATGGTTGCCATCCTTGGCTTTCTTGATGTATCTATCAAGACCCTTAGTCCAGTACTGCTCCTTAAAGTCAACGACAAGAGGGTTGCGTGACTTAATCAAGGCACGAACAACGCCACCCTTTGGTCCAGCATTATTGGCAAAATACTTGGCAACAGCCATGTGGGAGGCAAACCAAGTTGCTCCAGCATGCGACAGTTTGGGGTTCCAATTGACATCGAACTCACCACGCATGACTCTGTTGCTTCTTGTTCCGTGGACAGCGGTAAGAACAACAGGCTGTCCTGTCTTGAACTGCGTGTTGTAAAGACCAAGAGACATTCCCTGCACGACAGCCTCTTCAGCGGACTGACGCATCACGACTGTGTGAGCAGGCATGTCCCCAAGGAAGTTATCCCTAATGGCGATTGAGTTAAAGATATCTCCGTCAAGGATAGCCTGTTCCCAGTTAGCCCGCAGATACTTACGCTGTTCAGCATCCTTAGCCCCATATGTTGAGGCGTGTTGCTGGAACATCGAGATGTTGTCTGGGCTGAATTCGCCTGTGTTCTCTGAAATATGCTTGGCGTTCTTTCCGTCAAAGATGATGTACGACCACGCATTGCCTTCCGACTTATTGTGGTAAGCGATAGAATCAATACCCTTAGACCTAAGCCAGTTATGCAACGGCAGGGACTGTTGGTAGGCTTCATTTGCGATACGCTGGAATGCTGGAGTAAGCATCTCACTACCCATACCAGTAGAAATCAAGTCCATCTGGGCGGCGGCATACTGGTTCGGCTTGTTTGCGTTTATCTGCTTCTGCTTGTCGATAAACTCTCTTAGGAACTTAATGTCGGCATCCGTGACATTGCCAATCTCCTGCTTGATTCTGGCTCTGTTGGACGCACCTTCATAGACATTTTCGTGGACTGATTCACGCTGGTCTGGCAACAAGGATGCCAAGATTGACTCAGCAAAGCTTTGTGCTGACCACAGCCCTCTATCTGACATGTGCAATGGCTTCTTGATATTGACCGCAAGAGGCATCAAACTGTTGTAAGTTTTATCCGCTGGGATGTTTCTGGCGAAACCAAGTTTGTAGTTTCTCTGCATGGCGGCTTCTTTAGTGCCGATATGCAGACCAAACTGCCCCATGTTGACCACATCGAATGGCTTGCCAGCAACAAAGCCATGATAGTAAACAAGGACTGAATCCGTAGCCTCATCATGTCCAAGGCTACCCTTGACGAACTGCTTAAGGTTGCTAGCCGCTCTAGCACCCAT
>JACCDZ010117976.1_pt1 | contig 10050 bp, 7 predicted proteins | sample 7449551 | NCBI WGS metagenome assembly JACCDZ01 (sample SAMN15323452, study PRJNA562643) | freshwater metagenome | isolation source: river surface water | place: USA:Blue River Watershed | collected 2017-08-18
AATGGCCCCTGCGCGATGGCTGTGGATGCGCTATTGGAACGTGGCGGGCGCCTGGCGAAGTTGGATGATGCTGTCGTGCAACAATTGCAAAAAATTATTCACACCGGTGGCCGCCCCAGTAACCCAATTAATGTGCTGGGTGATGCATCGCCTGACACCTATCGCAAAGTATTAGATGTGTTATTGCAAAGTAACAGCATCGATAATGTATTAATTATGCAAGCTCCGTCGGCGCTTACGCCGGGTGAAATTTTTGCGGAAGCGGTGATTGATGTATACCGCAATCACCCCGGTAAAAAACCGAACCTATTTGCTAACTGGATGGGAGAGGATGCAGCCCAGGAAGCGCGCTTGCGTTTTGCTGCCGCAGGCATTGCATCCTTCCGCACACCTGAAGGTGCTGTGGGGGCATTCATGCACATGGTGCAATATCGCCGCAACCAGAAGTTATTATCGGAAACGCCGGAATCCATCAGCGATAAAGTTCCTTATCAGCCTGTTTACGCGCACCAACTCATTGAATTGGCGCTGAGCGAAGATCGCGCACAGTTAAGTTCCGGTGAAGCCCTGGAATTATTATCTGCCTACGGCATTGCCGGTGCGGATGCAGAAAAAAATAGCACGAACGTTAGTAGTACGCCCCATAAGTTACGCGTGCAAGTACAAACAGATCCGGTATTTGGACCGGTGATTTTGTTAGGTGAAGCGGCAAGTCATTGGTCTATTCGTAAAAGTGCAGTAGTGGCCTTGCCGCCTTTAAATATGGCGCTTGCACGTTACCTGGTGATTCAGGCATTGGCGGAAGGAAAAATTCGTGAACGCGAAAGTTATGCGGCGTTTGATTTACCGGCGCTTTGTTTGTTGTTAACGCAAATTAGTCAAATTGTGATTGATCATCCGCGTGTGGATTCATTAGTGCTTAACCCGGTATTGGTAGCGGGTGCCCAAGTGCAGGTGGTGGATGCGGGCGTAAAACTGCGCTTGGACAATCGTCTCGCTGCATTGGCAATTCGCCCCTATCCCAAAGAATTGGAGGAGGCCTGTGCATTGCGTGACGGCCAGGAAATTATTGTGCGTCCAATTAAACCGGAAGACGAATTGAGTTTGCAAGAATTTGATAATTCACAAACCAAAGAAGATAGATACAAACGTTATTTTGCCGATTTACCCCAATTTTCTCACGAGCAGATGGCACGTTTGGCGCAAATTGATTACGAGCGTGATATGGCCTTTGTCGCTGTCGCGCGTGACAATGTTATGGTGAAAAATGTTATGGTGAAAAATGTTATGGTGGAAAAAATCCTTGCCGTAGTACGGGTGCAAACTGATCCGGATAATCTCCAGGCTGAGTTTGCCATGGCGGTGCGTAGTGAATTAAAAGGCATTGGATTGGGCGCGCGCCTGTTGCAAAAAATGATTGTTTATTGTCGTAGTCAAGGTACCAAAGAATTAATTGGCGTGACCATGCTGGAAAATGCAGGCATGGCAAACCTGGCCCGCAAGCTGGGTTTTAATGTGAAGTTTAATCGGGATGAAGGTCTGGTTGATATGAAGCTGGATTTACAGAATGCATAAATTGATTAGTGCAATTTACTAATGTAACAACGATGAGAAGATTATGCGGTTGAAATCTGATTCCCTCATTAAATATTTTATCGGCTGTTGGCTGTTTATTGTTGCAGTATGCGCCAGTTCACAGCCATTAACGGTCGGTGTCATCGGGCGCTCCAGCAGTGATGGCAGCGACATTACCAGTTATTATGAAGATGTACTGCGATTAGCACTGGAAAAAACGCGTACAAGCCATGGTGACTTTATTATCCAGCAGCGCCCTTTTGAGGCGAGTGTTGATCGCGTAAGGGCCATGCTGCAAAGTGCATCTGGCGTAGATGTTATTTGGGCATCGGCAACTCCTGAGCGCCTGCAAAAAATGCGCTATATCGATGTAAATTTATTACATGACTTGAATAATTATCGTGCATTACTTATCCGAAGATCTGACCTTAATAAATTTAAAAAAATAGAAACTCTCGAAGATTTGCATAGGTGGAGTGCGGGGAATGGTAGTAATTGGACCGATACTCGTGTGATGCAATCAAATGGTTTTAAAGTGGTGACCGCGGTCGATTTTGGTTTGTTGATGAAAATGTTAACCGCGAAGCGGTTTGATTTCATTACCCGAGGATTACATGAAGTGGGAATGGATTTGGCTATGTTCTCCGCGCAGGATATTGCGGTTGTACCGAATCTGCTCTTGAAGTACTCGGAACCTGTTAGTTACGGCTTTTTTGTGCGCAAGGAAGATGAGCACTTGGCGCAGCGTTTGGAAAAGGGGGTAGCAATCGCCAACGACGATGGTTCTTTGGTGGAGTTACTGGAGCGAACCGAATTGTTTAATCTCGGGCGTAACCTGTTGCAAAAAAAACCGCGAATTATCGAGATCGATAACAGCGCCGCGTTGCATTAGCACTGCTTACCTTTTTTATTGTCAACGGTTTTATTGTCCATGGATTTGTTGCCACTTATCCCTCAGCCATACACTCAGGTTAGCCCTTCGCGCCTATGGCTGAGGGTAGCGCATCAGTATGTTACGCGATAGGCGCTGACAGTATTGCTAAAGAAATTCGGAACGACTAAGAGTTTGCGTTTTTTGCTGTAGGCAAAATCGGCGGTAAAAATTCCGGTAGTGCTGGAGTCCAGCAATAGTGTTTTGGTTCCATCGCTATTCACCCAATAAATTTGTCCCTCCCACACAGACACCAGATAGCTATCACATTTTACCTCCGCAATGCCGTCAATGAGTCCGAAGGGCATTTGGGTAATCAATGTTGCTTCGCTTGCGGTGTTGTAGCGAACCAGTTGGGAGCCTGATCCTACGAGTAAAACATCCTTTTCGATGGCCAGGCCGTTAGCACTGGGTACGTTGTCGATATAAATCTCAGGAACTCCGTTGCGAATTCTGTAAATTTTTCCTGCGCCCGTGTCTGAAACGAAAATATCGCCGTGTTTATTGGCGACCACATCGTTTAAGAAGGCAGAGCCCGGTATTGGAATTAGATTAACAATCGCGCCGCTTTTCAGGTCGATAACAGCAACTTCATCGATATCGGAAACGTAAAGAAACTTGCCGGAAATTGCCATGCCTTTGGGGGCATTTAAACCGCTGGCCCAAGCGCTATCCAGCAACTGTCCATTTTTGCTGATCTTCGCAATATCCCCATTGCCGTCTTTGCTGTAGTAATCGCCTTTGAGTACCGACACCAAGAAAAAGTCTTGCCCTCCCTGGTGAACTTCCAACACTGATTCGGGGATGTCCAGCCCGGTTACTTGCCATACAAGGCTTAGTGAAGGCTCAGATGTTTTGGCAGCCATCACTTCGGTAGCACCTATTAGCAAGCTAAAAAGCAGAGCAGTTTTCAGAATGAATTGCATATAAACCTCTCATTAAATGAACGGGATTTACGCTGCTATTCCAAGGGCGTTATTGCTGCCACAGGGATATTGCTACAGCGCTGGTGTTGGGTCTTACTGGTTTGAAATTCTTGTTAACGCGAAATCATTGTGCAGTGATTGCGCGTCATTACAAAGTTGGCGGGTGTTAATAAGGGGTGTCTAAGTTTTTGAAAAAAAAGAGATTTTTTTTGGTATGTAAAAGGTATGGCGAATGTAGGCTAATTCGAAGCCGATGGTGAGGGATTGCGAACCTCAGGGTTATTCCGCGGGCGTTAAAGTTTTGCCAGGGCTTTGATATGTGCAACCGCGCAGCGGCCCAAGCCCAATAAATCGTAACCACCCTCCAACATAGACACTATGCCTTTGCATTGATCTTCGGTGGGATAACGCTTGCTGCTATCCATCAACTGACGCATTTTTTGGGTGATCCAGGTGTAATCCTGTTCCACCAAACTGATAGACGACATGTCATCATCGATATAGGCATCAAAGCCGGCGGAAATAAAAATAAGCTGCGGTTTGAAGCTTTCCAGCGCTGGTAGCCACTGGCGGCTAATGGCATCGCGAAAGCCTTGGCTGCGGCAGGTGGCGGGGAGGGGAGTATTGATGATATTTGCGGGTACATCGTCAATTTCAGTATTTGGGTAAAACGGGTACTGGAAGCTGGAACAAAAAAGCACGCGTGGCTCGTTTAAAAAAATATCCTGAGTGCCGTTGCCGTGGTGCACATCAAAATCCACTATGGCGACGCGCTCCAATCCATAGGTTTCCAAAGCGTGTTTTGCGGCTATGGCGATATTGTTAAAAATGCAGAATCCCATGGCGCGTGCTTGTTCAGCGTGGTGGCCCGGTGGGCGTACGTTGCAAAACACCGAATCTGTTTCGCCGCGCATTACCATGTCCACACCCAAAATACCGGCGCCGGCGGCGTGACGTGCGGCCGTCAATGTGTGGGGTGATAGATAAACGTCATCGGCAAAAAAATGAATACCGGATTGCGGCACCGCGCGCGTAACTTTCTGGATATGTTCAATACTATGCACGCGCAATAATTGTTCATCGGTAATCGCTGGTGCTTCGCGCTGATACAGCAGCGCATCAATGCCGCTCGCTAATAGTTGGTTGGATATCGCATCAATTCGCCCGGGGCATTCCGGGTGGCCGTCGGGCATCTGGTGTTCATGACAACTAGGGTGGCTAATTAATGTGGTCAGCATGGTCTTATTTATCCTGCGCAATAGTCGCCACTATAAACGCTTGTGCAAGGCCTTGTGAATATTTCACAAGGCGGTGGGGATTAATTAACGGGGAATGATTTTGCCGCCGCCTATACTGATCACCGTCGACTGATGATGTCGGCGCATCACTAACCTAAAAGGAAATTTTTATGAAAAAGTCACCGCTGTGGCTCGCAGTTTTATCTGCTCTGGCCGTTCAATCTGCTCTAACTGCATCGTCTGTTTCTGCTGCTGTAGCAACCCCGGAAAAAACCACCAGTATCGCAACGCGCGATTTGTTGGCGCAATCGGATTTGGTGTTTTCTGGCAAGGTTGTGGGCGTGGAATACAAAGACTCTGCCGATGGTCTCCCACATACCTTTGTGACCTACGACGTTGATCAAGTGATCTCCGGTCGTCCGGATGGCTCACAAGTTACCTTGCGTTTTCTGGGTGGCCGCCAACAAAAAGGCGAAGTGATTCGTTATCTGGAAGTATCTGAAACCCCGGAATTTCAATTAGGCGATACCGATATTTTATTCGCCAGCAAAAATAACAGCAGCATCTGCCCGTTAGCGAAATGCACATCCGGTCGCTTCCGCAATCTGGATGGTGTGTTGGCGAGTGATGATGGTCGTGCGATTATCGAAAAAACGGATAGCAGCTACGCGATCTCCTCTGCTGTGATCGCTACTGAAGCCGACGGTAAGGGTGAAGTTGGGCACGGTGCCAACGCCTTGGCCAGTGTTGCGCGTGAACCTGTCTCTCCTGCTGTACCCGCGACTGCAGTAAAAGCAGAGCAATTTATTGCCGAGTTACGTGAGCAAGCGCAGGAAGTCGCCAGCGCACGTGCGGATACACCGGTATTTATTTCTGCATCGATTAAAGACGAGTTTAAATCTGCGGCCATGGCTCCCGAAGCCGCGCCTGTTGAGAGCGCGCCAGGTTTGTTGCGTCGTGCGACGACTCCAAGCGATTTCGATCGTTGGGAAGAGGAAGCGATTCGCAAAAATAGCGGCAACCCGGTTCTTTAATTACTCACTTTTTTAAATGTCTAATGACAAGGAAACTATCATGAAAAAATTACTCTTAACGTCACTTGGTTTGGTAATGACCCTGAGCGCAATGAGCGCGAGCGCGGTTGGTTGGCGCACCTGCGATGGCAACAAAATTAAATGGGGCAGCAATTCGGTAACGATGCGTGCGAGCAATGTGAGTTTTCCATCAGGCTCCGCATTTGGTAACTCGTTACAAACTTCTATTAACCGTGTAAACGACAACCCCAGTAATTTTAATTTTTCGTTGGTGTTTGGCGATACGTCTATCGGTCGCGATAACGGACAAAATGAAACCTGGTTTACCAGCGATCCGGATGTACACGGCGGCGCGCCAGCACGTGCATTAACCTGGTATCACTGCTATTGGGCTTTCGGTTGGCACTATGGTATTGATGAAGTCGATGTAGTGTTTAACACTGCCGAGTCTTACACCACATCAATGAGCAAAACCAATCTGTGGGCTTTTGGTGGCATGTTCCGTCCCTTTGAAACAACCGCTGTACATGAATTTTCACACGCGATGGGTTTGCTGCACGAAAATCGCTGGTACAGCATCATGGGTCAAGATTGGACCCACATCCATGCTAACGGTGACACCGCACGCTCCTATTTAGGTGAAGATGGTGCAGAGGGTTCAGTTATCCTTTATGGTGCGCAAGCTGGTGCTATGGAAGATTTGTCGCTGACTAATTTTAAATATTTGGGTAAGGATGGCGAGTACTCCACGCATCAACCTACGCAAATGTTTACTTCCGGTGGCTCGGTATTGAGCTGGTTTAACGATGCTGGTGAGCGCCGTTATCGCGTCAATAAAGGCCAGTCAGTACAGCTCGAATTAACCGGCGAGAACAATGGCAAAACCAGCCAAACAGTTAAAATTGAGTACTATGTTTCTACCAATAATTTGATTAGCACTGCAGATCGTTTGATTGGTACTGGCACAGTAACCTTAAGTCGCAATCAACCGGCCACGTTCAAAAGCAATCTGGTAATTCCTGCCGATCTGACGTCGGGGACCAATTACTGGGTGGGTGCAATTGTGGATTACGACAATGCGCTGACTGAAACTGTTTCTACCAACAACGCATCTTATCTGCCGATTCGCGTCAATTAAGTTTTAGTGGATTGGTAACCAAAAAGCCCGCAAATGCGGGCTTTTTATTTGCATCGCATCTCTCACGAACGGGTAAAGAATTGATAAACATCCTTCAGAGTATTTTTGCTCTGGTTAGTATTGGTTGAGGCAATTTGACCGTTGCTGGTAGTCAACAAAACCCATTAAAAAAGTAAGTAGTGCGAGTCAACCATGTATAGATATATCTTATTAATGTTTTGTTTTTCGCTAGTTGCGTGCGGTGGATCTTCGGGGACGTCAAAGAGTACATCCGCAAACTCATCAGCTGCGCTAGCCAGTAGCCAAACGTTTTCAAGCGCTGCCACACAGTTAGCCCTGGTCCCATTACCCGCGGAAGTGATTGAGCATAATGGCGTGTTTGATCTGGGCGCAGAAGTTGTTTTGAGTACGGATGCTAATGCACCCACTGCCAATCAGGCCGTGATGCGTTTGCTGAACTCCCTGGGGATTAACTCCGTGAATTCCGCAGCCGCTAAAATTCGCTTGTCATTGGTTAATCAAGCGGACTTGGGTGATGAGGGATACAGTTTAATTATTGCAGACGATATCAGTATCCGCGCACAAACAGATGCAGGGTTGTTTTATGCGTTACAAACTCTACAGCAATTACTTCCGGTTGGCAGGCAAGCGTCGTATAAATTGCCCAGAGTAAGTATTACGGATGTGCCCCAGTATGCCTGGCGCGGCAGTATGGTGGATGTCGCGCGCCATTTTTTCGGTATTGAATATTTAAAAAAACATATTGAGCGAATGGCTGCATTCAAACTGAATAAATTGCATCTGCATTTATCAGATGATCAGGATTGGCGGATGGAGATAAAAAAATATCCGAAGCTAACCAGTGTGGGTGGATCCACACAAGCCGGTGGCGGCCCTGGTGGCTTTTATACTCAAGAAGAACTGAAAGATCTGGTTGCCTATGCGGCGAACTACAATGTAGAGATTATTCCCGAGCTGGATATGCCCGGACATGTGCAAGCTGCAATTGCGTCATACAACGAGTTAGCGTGCGATAATGTAAGTAATCTGGATTTATACATTGGCCTTAATGTCGGTTTCAGTGCGTTGTGTCTTACCAAGCCTGAGGTCATTTATCCATTTGTACAGGATGTTTTGACCGAAGTGGTGAATGTATTTCCATCGCAATATATTCATATCGGTGGGGATGAAATTAAGCACGCATTGTATGGTGAGTTTATTGATAAGGCTGGTCAGATTATTAAAGAATTAAATCGCACGATGGTTGGCTGGGAAGAAGCATCGGCGGGAAAAAATCTTGCACCAAATACGTTGCTGCAATTGTGGAATGACGATTACGACATTAAATCGGCGACTGATCGCAATATCCACTTGATCCTGTCTCCCTGTAGCTATTTGTATCTGGATCACGGCAATGTCAATGGTCAACCAGAAACCTATACCTGGTGTCGCAAACAGGGTGTTCCGCTGGAACGAGTTTACAGTTTTAACCCACAAAAATATTCACTGGTCACTGGCATAGAAGCGCCGGTATGGAGCGAGCTCGTCTCATCAGAAGCAGCAATGGATAACCGTATGTGGCCGCGCCTTGCAGCGGTAGCGGAAATTGCCTGGACGAATCAATCTGCACGCAATTATCAGGAATTTACCCAGCGGATGAAATCACTAAAACCCTATTTTGATAATGCGGGAATTCACTACTACATTGAGCCGCAATTGGGTTGGTAGGGCGGTTTAATAAGCGAAAAAAACGCAGCACTGTTTAATGCTGCGTTTTTTTTGAAGAACTTGGCTTGAGCGCCTTGGGTCGGATGACTTAGTTTTTCTCGCGTGCGATAGCGCGGTACGCAATATCATTACGATAAAACATTCCATTCCAGCTGATTTTTTCAGCGAGTTTGTAGGCGCGTTGTTGTGCATCCGAAACACTGTTGCCCAATGCCGTGGCGCAAAGTACGCGGCCGCCATTCGTGACTGTGTTGCCATCTTTTTGTGCGGTACCAGCGTGGAAAACTTTTTCGCCGGCAACTTCAGTTGTTGGTAAACCGGAAATTACGTCGCCTTTGTTGTAGCTATCCGGATAGCCGCCTGCAGCCAATACAATACCAACCGAAGCGCGCGCATCCCAATCGGCGGTGGTTTTATCCAAATCGCCTTTGAGTGCAGCCAAACACAGTTCAACCAAATCGGATTGCAAACGCAGCATAATTGGCTGGGTTTCCGGGTCGCCAAAACGGCAGTTGTATTCAATAACTTTAGGTGCGCCAGAAGCATCAATCATCAAGCCCGCGTAGAGGAAGCCGACGTAGGTATTGCCTTCGGCCGCCATACCATTCACGGTTGGATAAATGATTTCTTTCATCACACGATCATGCACGGATTGCGTTACAACAGGGGCAGGTGAGTAGGCGCCCATGCCGCCGGTGTTGGGGCCAGTGTCGCCATCGCCAACGCGTTTATGGTCCTGGCTGGTGGCCATTGGCAATACGTTTTTGCCGTCGACCATCACAATAAAACTGGCTTCTTCGCCTGCTAAAAACTCTTCAATAACGACGCGGCATCCGGCATCGCCAAACGCGTTGCCCGAGAGCATATCGCGCACGGCGTCTTCAGCTTGTTGTAATGTTTCAGCAACGATTACACCTTTACCTGCCGCAAGGCCATCAGCTTTGATAACAATCGGAGCACCTTTCTCGCGCAGGTAAGCGAGGGCAGGCTCCACTTCAATAAAGTTTTGGTAGTCGGCAGTAGGGATTTTATGGCGGGCGAGGAAATCTTTGGTGAATGCCTTCGAGCCCTCAAGCTGCGCTGCACCTTTGCTTGGGCCAAAGCACAATAAATTGCGCGATTGGAAATAATCGACCACACCGGCGACGAGCGGAACTTCAGGGCCAACGATGGTTAAACGAACGTTATTTTGTTCAGCAAAATTTGCCAGGGCTTCAAAATTCAAAACGTCGATCGCAACGTTTTCCAATTTTGCTTCCAGTGCAGTGCCTGCATTACCTGGAGCAACAAATACTTTTTCTACTTGTGCGCTCTGCGCTGCTTTCCACGCGAGGGCATGTTCGCGGCCGCCGCTGCCAATAATTAATACGTTCATATTCATTTCCATTTTTATGGGGTTGATGAATTCATTGTGCCGTTTGGCTAGTGCAAAAATCCGGAGAGATCACGCGATTGCTCGCAAGGCTCAGGCTATCGGGTG
>JACCDZ010753039.1_pt1 | contig 10050 bp, 7 predicted proteins | sample 7449551 | NCBI WGS metagenome assembly JACCDZ01 (sample SAMN15323452, study PRJNA562643) | freshwater metagenome | isolation source: river surface water | place: USA:Blue River Watershed | collected 2017-08-18
AGGATCAAACTCTATAGTTCGATCTTGATATTTTTTCGCTCTTTCGAGCAACTCATAAATTGGAATCGACGTGATTTTCTTTGACGAATTTCACATCTTTTTTACTTCATGAGCGTTTGTTAGCTAACTAAAGCTAAGTTCCTAAAGAACTTGGCAATCACCATCAAACGCCCACGCTTATCGGCTGTATGTTTTTAATGAACCACTCAACCACTTGAGCAACCTCGCCGCGATCAGCGAAGCCTTGCAGTATACATCGGATTTTTGAACATTTCGAAGAAATTTTAAAAAATCTTTTCTACCACCCCGCCAATCGCGTTTCGGGTAAACCCTTAACGACTCTCATTGGCGGAGCCCGTCAGTATAGCACTACTTTTTGAGTTTGCGCAACTATTTTTAAAAACTTTGAAATGGGCTCCTTCAGGCCGCTTCGCAAATGGCCTGCACTGCAGACGGGGCGCCAAGTCCAGCGCCTGATAATGCGGCATGTCATTGATTACTTTACAGAACGCCCAACTCGCATTTGGGCACGTCGCTCTGCTTGACCACGCAGAGTTCTCTCTTGAAACTGCTGAGCGCGTGGGCCTAATCGGTCGCAATGGCGCAGGCAAATCATCTTTGTTACGTATTCTCGGAGGCCTAGAGAAGCCTGACGATGGTGATCTTCGCGTACAACAAGGCCTGCGCGTGACCTACGTGGCACAAGAGCCGCAACTCGACAGCAATGCATCCGTCTTCGAGTCCGTCAGTGCAGGCTTGGCTCGGGTGATCCATTTGATTGAACAGTACTCGGCTGGCGAGGGAGACCTCACAGCCATGCAAAACGAAATTGAAATGTTTGATGGCTGGAACTGGGAACAGCGCGTGCAAGAAACATTGCACCGCTTACACCTTGATCCAAATTCGCGTATCAATGCCTTGTCTGGTGGCACACTCAAACGAGTGGCATTGGCCCAAGCGTTGGTCACATCGCCCGACGTCCTCTTACTAGACGAACCCACCAACCACTTAGACCTCGACAGCATTGAATGGCTGGAGCAACTCTTGATCGACTTCAAGGGCAGCATCATCACCATCACGCACGACCGCTCGTTTCTCGACAAAGTAGCCACACGCATTGTGGAATTAGATCGCGGTCACTTGATGACCTACCCAGGCAACTTCACGCAATACCAACTGCAAAAAGAGGAGCAACTTGCTCAAGAAGCGGTAATCAACGCCAAAGCGGACAAGCTATTAGCGGGTGAAGAGGTGTGGATTCGCAAAGGCGTTGAAGCTCGCCGCACGCGAAGCCAAAGCCGCATTGCACGCCTAGAAGCCTTGCGCAAACAACGCGAGGCACGCCGTGATGCCGTAGGACGCGTAAAGCTGGATGTAGCAAGCGGCACGCCCACAGGCAAGATCGTCGCAGAGCTCACCGAAGTCAACAAATCTTTTGGCGGCAAAGTGATTGCTAAAAACTTCTCGGCCACCTTCTTACGCGGAGACAAAATAGGCTTGATTGGCCCTAACGGGGTTGGCAAATCCACGCTACTCAAAATGATCTTGGGCGAACTCGAAGCCGACAGCGGCAAGATTCGCCAAGGCGCCAACTTACAAGTGGCGTACTTTGACCAAATGCGCAACGCACTGGACATGGACGCCTCACTGGAAGATTTCATCAGCCCTGGCAGCGAATGGATTGAAATCGGCACACAACGCAAGCACGTCAAAAGCTACCTGGATGACTTCTTGTTCTCCCCCGCACGCGCCACTTCGCCTGTGCGCTCACTATCAGGCGGTGAACGTAACCGTCTGTTGCTAGCCCGCTTATTCGCACGCCCCGCCAACGTGCTGGTGCTGGACGAACCTACCAATGACCTGGACATTGACACACTTGAGTTGCTAGAAGAGTTGCTGCAAAACTACGACGGCACCGTGTTCATCGTTAGCCATGACCGTACCTTCCTTGACAACGTCGCCACCAGCACCTTGGTATTTGAAGGCACCGAGAACAAACCAGGTTTCTGGCGCGAATACGAAGGCGGCGTACAAGACTGGCTCATTCAATCTGAACGCGCGCGCAACCTAACGTCGCAAGCTAAAGCTCCCGCAACGGCCGCCGCCCCTGCCGCAAAAGCCATTGCAGAAGCCCCCAAAGCAGCCGCACCACAAGCCACTGCCAAAACGCGCAAACTCAGCTACAAAGAGCAACGCGAGTTGGAAGCCTTGCCAGATTTGATTGCCTCACTGGAAGCGAAACAAAAAGAAACGCAAGCTGCACTGAACGACAGCAGCTTGTACGCAAGCGACCCCGCCAAAATCGCGCAACTGCACAAACGCGACACAGAAATTGAAGACGCGCTGATGACAGCCCTCGAACGCTGGGAGCAACTATCCTCGCCTGCATGAGCAACGAAGAACTAATGGCCTTGATTGCCCTCGCTACTGTGGGCACATTCACACCAGGCCCCAACACGGCGCTATCGGCCACGATAGCCGCCAACCATGGATTGCGTCGCGCACTGCCTTTTGTGTGCGCTGTACCTGCGGGTTGGGGCGTGTTGCTCATCCTCAACGCAGCCGGCCTAGGCGTGATGGTATTAGGCTACCCACCGCTGCGCTGGGGGCTGTTGGCTGCAGGTGTTCTGTATTTGTTGTGGCTGGCATGGAAACTGGCGGACACGCAACATTTGAGTGAAGCAGCAATAGGTCCCGTTGTGGGTTTCAAACAAGGCGTGATGCTGCAATTCATCAACATCAAAGCATGGTTCTTGGCTTTGTCGGTGGTGAGTGGCTGGGTCATCGGCCACGACGACACACTGGCTCGATTGCTGGAGACCTTACCCATCTTCATGCTCTTTGGACTCACCAGCAACCTGACCTATGCGTGGATAGGCGCCAGCTTGCGCCACTGGTTGCGCGGTCCTAACGACACCGCACAACGCCTGCTATGGTTCAACCGCATCATGGCCATGGCGCTCTTGACCACAGTGGTGTGGATGATTCGCTCGGCTCTGCAAGCCCCTTAAAAGTTCAACGCTCTTGGGTGCTGCCACAGAGGCGACTAGCGGTCTCTGTGGCGACTGTCAACCTCGCCATGACTCTTCAAAATGAGCTGAAACAACTTGCATCAGAAAAATGGGACACCTCTACTTAGTGCGACACGGACAAGCCTCTCTAGGTGCTGCTGACTACGACCAACTCAGCCCATTAGGGCAGCTGCAAAGCAAGCGCCTGGGAGAGCACTGGCGCACGCTAGGCATCCACTTTGATGCGGTCATCACTGGGTCTATGAAACGCCATGCGCAAACCTTGGTCGGCATTCAAAATGGCATGGGCACACAACATGAGGCCGTGGCATTGCCCGCTCTGAACGAATACGACGCTGAGGCAGTGATTCGTACTGTTCAGACTGGCGAGTTGATCAAACCCACCACACCCGAAGGCTACAAACAATATTTCCGATTGCTACGCGATGGCCTCACACAATGGATGGCTGGTGTCGTCAGTCCACAAGGTATGCCTAGCTACACAGAGTTTGCGCAAGGCATCACGTCAGCACTCGACCAGGTTCGCCAGCAACATGAAGGACATGTTTTGTTGGTGTCTAGCGGCGGTCCCATTGCCTCGGCGGTGGCGCATGTGCTGCGCACCAGCCCAGAAACCAGCATTGAGTTGAACATGCGCCTACGCAACACGTCGGTGACTGAATTTAGCTTTACCCCGAAACGGTATAGCCTGCAAAGCTTTAACGGCTTGCCACACTTGGAAACGCCCAGTCACAAAGACTGGGCGACGTTCGCTTAAGGTTTATCTAGGCTCACACTTGTATTGGCTCATGCCAAAACAAGTTTTAAATGCGCACAGTGCTTAACGGCAGCGCGACCAATTCTTTGAGCAACAGCGCCAACTGCTCGCCCGCGCTGTGCACCAGCGCTTCGCCCTTAGCGGCCGTGGCGGCAGACGCATTGCCCGCTGCACCTTGCGGGTTGTAGTCCTGCATATGCCAACCCAGCTTGGCACTTTTGCCATTGCCCAAGACAGCGTACTGTTTGGCACGGTCTTGCGAGGTTGAGGCAAAGTTTTGCGCCTTGGCCATGTTCACATGGTCGGGCGACAGCGCCAGCATCATGGAGGTTTCAATGTCACCCGCGTGGATGCCAAAGCGGTGCTCATCTACCGAGAACTGATTCATCACATCAGCATCCAATGGCAAGTTGTACCAACTGCTGCTGTAAACAATCAAACCGTGCTGCGCGCGCAGCTCACGGGCCACCACATCCATCAACCCCACATTACCGCCGTGGGCGTTGAACATCAACAACTTCTTCACCCCCGCACGTGCCACGGATGCGCCAATGTCGCACCAAAGCTGAATCAAGGTTTGTGGTGACAAGTGCAGCGTGCCTGCAAAAGCTGTGTGTTCGGTACTCAGCCCCACAGCTTGCGTGGGCAAAACAAGCACAGGATCTGTAGACGCCAAATGCCCCAAAGCGGCATTGACCACGCCATCCACCAACACGGTGTCCACCGACAACGGCAGGTGTGGGCCGTGTTGTTCAGTGGCGCCCAAAGGCAGCACGGCCACGGTGCGTGCAGGATCCAGCGCAGCAAAATCGCGCGTACTGAGCTCGGACCAACGGTGCGAGGCCAAGGCTTGGGGGTTGTGTGTGCTGGTGTTCGCCGTCATGGGCGCCATCTTACTTTCCTTGTCATTGCCTCAACACAAAGTGGTTGCCGCCATAGATCGGTAACATCTAACGCATGTTCAAACTCTTCTCACGTGTTTTGTTAGCGATCGGCCTGCTCGGCTCTGCATGGGCACAAGGCGCGCCTAGCGCCGTGGTCAACACACCGCAATTGCGCGCCGAACTGGTCGCACACGCACCGCAAGGTGTACAGGCAGGGCAGACTGTGTGGGTGGGCCTGCAACTCACACACCAGCCCGAGTGGCACACCTATTGGCGAAATCCTGGCGATTCGGGTCTGGCCACACAAATTGAACTCAACCTTCCCGCAGGTATCACAGCGGGCGATCTGCAATGGTCGTTACCGCACAAACTCAAAGCAGGCAACCTCACCAACTACGGCTACGACAAAACCATATTGCTGGCCTTGCCGCTGACTGTTTCAAAGCAATACAAACCTGATACCTCCCAAACATTAGACCTGCAAGCACATGCCAACTGGCTGGTGTGCCGACTTGAATGCATCCCGCAAGAAGGCAACTTTGCCTTGCGCATTCCCGTCAACAGCAGCTACACGCCCCAAGCTGCGGCCTTTGACGCCTTGCAAGCCCAACAACCCACCAGCTTGCCCCACGTCAAAACAAGCATCCGCTTTGAATCGCAACGCTTGGCGCTGCAAGTCAGCGGCCTACCTGCCGCGCTGCACAACCAATCCTTGGGTGTGTTTCCAAATGTGCCAGAGGTGCTGGAGTCTGCCGCCGAACAACACCCGCGCGCCAGCCAGTCTTGGCAAGACGGCGTGTGGACGGCGCAGCTTCCCCTCAGCAACTTGCGTTTGAACGACCCGAAAGAGCTGAACTTTGTCCTCACGGCGGGCGAAGGCGCTGCGCGTCAAGGCTTTGAAGTCTCGGCTGCCATCACACACGCTTGGCCTGCTGTGTCTGAGCTACCAGCGACCACAGCACCCAGCGTCGCGCCTAGCGTGAGCGATGTAGGTACGTTAAGTTTCGTCTTGGCATTGCTAGGCGCTTTGATGGGGGGCCTCATCCTCAACCTCATGCCGTGCGTGCTCCCCGTGCTGGCCATCAAACTGCTGGGGTTTGCGCAACACAGCCGCGCACACCGAGCACACCGCGTGGCGGGCATGGCCTACACCGCGGGTGTAGTACTAAGCTTCTTAGCCTTGGGGGCGGGTGTGCTGGCCCTGCGCGCAACTGGTGAACAATTGGGCTGGGGCTTTCAGCTGCAGTCGCCCGTGGTGGTCAGCGCATTAGCTGCTTTCTTCACCCTTATTGCACTGAATTTATTTGGCCTGTTTGAAGTCGGGCAAGTTTTGCCTTCACGCGTGGCTAGCTTTCAATACAAGCACCCCGTCATGGACGCGGCTCTTTCTGGCGTATTGGCGGTGGCAGTGGCATCGCCATGCACCGCGCCGTTCATGGGCGCGTCTTTGGGACTCGCGATGACCTTGCCGACATGGCAAGCGCTGAGCATTTTTGTGACCATGGGTCTAGGACTTGCCGCGCCGTACTTGCTCGCCAGCTTTGTACCCGCCGTGGCTCGGCTATTACCTCACCCTGGTCCTTGGATGGTGACGCTACGCCAGCTGTTGGCATTCCCCATGCTGGCGACTGTGGTGTGGTTGCTGTGGGTATTGGGGCAACAAACCAACTTAGATACCGCCATGTTTGCACTCGGTGGTTTGCTGTTACTCGCCGCCTTCATTTGGTCAGTCAAGCAACACACGCCCGCCGCGCGTGGTTTGACATGGTTCATTGCAGCGGTCTTGGTTTGGGGCGCGTTCAGCTTTGCTGAGGAATTGAAAACGCCAGCCAGCAACCCTGATGCAATCGGTGCTTCGCTCAGCACAGGCAATGCTCAAAATACATGGCAACCCTGGTCTGAAGTCGCTGTCGCACAAAGCCTGGCACAAGGGCGCCCCGTATTTGTGGACTTCACCGCTGCCTGGTGCGTGACCTGCCAAATCAACAAAAAATCGACACTCTCCAACAGTGAAGTGCTGACAGACTTTGCCGCGCACCAAGTCACCCTGATGCGCGCCGACTGGACACGTCGTGACCCCGCCATCACCGCCGCGCTCACTGCGCTGGGCCGTAGCGGCGTGCCTGTGTATGTGCTGCATGCGCCGGGCAAAGCGCCGTTGGTGTTGTCAGAGTTGCTCAGCGTGAGCAAAATGAAGGAAGCGCTCGCCACCTTGCCCACTGCCAAACCATGACCCAAGCTGCCATTCGCCAAAGCCTCGCCAACTGCAAAACCATTGCGGTGGTGGGTCTCTCGCCCAAACCGCACCGCGACAGTTTTCGGGTGGCCAAGTACATGCAAGACCACGGCTTTCGCATCGTGCCCATCAACCCCAATACGACGGAGGTGCTGGGCGAAAAAGCCTACGCCTCACTCACTGAAGCTGCGCGGCACGCGCACATCGACATGGTGAACTGTTTTCGCAACTCTGAAGACATACCACCCATCGCAGCAGAGGCCATTGCCATTGGGGCCAAATCGCTGTGGCTGCAAATAGGCGTGGCGAATGACGCCGCCGCCAAACAAGCCACAGACGCTGGCTTGGTCGTCGTGCAAAACCTTTGCTTGATGGTTGAGCACCGTCAACTGGGCTAAGCCCGTCCTCGGCGACAATGTCGCCATGTTTGCACCACTCCAAAACGACACCTTTTTACGCGCTTGCATGCGCCAAGCCACCGACCACACCCCTGTTTGGCTCATGCGCCAAGCTCGCCGCTATTTGCTAGACTACTGCGCCACGCGCGCCAAAGCTGGCAGCTTCATGGGATTGGCCACCAACACCGACTTCGCGACTGAAGTGACTTTGCAGCCGCTCGAGCGCTACCCGCTCGACGCCGCGATTCTTTTCAGCGACATCTTGACCGTGCCCGATGCCATGGGCTTGGGCTTGTCGTTCGCCCAAGGCGAAGGCCCCAAGTTTGCCAAGAACGTGCGCAATGAAGCCGCTGTGAATAAGCTGGCCGTGCCCGACATGGCCAAGCTGCGTTATGTGTTTGATGCCGTCACCTCCATTCGCAAAGCACTCAACGGCCGCGTGCCTTTGATTGGCTTTTCAGGCAGCCCTTGGACTTTGGCTTGCTACATGGTCGAGGGCGCAGGCTCAGACGACTACCGCCAAGTCAAAAGCCTGATGTACAGCCGCCCCGACCTGATGCACCGCATTTTGGAAATCAACGCAGACGCGGTGGCCCTGTACCTCAACACCCAAATCGAAGCTGGCGCACAAGCCGTGATGATTTTTGACAGCTGGGGCGGCGTGCTGGCTGACGGCATGTTCCAACAATTCAGCATGGCTTACACCAAGCGCGTGTTGGCACAACTCAAACGCTCGCATGATGGCGCGGTCATTCCACGCTTGGTCTTCACCAAGGGCGGTGGCTTGTGGCTGCCCGAAATGGCAGACCTCGATTGCGAGGTCTTGGGTGTGGACTGGACGGTCAATTTGGCCAAAGCTCGCGCACAAGTGGGCGGTGCGGTGGACGGCCCCGGCAAAGCAATCCAAGGCAACCTTGACCCTAACTCACTCTTTGCCCCTGCCGATGCAATCGCTGCTGAAGCACGCCGCGTGCTAGACGCGTTTGGCAAGCCACACACCGACACAAACACGACTGGCCCCACCCAAATTTTCAATCTGGGTCACGGCATCAGCCAATACACACCGCCGGAGAGCGTGGGTGTGTTGGTGGAAGCGGTTCACAATTACTCCCGTGCTTTGAGGAAACCTTAAAACTGAGTCAAGAAATAGTGTGTCAAGTCACCAAAAGTTTTACTTCGACTTCACACTTATGCACAAAAAAGTTGATCCAGCGCATACCGCTGGATTTTTCTTTTGCAGCAATTCAAGAAACTTTAATTTCTCATAAGTTGTTGATTCATATAGGATTCTTAGGATGCATTTTTTTGAGGCAGTTTGTCCCAAGCCTTGCGCGATGCGCCTTCGGAGCCACTCAATGGCAGATATCAACAAAGTTATCCACAGAAACTCTGGGTTTACCCTCAAGCCTTTGTAAATCAACGACTTAAAGCCTTTTCTGCCAAAACACCTGAGCAAACCGCCCCAACTCACCGCTTGACATGTCGCACCAAATTTCAGTGATGGTTCACACCCCCGCACACAGCGGGATTGGTGGCGCGCTCACGTATGAAAGCGACACAGCGCATGCGCCAGGCACCTTGGTGCGCGTGCCGCTGGGCAGCCGAGAGTTGCTCGGTGTGGTGTGGGACGAGGCGGCCTCACCCGCTGAAACTAGCGATGCAGCAGCAGCCCCGATGCAACTGCGCGCCATCGCCAGCGCGCTGGAAGGCCTCACACCGCTCAGCGCTCACTGGCGACGGCTGGTGCAGTTTGCCGCCCACTACTACCAGCGCAGCGCGGGCGAGGTGGCCTTGGCGGCACTGCCCAGCCAGCTGCGTGACCTCAGCACCGAGCAATGGGCGCGCCGATTAAAGCGCAAACCTAAAGCGGTAGTGGCCTATGAAGGTGCAGCGCAAACCATTCCCACACCCACCGACGAACAAACCCAAGTGCTGGCCGACATCGCCGCACACAAAGGTCCGTTCTTGTTATTTGGCAACACGGGCAGCGGTAAGACCGAGGTGTATTTGCGTGCGGCGCAAGCGGAGTTAGAACGCGATCCGCAAGCGCAAATTTTGGTGATGGTGCCCGAGATCAACCTTACGCCCCAGCTAGAAGAGCGCTTTCGCGCACGCTTCGCGCCGCAGTGGGGTGCCGACTGTCTGGTGGCCATGCACAGCAGCCTCACGCCTGCGCAACGCTTGAAAAACTGGCTAGCCGCACACAGTGGCGAAGCGCGCATTGTGTTGGGCACGCGCATGGCCGTGTTTGCATCCATGCCGCATTTGCAACTCATCGTGGTCGATGAAGAACACGACCCGAGCTACAAGCAACAAGAAGGTGCGCGTTATTCAGCACGCGACTTAGCCGTGTATCGCGGGCAACTCGAAGGTGCCAAAGTGATTCTGGGCTCGGCAACGCCGTCACTCGAGAGCTGGCATCACAGCCGTCCTGCCACCGAGTCAGAACCAGCTGGCCGCTACATGCGCTTGGCCATGCCATCACGCGTGGGCCAAGGTGCATTGCCTTTGGTACGCCGCGTGGACATGAACCGCCAACCCTACAAAACCGTGTTCTCCAACCACCTGCTCGACGCCATGCGCGAGCGGGTGACGCGCGGTGAACAAATCTTGGTGCTGCTCAACCGCCGTGGCTACGCACCCGTGCTCAACTGCAACGATTGCGGTTGGAAAAGCGAGTGCCCGCATTGCAGCGCCTACCGTGTGTTCCACAAACTCGACCGCACTTTGCGCTGTCACCACT
>JACCDZ010009180.1_pt1 | contig 10044 bp, 9 predicted proteins | sample 7449551 | NCBI WGS metagenome assembly JACCDZ01 (sample SAMN15323452, study PRJNA562643) | freshwater metagenome | isolation source: river surface water | place: USA:Blue River Watershed | collected 2017-08-18
CAATGAGGTAGAGGCAAACATGGCTAAGACAAAATGTTGCAGAACGATTTTTTTGCTGTATTTCATGGTGACATTCCTTGAGTTAATGAGTCTTGCAGGAGTCTCCTGCCGCATGCAACTAATGAAAATTTAGTGCCAACAATTAATTTCAAACAATTCATGCACTTAAGAAAACTCAGTACCCGTATGCAAATAAACATCCCGAAATGAGGAGATCAAAATGCTGATTTCGGCATAATAGACTGAGCATCCGAAACCAGATAAACCTAAGCCACTCATTCACAATGGTTTTTTATCTGGTTCTTGCAGTTTAAGCTGGCATTATTATTGAAGCAGACATGGGAACGATCGGGGCAGCGAAATCTCCAAACCAATAGATTAAAAAGGACCACCACCAATGACCATCCAACGTGCGCTTATTTGGGGAATTTGCCTGATTTTGGCCGTAGTTGCCTTGAGCCAGTTGTTAAGCTTGTGGTGGCTGCAACAACAGTTACAGCAGGAAATCACCAAACAAAGCGGCCAGCTCAGCAAAATTGTCTTGGCGCGCACTGCCGAAAAGATCCAGCTGAATACCCAAGTGATCACTCTGGATGATGGGCAACCTGCAGCGCCGGCAAGTCGGACATCAGATCAAACAGCAGCCAGTGCATCAAATATAAAATCAAACATTTCAGACAATGCCACAACCAGGGTAACCAAACGCATCATCTCGACAAGTCACGGCGATGAAATGGCACAAGAAGTACACATCTTCAAAGTCGACAGCCAACAAGCGCTGCCGGAAGTCCTGCAAATTGAATTGGACGAAACGCTGCAGGAGCTCGATGCATTGCATGCGATTGGCAACAATGGCGCCGCACAACCTTGGGTGCAGCGATTTAATATCGACAGTGCTAGCCAAAGCAAAGCGATCATTGATAAATATCTGAGATACCAGTTACTCGCGCTGCTGGTCAGTTTAGCGCTCGCTTTAACTTTGGCGTTGTGGCTTGGCTATCGTTTTATCGCGCCGTTGCAGCAACTGGTGCAAGGGTTTCGCCGCCTAGCTTCTGGCGAAGCACCGGTGCATTTAGACGCCAGTCAGGGACTTACTGAATATCGGTTTGTACTCAGCCAGTTTAATGCAGCGAGTCAGCAACTTACTGATCTTGCGGCTCATCGTGCGCAACTGGCTCAGCAGCAACAACTGATTGAACTTGGTGAAATTAGTCGAGGTTTAGTGCATGCCCTGCGCAATCCAATCCACACGATGGCATTGGCGCTTGAGCAAATGCCAGCGGTTAGCGATCAGCAACAACAGCTGCACAAACTAATTGAGCAAAAAATGCAGCATATCAATCGAACATTAACCGCATTACTGACACTCAGTTGTGATGGTGTCGATCGCAGTGAGCAGGTCTCGCTCAATGCCGTATTGCAAGATATCGCTTTAGAGTTCAGCCAAGCTAAGGTGCACATCCAACTAGAACTGCCAGCGCCAGTGTTGCTGGCTGGGGCAGAAGCGGAACTCAGAACCATCGCGCACGCGGTGATTTGTAATGCGGTTGAAGCAAGTCCTGAGCTTGGCGTGGTGAAAGTGCACTTACAGAAATTCGCTGATCGCATTGAATTGATGGTTAGCGATCAAGGCGCAGGACTTCGCAGCGACATCACCCCACAGTTATTCCAGCCACATATCAGTAGCAAGGCCGAAGGCGCGGGAATGGGATTGTATTTGTGCCGGCGCTTATTGCAACGTTATTACCATGGCGACATTGAGATCAATAATCTGCCAGTTAATCACCCGAATGAGCCGGCAAACGACAATATAGTCGGCGGCTGTATGGCGAAAATCACCTTTGGAGTTCAGGCATGATCCAACTATTGGTTGTAGAAGATGATGCAGCACAGCGACAATTAGTTAGCCAATTACTCGAAGCTGAGGGCTATCAAGTGAACCTTGCAGACAGTGTCGAAAGTGCAATTGTCTGCTTAAAGCAAAACCCCGATATCAGTTTAGTGTTCAGCGATTGGAAACTCGGTGCCTTAACCGGTTTGCAGTTACTCCAGTATGTTCGTGCGCATCAACCGACCTTAGGTTTTGTGGTGGCGACGGCTTACGGTTCTGTCAGTCACGCGGTCGAAGCGATCCAAGCGGGTAGTGATGATTATTTAAGTAAACCCTTTAAACGCCAGGAGTTATTGTTAGCCATTAGCAAAGGCTTACGAGCTTTTCAGCTGCGCCAGCAAAACTTAAAGCTCAGTGCACAATTATCTGAACAGCAACAACTGGTTGAATTAATTGGCAATGCGCCGTGCATGCAGCAACTGTTTCAGCGGATCCAGCGAATTTCCGGCACCGACGTGACGGTATTAATTAGCGGTGAAAGTGGTACCGGTAAAGAGTTAGCAGCGCGGGCATTGCACCAATTATCGCTGCGCCACCAAGCGCCATTTGTTGCCATTAACTGCAGTGCTATCCCTGAAGCTTTAGCGGAAGCTGAATTGTTTGGTGCAGAAAAAGGTGCCTACACCGGAGCAATCATCAGTAAGGCCGGTAAATTCGAAGCGGCACAAGGCGGCACTGTGTTTTTAGATGAAATTGCCGAGTTGCCGCTGCCATTGCAAGCCAAACTATTGCGCTTGTTACAAGAAGGCAAAGTGACTCGTTTGGGCAGTCATCAAGAAATTAAATTAGATGTTCGGATCATCGCCGCCAGCCACCAAGACTTAGCCAAAGCAGTGAGTGAAGGGCGCTTTCGCGAAGATTTGTTTTATCGACTGCATGTCGTGCCTATTCATATGCCAGCGCTTCGCGAGCGCGCTGCCGATATTCCCAGCTTGCTGCAGCATTTTTTACAAAGGCACCAACAACGTTATGGCGTTACCTTACCAGAGCTCAGTAAACCGGTATTAAAGGCGTTAATGGAATACCATTGGCCAGGCAATGTGCGGGAGCTGTCCAACCGCATTGAACGTTTTGTCTTGCTGCAAGACACCGATGAACTGTTGGCAGGGCTAAGCCAAGCCCCCCACCAAGCTGAGCAATTGAATAGCAGTTTTATGCTACCACCCACTGGAATTAACTTTGAACAGCTAGAAAAAAGTTGCCTGCAACAAGCGCTGCAACTTAGCCAAGGTAATAGAGCGCAAGCCGCGCGCTTACTGGAATTACCCTACAAAGCCTTTTTATATCGGTTAGAAAAATTTGGTCTGAATTAACGCTTGTGCGCTGATGATTTGTGGGTTTGCCAAAGCTTCAGCAATATTGCGGCGATGCTGATGCCGATCACATCAGCGAATGCGTCATAGGCGTCGAAGTTCCGGGTTTTAAAAAAGTATTGAGTTCCTTCTTCCGCCAGCGCAAATAAAAGTACCAAACTGGTACCATACAAGATCTGCAGCTTGGCTAACGACCAAGTTTTAAAACGGCTGGCAATTGTTACTAATATCGCCATAGTGCCATAAATACAGGCATGACCAATTTTGTCACCGTACGGAATTGAGTTTGCAAACTGAATAAAGGGGTTAGTTATCCCCAGATCGGCATCGACAATGATCCAACCAATAAAACCAAAAAATAAAACTGCCGGCGCCCAACGTTTCATCTGAAATCCTAAAAAAGACAAGTCATCAAAAATAATTTCTGCATTTTTAAACTTTATTGCTCCTTTACCCGACCAACTGCGTAATGAAAACATCAACAGCAAAGGATCAGCAATGGCAGCGGAACATCCTCCAATTCAAACACCCAATTTTAAGCAATTATTGCTGACCTTATTGTTGTTTGTAATGGCAATGCTGATCGGCAATGCTTTATTACTGGCACTAGAAAGTCAGCTGGGACTTTACAGCTACTTAGGTCATTCGCAACTACAGTTGATTGAAACTCCGTGGCAATGGTTGTCCGAACTGAGTGACGATTTATCCTAACACCCCTGTCGGAAGATATTTCGAAACGGCTAAATAGCGATTTAGTTAAACGCTGGTGTTAAGACCATTTGCCCAGGTTTTAACTGTATTTTTAGCGGCATTTTTAAAAATAACTGATGTTCCAGCTTATTCGGGTCCAACTGATAGACAGGCTGGCGGGTTAACCAGCTCTGTAGCCATTGTTGTAGCTCCGTCGACAAAGGTTTTAATTGACCTGAATATCCAGCGCCGGCGACTTTTGCATCTAACAGTTTGAATTGACGCAGATACACCCCTTGGCGTTGTTGATCAAAATAGGGTTCAGCTTCTATCGAAATTGCCGCCTGAAGAGGCAACTGGATCACCGCAACTTTCGCGGCAATCTCCGCGGATAAATCGAGCTGAATCACCGATCTGCCTTCGGGAGCAATTTGGTTCTGTACCTGCACAGACCGAAACTGCAGGGGAACTCCCGAAAGCTTAATTGGTGATAAGCGTTGCTGTAATTGGGTATTCAGCTGCTGGTTTAAATCGTTTTGTGACAATTTCAAAAGTGCGAGTTGGTTCGTTGAACTGCAACCCGCCAACAGGACCATCAGCAAAATACCGAACAGCTTTTTCATCAGAATTCTCAAGTTAGCGCCGGAAAATTACGGCATTTGTTGCAAGGTAAATCCAGACTGCCGTAGCAGCGCCAACACACCCTCGTCCCCTGGTAAATGCGCAGCACCGACCAACACTAACTCATGTCCTGGTTGCTGAAACATTTGCTGAAGCTGCGGCAACCAACGTTGATTGCGATCGGCAAACATCATGCGATAGGTAGCTTCATCGTCTTTTTTGGCTTTGTTTAGCACTTCACGCTCGATGAAATCCATATCACCTGCACGCCAAGCTTTAATTAACTTTTTCAACATTGCGCTGCTGTCTTTGGCTTCAGCGAGACTCATTTTAATAAATGCATCCGGATCTTCAGCACCGAGCTTAGCGATTAAGTTAATTTGAAATTCCAAGGTTTCTAAATAATGCAAAGGCTTACGAGTGCTTTGTGCTTGAGTCAGGAAATGTTTATCAACGCCATCACCAGATAGGCCCGCTTTACTCATCTCGAGCAAGGTTAACTGCAAGGCGACAAAACCTGGTTTATAACCATCGATCATCGCCATTGGCACGCCGAGTTCTTGTAAATATTGAGTCAGCTCACTACGCACTGCAGGCTTTAAGTGCTTGCTCAGGGTTTGGCCTGCGGGATATTGCAATGTCGCAAGCATTTGTTGCTGCTCAGCCATAGTCTCTGGCAGTGGCGCTTCAAACACTAAACTATCGGCTTGACGATAAGCATCAGTAAATGAAGATGGCAGTGGATATTCATTGGCAGGCAGTAAATGCACAGTACCCGCGACATAAATAAAATCGTTGCCTTTGCTGACTTTCCACACTGAGGTTTCGGCAATGGCGTTGAGCGAGAAAAGGGCTAAACAAAGGGTGAGTGGACGGAAAAATTTATTCATAAGACTTCCTTGTTACGCGGATAAAAAGGGCCAGCGTGCTGGCCCTTAGTTCATTTTTTCGATGTTATTTCTTGATTTTGACTGGTCGTTTCCAACCCGTGATATGCCGCTGTTTAGTGCGAGCGACTACCAGCTCGTCTTCACCAACACTCTGCGTAACCACCGAGCCCGCACCAACAGTACTGTTTTTACCCAGGGTGATAGGCGCAACTAATGAGCTATTTGACCCGACAAACACCCCATCTTCGATAGTCGTTTGGAATTTGTTTGCACCATCGTAGTTACAGGTGATAGTGCCTGCACCGACGTTTACTTTGCTGCCGATCACTGAATCACCCAAGTAAGTCAGATGGTTAGCTTTTGAACCTTGGCCAAGCACTGTTTTCTTCAATTCGACGAAATTACCAACATGGCTATCATCGGCAAGCACTGAATCAGGGCGAATACGCGCATATGGACCAACTGAACAATCAGCGCCAATAGTGGAGGCTTCAACCATGGTGTTTGGTTTGATCTCAGTATTCGCGCCAATTACTACATCTTTTAGAATGCAGTTTGCACCAATGCTGACACCATTGCCGAGCACGACTTTACCTTCAAAAATGACGTTCACGTCGATCATTACGTCACTGCCGACTTGCACTTCGCCACGCACATCAATCCGCGCCGGATCGCGCAAGTTAGCGCCATTGAGCATTAACTCTTCCGCTTTACGCAGTTGGTAAGCACGTTCAAGTTGCGCCAGTTGTACGCGGTTATTAGCACCTTCGGTTTCAATTGGATTCTGCGGGTGAGCGGTAGTGATTGTTACGCCCTCAGCAGCCGCCATCGCCACGATATCGGTTAAATAGAATTCGCCTTGAGCATTGTTGTTTTGCAAACCCGATAACCAAGCTTTTAGCTTTTTCCCAGGTACCGCCATAATGCCGCTATTCACTTCGTTGATCAGCAATTGCGTTGGTGTTGCATCTTTTTGCTCGACAATGCCAACCACTTTGCCATTTTCGCGGACAATGCGGCCATAACCTGTAGGGTTCGCTAAAATGACGGTCAAAATAGCCAAGCCATTTTCATCGCGGGTCGCCAATAACTGTTCTAAAGTCTCTTTGCGAGTCAGTGGCACATCACCGTATAAAATCAGCACGGTGTCGGCATCAGCAATATGTGGAATAGCTTGCTGCACAGCATGGCCTGTACCTAATTGCTCTGCTTGTAACACCCAATGCAGGGGTTGCTCGCCAAGTCCAGCTTTCAGCTGCTCAGCACCATATCCGTACACCAGATTGATACTCTCTGCGCCCAAAGAATTCGCGGTATCAATCACGTGCTGCACCATCGGCCGCTCAGCGACTTTGTGCAACACTTTCGGAAGAGCAGATTTCATCCGCGTACCTTTACCAGCCGCCAGGATCACTACGTTTAAAGCCATAAAAGAACCCCTGTCATCATTTGCAGGTTATTCTAATGGATAACGCCAGAGAAAACAGGGGGGAGTCGAAGTTTTCCTGCATCGCCTGGCAAATCATTGCTTTCGAATTCATTGATTAGTTCTGCTCTGCATCGAAGTTTGTTTCTAAGGTCACTGCGGATAGTTCAATAACTCGCGCCATCGGCAAGGCCATCAGCGGCGAGTTCGCAAAAAGAAAGCACCAGCGTTCTTCTTGTTGTTTCAAGTCTTGGGACTGTGCCGCAGGGACAATTCCTGAATACATCAATGCTAAGAACAACAACACTAGTGTTTGGTAACTCATTTTTCTCATTGCAAAATCCTCTGTTGATAACGATGTGGGCTAGGGTCAAGCGCAACTGCAAACTACCGGTGCTTGCAGGGAATCACCATAACTTCAACGCTACTTTCAGCGGACTTTAACGAAACTTAGTTATAACCAAAGTTATAACTAAGCCTAACCAATTGATTACCATCATGATTTGAAATGGATACTATTGATTCGGTTCCATCATTGTTAAACGAAAATTTGCTATTGATCGGCAAATCTTTCAGCGATTGCTGCTGGTATTGCTCTGTTATCAAGTCTAAGGTCGCTAATTTCCATGTGGAATCAGGCCCAATGTTCGCTGAAATGACTTTATTGCCATGCACGCTCACTTGGAACAGGAAATTAAAATCGATGGTAAATTGCAGCGGTTTAACAACTTGATACTGCTGATCCAATAAGTAAAATTGGCCCTTTTCATCTGCCGCAATAAATTGTTGCCGCCAAGGCAGCAGCATCCGAAAACCCTTCAGTAAACGCTTTTGCGATTTTGATTCGATGTCAAAAGCCTGCACATGCCATGCATCGCCAATTTTTTCGGTGAATAAAACTTCGCCTTTGTTTTGGCTAAATGTTGGAAAGCCAATTTTCTGATTCACATCGGAAATATCGAAAAGCGTTCCAAGGTTATGATCTAGCATCTTTATTTGTTTATTGTTAAACAACAACAGTAACAGTGCCGTATCCGGCTCATCCGAAATCACGGTAAAAGGTTCATTCGATTTAAAGTAGAACTTTTTATTCCCAGTGTCGGGTTGATAAAGATAGAGTTGATAACCGGCATCATTTTTTTCGACCAACCAGAGCTGATTCGGAATTTTGCTGTAATTTAAACTGTGGATATGGTTTATAAAGGAAAAATAACGTTGTATAGATCCGAGATTGCTCAATTGCACCTGAAAAAAGGTATTAAGCTGGGCCGGCTTTTGCAGGCCATAGAAATTGCCTTGTTGACCACGCGCCAAACCACTAAATCGCTCAGCCACTGACAAATCCGTTCTTGAACCATTGCGAATATTCAATACGTTGAATATTTCGCCCGCGTTGATCAACAACTGCTCGTTATCAAGCCAAAGCAAGTTCACTTCATCAGCGGCTGTAGCTTTGAGGTCAAAAGATGCGGTAGCAAGCAGTGTATTTTTAGCTGCGTTTATGACTTGTACCTGGAAATCGGCGCCCCTTCTGATGAAGGCAAAATGTTTTTTATCCGGCGAGAAGGTTATATGAAAATCGATAGATTGCTGCAACGAGCTAAAAGTAAATTGCTTTAATTGTTCGTCCATCAGATCTAGCTGATAGTACACATAGTTCTTCTCATCCTTTTTTTGACCGCTCATCAGAATGACATCATCATGATAATATGCCACTTGGCTTATTCTCGAGAACTCGTCTAAGTTTATGATTTTAGTAGGTCTAGTAAGATCTGATATCTGATATATATGCAACTTAGCCTCGCCGTGGACGAACGATGTCACCACGACCTTTTCATTTTTAAGAATAGCGACAAAAGGAAATTCGCCCTTTTCGGTGCGGTTAATCTTCTGCAGCTGTGCTAACTGACTATCGAATAAATACGCTTGCCATCCTTCGTTCTTATCCAGACGCCCAGTAAAAACTTGGTACCGGCCATTTTCGGATACCGATAAAAAGTGTTTTTCTCCAGAAATATTCACTAAAGGCTCGGTGGTAATTGCTGAAGTAGTGCTTCGGACCGACCAATAAAATGACACTGCAAGCCCAACCATCAGCGTAAGAAATAACGCTAGGCCCCAAAACTTAACTGATTGCACAGCTTTAGTGACCGGAATTTCCGGTTTTATCACAGAGATATCAGCAGTGGTTAACGCGTCAGGTTGTGGCTGGCCAATAAACTGGTAACCACGTTTCATCTGGGATTTGATATAAAGCGGAGTCTCTGGATCGGTATCGCCAAGTTGAACTCTTAATTTACTGATAACGCGTCTTACCGCGGTATCTGTGACAACTCTGCCGGCCCAAACTTCAGTATGTAGTTCCTGTAAACTGACATAACGTTCTGAATTTTTTATTAAATAAAACAAAACTTCGAACATTTTCGGCTCGACAATGATCTCACCAGCTGCGGTAAAGATACGACGCTGTTCAAGATCAATTTGCAACGCACCAAAATTTACTAAACTCATTCAAAATCACTCAAATAAAACTCAGCGGGCGCTCACCAAACTTTCCAAATTCTTTACCGAGAACAAAAGTAAGCACCTAACAGACTTTTTAAACGTTCGACTCAAATATCTGGCGCAGGTATCGAGTCGCGGAAATTCGTGTCGACTACCGTAAATAAGTTGCTTCAATTGTTGTTCGGCGCACAGCTACCCTATTTAGAATTAACTCGATGATAACAACGATTGGCTTATATTCGCTAATCTTTGTTGCTAGCTGCTGATTTATTGAAAGTTTCTGCGGGATTTAACACTAATCTCGATGTTAAATAGTTTAATTGTTTAGCGCTCATGCTATTCACGACGCTGCCAAAAACAAAAAGCCACCCGAAGGTGGCTTTTTTTCAACACGATAGAACTTAGTTCTTGCCGCGCAGTTTCTGGATCAGACGTAACTGTGCAATGGCTTCAGCTAATTGCGCTGCAGCTTCTGCGTAGTTAAAGTCGGCACCGGCGTTTTGCATCACTTCTGTCGCACGTTTTTGTGCGGCTAGTGCTGCTTGTTCGTCCAGGTCTTCTGCACGAACTGCAACATCGGCCAGCACTGTGACTGTGTGCGGTTGTACTTCAAGTACGCCACCAGCGACATAAATCAGGTGCTCTTCGCCGAATTGTTTCACAATTCGTACCATGCCAGGCTTGATGCCGGTCAGCAGTGGAATGTGA
>JACCDZ010225229.1_pt1 | contig 10039 bp, 11 predicted proteins | sample 7449551 | NCBI WGS metagenome assembly JACCDZ01 (sample SAMN15323452, study PRJNA562643) | freshwater metagenome | isolation source: river surface water | place: USA:Blue River Watershed | collected 2017-08-18
AGGTGGAGTTGGACAAGCCCACCACCACACCGGCCGGGCGGCCAATCTCGACGATGCGCAACGCATCGTTGCGGCGCACGCCGCCCAGGGCCACCTTGTCCCAGGCCTTGGGCGTGAGCGTGCAGGCGATCTGGTTCTTGGCGATCTTGTCGGCCACTTTGCCAATGCGGCTTTCGCGCACGGCCCACTCGGCATAAAACTCGGCGCGCGGCAGCAAGGCGGCGGCCACCTGTTTGGCCACCTGCTTGGCGTGCTCGGGCGTCCAGCGGGCCAGCTCGCCAGCCGCTTGCCGGGCATGGGCCAGCAGATCGCGGGCTTCCTGCAAAGCGGCCAGATCGTGGTCGGCCAGATCAACGGGACGGGTAGAACTCATGGTCAGGTGCAAGCGGGTTTCAACGGCGCTGGGCTGCAGCGGCCACGGCATTCAGATCGACGTTTTCGAGCGCACTGAAGATGGCTTCCACCGCTTGTTGTTCGCGAGGGCTGGCCGCTTGCATGCGGGTGGTGTCCAGCAGCTGGCGCATGACCGATGGCTGAGCACCTGAAGCGGTACCAGGGTTGAGCGTGGGCACAAAGCTGCCACAGGTCATGCGCTGGCCGGCGCGGTAATGCGGCGCGTAATCGAACACGGCGTAGTGCTGGGTGGCGCAGTTGTCCCACATGGCGACCGAGTCTTTTTCCCAGCGGAAGCGGACCATGAATTCGGGCTTCTTGATCCACTCGTAAAGCATGTTCAGCACCGCCTCGGACAAGTCCATGTGCATGCCCAGCAAGCGCTTGGTCCAGATCGAGTTCACGAACAAAATCTTGCGTCCGTTGTAAGGGTGCGTAATCACCGCCGGGTGCGTCACCGTGGGCGTGCTCTCGATCATCTTGCACTCTTGGGCATTGGCCGTGACCATCATGCCGCTCTTGGCCGAAGCACGCTGGGCCAGGCGCTCGTGCACATTGATGCGGCGGAAATGCCAGGGCAAATCGTGGTCGGCCTGCAGGCCTTCCAGCATGTGCTGCATGCCGGGGTTGAGCGCATCGTAGGCGGCACCGGCGTGCATCCACATGGTGTCACCACCGGCGGGCGGCAAGTCGGTGATGCGCAGGATGGACACCATGTTGGGCTTGTTGCGGAAGGTCACGTCGGTGTGCCAGCGGTCGGTCTCGGGGGCTTCAGTGCCTTCGTGCGAAATCAGTTGGATTTGCGGGTGGCCCTCGATGTGCGGGAAGAACTCGTGCTGCTCCATCTCGCCAAAGTTCTGACCCAGCCGGATGTAGGCCTCGGGCTTCAATGCCTGCTTGCGGAAGAACACCACGCCGTATTGCCACAGCGCTTGCTTGATTTCTTCGTAAACGTCTTCCGAGCGGGTGTTGTTCAAATCAACGCCGCTGATCATGCCGCCAATGGTGGGCGTCATGGGGTCAACCTGGATGTGGCGGAATTTCATTTTTCAATCTCCTTGATAGTTCAAAGCCGCCTGGCTCATTGCCAGTGCAGCAAACGTTTTTCGAGCCAGGTCATGGTGCGCACCACGGCCACGCCCAACAGGGCCAGCACCAGCAGCAAGGCCATCACGCCATTGACTTCAAAGGTGGAGCCCAAGTAAGCCAAGGACTGGCCCAGGCCTTTTTCAGAGGCGATGATTTCGGCACCGATCACGCCCAACATGGCATAGATCAGGCCCAGGCGCAGGCCCGAAAAAATGACCGGTACCGCACCCGGCAAGGTGACCTGGAAAAAAGTGGTCACGGCACTGGCGCCCAGGGTTTTGCACAAGGTGACGTGGTCCTGGCTGACGCCGCGGATGCCCGCCACCGTGCTGGAGAGCACAATGAAAAACGTGAGGCTGCAACCCACCGCGATCTTGGAGCCCAGGCCCAAACCGAACCACAGGATGAACAGCGGCGCCAAAGCAATGCGGGGCATCACGTTCATCGCGTTGAGGTAGGGGTCGAGGAATTTCTCGACCTGGGGAAAAGCCACAAACAAGAGGCCCACGGCCATGGCCGCCGTGCTGCCCAGGGCAAACGAAATCAATGTGCCCGCCATGGTCCAGCCCAGGTCGGTCCAGAGCTTGCCGGTGGCCATGTTGTCCCACAGAAATTTGATGACGCCGCTGGGCTGGCCGACAAAGGTCGGGTCGAGCCAGCGGTTGACTGTCAGCCACTCGCCCAGCGCCAGCAACACGGCGATGAAGACGATGTGGGCAGCGCCCCAGCGCAAGGTATCAGCCTTCATGTTTGCTCCAGCCGGATTCAAGGTGTGACCACAGCTGCGCGTACAGCTCGTGGAAATGCGGGTCTTTTTGCAGCTCGCGGATCGAGCGGGGCCTTGGCAAATCAATCGTGATGTCAGCCACGATGCGGCCGGGACGCGAGGTCATGACCACGACACGGTCGGACACAGCCACCGCTTCGGACAGGTCGTGCGTGACAAACAGCACCGACTGCTGGTGTTGCTGGCACAAGCGCAGCAACAGGTCTTCGAGTTGCAGCTTGGTTTGCGCATCCAGCGCGCCAAAGGGCTCGTCCATCAAGAGCAGGGGCGATCCCATGGCAAAGGTGCGCGCCAAAGCCACGCGCTGGCGCATGCCGTGCGACAAGGCCTTCGGCAAGGCGTTTTCAAAACCGGCCAGACCGACCTCTTGCAACATGGCACGGGCACGCTCTTCGGCTTGAGCACTCGGCACGCCGCGCACTTCCATGCCAAACATGGCGTTACCCAAAGCGGTTTTCCAGGGCATGAGGCTGTCGCGGGCCAGCATGTAGCCAACCTGCGGGTTGCCCTGCCGTGGCGCTTGACCGCCAACTTGAAGGTCGCCCTTGCCGGTGTGGGGCACCAGCCCAGCGGCCAAATTCAGCAGCGTGGTTTTGCCACAACCGCTGGGGCCCACCAAGGAGACGAACTCGCCTTGACGGACGTGCAGCGAGACATCGGACAACACCTGCTTGGTGCCATCAAAGCTCAGGTGCACGCCATCGGCAGCGATGGCCAGGGACGTTGCGCTCAATTCAGTTGCTCCACTCATGCAATCGGTCGTTCTTGTCTGTTGCAGGTGCTGCGATCAGCGCAGGCCCAGGATCTTGCTAGTGTCGAATTTCTTGTCGATTTGCTTGGTCTCGTGCAGGTAGTCGGCGGCGTGCTGCAAAGCTTTGGCGTCCAGCGAGAACTTGGAACCCCCGATGGAGTTGCGCAGAGAAGCCTCGACCGCTGCAGCACCCGCTGGGCCTTCGATCTTGAAGGTGTCGTTGATGACCTTCAGCACGGCCGCAAAATTGGCAGGGTTCTGAATGAAGGCTTCAGACTCGCGCATGGCTTTGGCAAAGGCGTCGAGCGTGGCGCTGTTCTTTTGCGCAAAGTCGCCGCGCACCGTCATCGGGCCAGAGGCACCGTTGAGTTTGGTGATTGCCTCAGGGCCTTCGCCTTTGCGAGGGTCCACGATCACACGGCAGACCTTCATCGCGACACAAAAACCGTCCATCGGAGCGAACAGCATCACGGCATCAATTTGCTTGTTGGCAATGGCGGGCAAGGCCGTGTTGGGTGCGCCCACGGGCACGATGGTCACGTCGCTGCCGGACAGGCCAGCACCTTTGAGCATGTCCAGCAACTGGAACTCGGCACCAGAGCCACGGGCGGTCACGCCAATCTTTTTGCCTTTCAGGTCAGCCATCACGGCGGGGTAGCCCTTGGCAGCATTGGGGGTTTCGGTGTGGGCACCGGCCATCAAAAAGAAGATGTTGTCGCGTGCAGCATTGCCAATGATCTTGAGGTCGGCACCTTTGTTGGCGGCCTGAATCACCACTTCAGCGGGGCCAAACGCGATGTCGATGTCGCCGGCCATCAGGGTCTGGATGCCCAGAGGACCTGCGGGGATGGTCTTGAGTTCGCACTTGATGCCGTTCTTTTCGCAGTAACCGTTGGCTGCAGCCACGCGGGTGATCATGTTGCCCAGCCCGGGGTAGTCCTGGATGCGCAGGGTTGGGGTCTGCGCCATGGCGCTGGAGCCCAGAGTGATGGCCAAGGCACCAAAAGCAGTGCGTAAGAAAGCGGGGGCAGAAATTTTCATGTCGTCTCCAAGGGTGTGGGTCAAGCGCTTGAGCAAAGTCAAGATTGATGTGCCTGATTTAAAAGCCCATGAAAACGGCAAATTGTTTCTGAAGTGACAATTTAGGGGAAAGCACTCAAAATCAGCCGATCCTTCCCCAAACTGTTCGCACTGACCGTACGCATGAATTCAACACGCCTTCACGCCCGAGGAGCCGCCTTCAAAAACATGGATGTGGATGCCTTGTCACAAACATGGGCAGTTAACTCCGCCTTGACGCAACGCTCGGCCACAGCCTTGCAACGCATCGGCGTGTTGCGCCGCTGGCAAGAAGGGCAAGTGGTGCTCAGCCGAGGGCAATCCATCTCCACGGCCTTGCTCCTCATGAAAGGACGCTTGCGTGTGAGCGTGACCACGCCCGAAGGCGAAGAGCAATTGCTGCGCTGGATGTTGCCCGGTGAAATTTCGGGCCTGAGTTCGGTGTTTGCCGAAACCACCTACCCAGCGGATCTGGTTTCCGCTGGCCCCAGCCAGGTGCTGCACATCGACCGCGCCAATTTGCTCGACTTGATCAGCCAAGATGCGACCGTGGCGATCGACCTGCTGCGCATCCTGGGTCTGAGAATCAATCAGTTGTTTGACACCCTGGCAGATCAGGGCATGCACACATTGGAACAACGCGTCTGGGCGGCACTGGAGCGCATCGCCAAGTTCAACAGCGTGCAAGTCGCCGATGGGGTGCAACTGCGCGTGAGCCAAGCCGACCTGGCGCAGGCCGCGATGGCCTCACGACAAAGAGTGAACCAGCAGTTGCGGCACTTTCAGGACAAAGGCTTGATCCGGCTGGGCTACCGCAACATTGTGCTGCTGCGCCCAGCGGAGCCTGCCGCCTGATCAATAGCTGTAAACGCCTTGACCGGTCTTGCGGCCCAGGCGGCCAGCGGCCACCATTTCTTTCAGCAAGGGGCTTGGGCGGTATTTGCTGTCGCCGAATTCCTTGAGGTAAACCTCCATCACGGCCAGGCACACGTCCAGCCCGATCATGTCGGCCAGGGCCAGCGGGCCGATGGGCTGGTTGCAGCCCAGCTTCATGCCAGCATCGATGGCTTCGGGTTCGGCCAAGCCCTCGCCCAGCACAAAGAAGGCTTCGTTGATCATGGGCACCAGGATGCGGTTGACCACAAAGCCGGGGGCGTTCTTGACGGTGATGGGCGTCTTGCCCAGTGCCAGGGCCATGTCGTGCACCGCGTCATGCGTGGCGTCGCTGGTCTGCAGGCCGCGAATGATCTCGACCAGCGCCATCATGGGCACGGGGTTGAAGAAGTGCATGCCGATGAACCGGTCGGCACGCTGGGTGGCCGCAGCCAGCTGTGTGATCGAGATCGAGGAAGTGTTGGACGCGATGATCACGTTGGGCGCCAGCAGGGCGTCGAGCTGCTTCAAGATCTTGACTTTCAGCTCGTGGTTTTCGGTGGCGGCTTCGATCACCAGCTGCGCGCCTTTGAGGTCGTCGTAATTGCTGGAACCTTTGATGCGGCCCAGCGCGGCGGCTTTGTCGGCTTCGCTGATCTTTTCTTTCTTCACCAGGCGGTCCAGGCTGCTTGCCACGGTGGCCACGCCTTTGGCGACAGCCGCGTCAGAAATGTCCACCATCACCACCTGGATGCCAGAGACGGCGCACGCCTGTGCAATGCCATTGCCCATGGTGCCTGCGCCAATGATGCCTACGGTTTGGATGCTCATGTTCTTTCCTTGAAAACGGGGGTCTATCGGATCGGTGAACATCTTAACGGGGCTGCGGCACACCACCCTGACGCTGCGTCACTTCGATGATCAGCTCGTCAGGTCGTTCACCGTTGCGCGCCACCACGGGGTGACAAAGAAGACCGTCACACCAGCCAGCACTGAGCTGAAGGCGCTCGATCAACAGTTGGCACAAGCTGCCATGGCCTGTGCGGTCTGTCGCCGCGTTTCTTCAATCAAAAAGTCCAGAAACACCCGCGTGCGCTGGGGCATGAATTTGCGGGTCGGCACAGCTGCGTACATGCTCAAACGACCTGTGATCCAGGGGGCCAACACGCGCACCAGTTCGCCCCGCGTGAGATAAGGGGCCACCATGTCCACCGCCACCGAGGTGATGCCCGCGCCATCGATCGCGGCCCGCAGCAAGCTGTCGGTGTGGTTGGCCAGCAGCACGGGCTGGACGTCCACCTCGGTGGGCTGGGCCGGGTTGTCAGGGCACCACATCTGCCACACACGCGACCGGACCTGGGGCATTTTCAGGCGCAGGCAATCGTGCTGCATCAACTCTTGGGGCTGCTGGGGCGCGCCGCGTCGGCGCAAATACTCGGGCGATGCCACCAAAATGGCTTCGGACTCCAGCACCTTGCGCGCAATCACATCGCCGTTGAAACTGTCGTCGGTGCCCAGCAAGGTGATGTCGAAATCTTCGATAGGCGGCTCGCGCAAGCTCTCCACCTCGAGCTCGATCAGGATCTTGGGGTAGCGCTTGCGAAACTCCGCCAGCAAAGGTGCAATCACATACGTGGCCAGCACCGGTGGCGCGTGCAGACGCAGCAGGCCCGCCAGCTCAGTGGTCTGCGCACTGACGGCCGCATCGGCCTCATGGATGTCCTGCAGGATGTTGCGCACCCGGTTGAGGTATTGCTGGCCTGCCTCGGTCAGCGACAGGCGGCGGGTTGAGCGCTGCAGCAAGCGTGTGCCCAAGTGGTCTTCCAGATCGGCAACCAGACGCGTGACCACCGGGGCCGACATGTCCAGCGCACGGGCAGCGGCCGCAAAGCCCCCCTCGTCCACCACCCGCTCAAACACGCGCATCGATAACAAACGGTCCATGAGGTCCTCCAGAACGGGATTTCAAGCCCTTCATTGTTTCTATTTTAGAAACATGTCAGTGTTTATTTGACTGTTTTTCTATTGATTCAGAAATTTTACAGTTCAACCCATCGATGCAGCGCTTTCAACCCATGCGGCACCGACTAGGCCAAAAGCCAAGTCTCCATGACCGGCCCCGCCTGTTTTTTCAACCTTCAAGGAAACCTCATCATGAACCGCTCGACCTTCTCCGCTCTCGCCCTCGCTGTTGCCGCTTTGGCCACTTCCAACGCCATGGCCGCCGATGCCTCGGCCCCCAAAACCCGCGAACAAGTCAAAGCTGAATTGGCCGAAGCTGTCCGCACCGGCAACATCGTCGCCAACAGCGAAACCGGTCAGAAAGCCAATGAACTGAATCCAGGCCTGTACCCCGCCAAGCCTGCCGCACAGGCCAAAACCCGCGAGCAAGTACAGGCCGAGCTGGCCGAAGCCGTGCGCACCGGTGACATCGTGGCCAACGGCGAAACCGGCCAGAAAGCCAACGAACTGAACCCAGGCCTGTACCCTGCCAAGCCTGCCACACAGGCCAAAACACGCGAACAAGTGAAAGCCGAACTGGCCGAAGCCATCCGCACTGGCAACATCGTGGCCGATGGCGAAACTGGTCTGAAGCTCAACCAGCTCTACCCACAACGTTACAACCGCAACATCTGAAATCAGTCAACGCCACCCCGCCGGGCCCTTGCGCGCCAGGCAGGCGTGGCCTGACCAGAAAGAACACCGACCATGAAACTCCTGCATGTTGACTCCAGCATCCTGGGCACTTACTCCGCCTCCCGCGAACTGAGCGCCGAGATCGTCGCCCAATGGCTGCAAAAGAACCCCGGCACGACCGTCGAGCACCTGGACCTCGCGGTCCATGCCCCTGGCCACTTCAGTGCTGACGCCTTGGCCATCAAAGGCGTGGCCCAAGCCGAGCCGACTGCGGTGCAACGCGCTGAAAACGCCCTGTCCGAACAACTGGTGAGCCAGTTTCTGGCCGCAGACGTGATCGTCATTGGCGCCCCTTTGTACAACTTCTCGATCCCCACCCAGCTCAAGGCCTGGATTGATCGCCTGGCCCAACCCAGCCGCACCTTCCGTTACACCGAAAAAGGTCCCGAGGGCCTGGCGACGGGCAAGACCGTGATCGTGGCCTCCACACGCGGCGGGATGTACGCGACCAGCGAAAGCGGCCAGGCCATGGAACACCAGGAAAGCTACCTGAAAGTGGTGCTGGGCTTCTTCGGCATCACCGACGTGCGCATCGTGCGTGCCGAAGGGCTGGCCATGGGCGATGAAGCCAAAGCCGCAGCATTGAACGCCGCCCGCGCTGACATGGCCCAAGCCATCGCCTGAACCCAAGGCGCCCCCACCCCGACCACAAATGAACTACTGAGTTCATTTGTGGGAGAGGTCAGGCATGCGCACCAAAAGCGAAACAAGGCGGCAGGCCATTCTGCAGGCGCTCGACCCGGTCCCATCCGACATCACCCAAGCACTGGCAAGCTTTGGCCAATGCCTGCTGACACTGCTGTATTCACAGCAAGTCCCAGCCGAGCAACCGGCAAATCCGCGAGACGGTGACTCACGCCGTCTCGGAGTTCATGGCCGCCTATGGCCATGTTCATGCAAGCAGGTGAACATTCTCCTCAACTCCTGAACCGCTTCCTCGTCAGCGCCAGCGCAATCCAGAACGACACCACCGCAAAACCCGCCAGCACCAGCACGTTGCGCAGGGGGTGGTCTGGCCAGCGGTCTAAAAACAAGGGGCGCACCAAGTCCACCGCCACCGACAGCGGCAGCCAGTCGGCAATGGCACGCACAAAAGGCGGCAACTGGTCACGCGGAAAGAAGATGCCCGACAGGAACATCATCGGCGTGAGGAACAGCGTGAAGTAATAGGTGAAGAAGTCGTAGCCCTTGGCCAGGGCGTTGAAGATCAGCGCCATGCAGCTGAAGGTGATGCCCACGCCCAGCAACACGGGCCAGGCCACCAGCAGCTTGGCGCTGTGGCTGATGCCTAAGGCGAGCATGACGCCCAAAATGGCCGTGACGGTGAACAGCGACTTGAACGCGGCCCAGAGCATTTCGGCCAGCACCACGTCGTCCAAGCGCACCGGGGCATTCATGATGCCGTCCCAGGTTTTTTGCACATGCATGCGCGAGAACGCCGAGTACAGCGCCTCAAAGGTCGCGGCGTTCATGGCGCTCATGCAGATGCTGCCGCTGGCCAGGAACAGGATGTAGGGCACCTTCTCGCCGCCCAGCTCGATCTGCCCCACCAGCGCACCCAGGCCATAGCCAAAGGCCACCAGCCACATCAGCGGTTCGGCGATGTTGCCCACGAGGCTGGGGATGGCGAGCTTTTTCCAGACCAGCCAGTTGCGCTGGAACACGGGCCACCAGCGCATCGACAAACGGGGTGCAGCCCAGATGTTGTTTTGAATTTGACTCATGATCAGCCTTCCTCGCGGATCTGGCGTCCGGTCAATTTCAAGAACAGGTCTTCCAAATTGGAAGGTCGGTGCAAGGTGCGCAGCGCGGCCCAGGCCTGCAGTGCGCCCAGCAAACCTCGACTGTCGTGTGTGTAGAAGAACACGGTCTCGCCACTGACCTCGACGCGGCCCGCCAGGGCCTTGAGGCTGGCTTCCTGCGCCAGCGCCACCGCGCCCAGGCCGAACACCTCGACCACTTCGGGCTCCAGGTGCTGGGCGATCAACTCGCGTGGCGTGCCTTCGGCGATCTTGCGGCCTTGGTCCAGCACCAGCAGGCGCGAGCACAAGCGCTCGGCCTCGTCCATGAAGTGGGTGGTCAGCAAGATGGATTTGCCCTCTTGCAGCAGCACCTGCAGCCGCTCCCACATGAGGTGTCGCGCCTGCGGGTCCAGGCCGGTGGTGGGCTCGTCGAGCATCAGCAATTGCGGGTGGTTGATGAGCGCACGTGACAAGCTCAGGCGCCGCTTCATGCCGCCCGACAACTCGCCGGGCTTGGCTTTGGCCTTGTGGCTGAGCGCACCAAACTCCAGCAGTTGGGGGATGCGCTGGCGGATGGTGGCGTCAGGCAGGCCAAAGTAGCGACCAAACACCAGCAGGTTTTCTTCGGCAGTGAAGTCGGGGTCCAGC
>JACCDZ010780519.1_pt1 | contig 10039 bp, 6 predicted proteins | sample 7449551 | NCBI WGS metagenome assembly JACCDZ01 (sample SAMN15323452, study PRJNA562643) | freshwater metagenome | isolation source: river surface water | place: USA:Blue River Watershed | collected 2017-08-18
ACTCCTACGAGAACTCCCACGCGTTCTGGAACTCCCAGTCGCTCTGGAACTCCGAGCAAATCGCCGAGCAAAACGGCCAGTCGCTCCGCCACCCCAACAAAGACTCCCAGCCGCACGGGAACCCCTTCTCGTACAGGATCTGTTACCGCAACCAGAACGGTATCAGGAACTCCTTCGAACACCAGAACAGGGACAGGAACTCCAAGTAGCGGCTCATCGCTTTCCCAGACTCCGAGCAGTTCTTTGACATCCTCTCGATCCATCACTCCTACGAAAACTCCCACGCGTTCTGGAACTCCCAGTCGCTCTGGAACTCCGAGCAAATCGCCGAGCAAAACGGCAAGCAAAACGGCCAGTCGCACACGAACACCGAGTGTGACTCGCACAAAGACAATGACCCCCTCAAAAACAGCCACAAAGACACGCACACCTTCTGCTACCCGAACGAGGCCTTAAGGATTTGTGTTAGAGGGGAGTATCGTTAGTGTTATTATATTTATATATAGTTTTACATAAGTCTATAAATTCAGCATCAGATAAATCAGATTTTATCCGATTTACTATTGCGCACACAAGCTGAATATTGTGTATTTCGTAACCTTTGGAAGAATCTATACGATCTTTCCGGAATAGACTTAAAAATAGATTACTTCGAGATAGCTTAAGGTATAGTCCAATCCTGTTCTGAAAGGTTCAGGCGGTGATACCCGCCGGACCAGCAGCGCCTCATCTTCGCGGGCAAGCAGCTGGAGGACGGGCGCAGTCTGGCGGACTACAACATCCAGAAGGAGTCCACGCTGCACCTTGTTTTGAGGCTTCGCGGTGGGGCGACTTAGATCAACCGTCCCGTTGGGCTAAAGATATAAAAGGAGAAGTTTGATATGGAGCTTCCAAATATACAATTTCCAATAAGTCGAGAGCGCCTCCAAAGGATAGCCGCGGAGATCGAGGAAGTTGAAACTGAAAAGAGTATTCAACTCATAGTTCAACAGCTAAGTTGGAATATCATAGCGAAAGCATACATAGAAACTCATAATCGGTCTTATAATCCATATTGTAGAGTGGAATCCCTTGTTTCTAAAAATTGCCTACAGGGTCAAAAGAGTAACCTTATGATTCAGCTTCCACTTTCAGTTCCTCATAAAAATACATCATTGATGTATTTTCCACTTGATACAAAGCCATTACTTCCACTTATCCTTGAACGACTTCAGGAGAAGTTTCCAGGAGTTAGTTTCTTAGTAGATCCTTTAAAGACATATATCCTTGTGGATTGGTCTTAAACTTCAGATTCCATTTTTTGCGACTGCGCTAAGCGAAAAAATTGATACCATACGTGTTGTTGTCTAGAAAGTCCCTTTCCAGATCCCAAGATGACCAATTCCACTACGAGCCTCATTGACCTCGCCCGCCGCCTCCGTATTGAGGAGGGCACGCGCTCCTGCGCCACGATCGCCGAGATGTGGGTCGGCACGGGCGAGGCGCGTGACGGCGGCATTCACATCCCAGAGTCCCAGCGCGAGTGGGCGTGGAAGGCGAAGCGCGGCACTGCGAAGATGGTGAAGCTCGTCGACTCTCTACTCCACAACTACCCCGTTCCAGGCGTGATCCTGAACTTTGTGGGGCGCAAGTACTACGTCTACGATGGCCGTCATCGCCTCGAGACTATCTGGCGGTTCCTGAACAATCAGTTCAAGGTCGACGGTCGCTTCTATCGCGATCTCTCAGAGGGAGATCGCGATAAGCTCGATAACCGTGCGATCCCTGTGACGGTAGTGTGTAACGCGACGAGCGAGCAGCTGGCGGATATCTTCATCCGCCTGAACTCAGGTGCGCCGCTGAGCGATTCCGATATGTTCTGGGCCTATCGCGACACTCCGCTTGTGAAGGCGACGCTGCGACTTGTGACGAAGAACGAGCGTCTGAAGGCTGCTCTGGGCGGCTGTGATCTCGAGAACCGTCGCGATCTGGCAAACTGGGTCGCCCACGTCGTGGGCCTGAGCGAGCACAACGCAGGCCTCATGAGCACCTCTTACATTCGTGCTGCGGAGTCTGGAACCCTTGTGAAAGAGGTCCATGAGGAGCGCGTGAAGGCAGGGTTGGCGGCTCTCTGCGAGCTCTATGAGCGCGCAAACAGCGAAGCCGTGGTCAGTGAGAAGGAGCAGCGAACCTACAAGAAGATCGGGAAAGTCAATGCGTTCTTCTTGGCGGATCTGATGACCGCTGCTACGACTGCGGAGCGGGCGGAGTGTCTGGACAAGTGGGCCTGGATCGTCACGCAGCTTCGGGGGAACGACAAGGCGCGACGGGCGATGGAGTCTGCTTTGCGCACGACCGGTGCTCAGAACCTGAACACCACGAAGATCGAGAATGTCCTCCAGCAGGTGAACACCTACCTCGATACACACGAGGTCCAGATCGCCGATGATGTTGAGTCGATCGATTCGGATGATGAGTGAATAGATCACCAAGCAATCTCGATGCGATAGATTGTCTTCCCCTCATACTCCTCTTCCACAACGCACGGGACACATCCTGGGAGAAGATCCTTGATTTGGTGTAAGAGGCGGCGGTGGAGTGGCTTGTTGATCTCGCCGGCGATCTCGATGGGGAGATCGAGCGTCGCACAGCTCCAACCAAACTGCGCAGCGGACTTTAGGATCCGTTCCGCTCTTTTTGTGAACCACTTGATGAACTCTTTGGCGGCTGTCTCGGGGTCGAGAGGATCTGCGAGAGCTGTTTGGGTGGCTGCTTGGAGATCTTCGACTGTGATGTCCATTGTGGTTCTGTGCTCTGTGAGAAAGGGTAGTGTGGGGGTTTAGATTGGCTAGAAAAGTTGAAGCTGCGCACAGGCGCCGAGGTCAGTCCCCCCTCTTCTACAAACGTCCAAGATGCCGCCTCGCCCTGAACTGATCAAGTCTGTCCTCCACGACTGTGAGATCACAGTCCAGGGCAGCAAGATGTATGCCGATGGTCTGTTCCCGATCAAGATGACTGTGAAAGTCTACGAGCTCAACTACGGTCCCTGTCTGGACTGGACGCTTTCCGTGGATGTCCCGTATGATCGTAACGATCCAGATTCCTGGACGGATCATCCTCTCATGATGTGTCGCGACCTGAGTGACAAATCTCGAGACATCAAGGCCATCAGCTGCGCTGGAGAGATCCTTGACGACACGCCTGCTGTCCGAGCGATGCTCGCGGAGCTCTGCGCAACTGAGAAGTTCGAGCACTACACGGGTACGGACTGTACGCACAGGGCGCGGCTCATCGCGGCCCTGGAGAAGTTCTGGAGCTAACCAGCTTTGCTGGTTAACGCCATTGTCAGCCAGCTTTGCTGGCTGCTTCTGGAGCTGTGGTGCCGAAGGCACCGCAGCGACAGCAGCCGGCGGACCCTGCCCGCCGGATCTGGAGTTAGGCCGCAGGGCGGCCTAACGCCATTGACAGCCAGCTTTGCTGGCTGCTTCTGGAGTTGAGACGCTGAAATCAGCTCAACAGGAGACAGAAGCTGCCAAGTTCCCACCTAAGCCATACCAACACACCTTTTTCATAGAATGGAAGTGGGTAGGCACAGCTATGGCCGAGAACATATCCAGCTCTTCTGGGAATCTGGACATATACTCAAGATAGGAGCTTTTTGCTCGATTGCGAATAATTGTAAAATCTATATGGGAGGTTCTCATAATGTACACAAGGTAACAACATATCCGTTTGGTCATCGCCTTCAAAGTCTATATACCAATTATTCTCCATCTGGCCATCCTGTGTCAAAGGGACCGGTTGTGATTGGCAATGATGTATGGATCGCTGGGAATGTTACTATAATGCCCGGTGTAACAATTGGAGATGGAGCTGTCATCGCCCACAACAGTCATGTTGTAAAAGATATTGAACCTTACACGATGGTTGGGGGCAATCCTGCGAGGCTGATTCGGCATCGATTCAGTCCAGAGCAGATTGCTCGGCTGCTACGGGTCAAGTGGTGGAATTGGCCCGATGAGAAAATCAACACTCTGCTACCTCTCCTTACTGGAACAGACATAGATGCGTTTTTGGACGCAGCAGAGAAAAGCGTTTAGGGCTTGAGTGAACTGAGCGGGGCACTTTGCCGCCAGGCAAAGTGCGTTCAAAATGGCGAAAAAACCTCTTCGGATCTGTTGGGGGCGTTGTGGGTCTCACCGAGGATAGCTCAATTGGTAGAGCGCGAGATTGTAGCTCTTGAGGTCGCTGGTTCGATTCCGGCTCCTTGGACGCCTCCCCCATTGGTTCCTTGGCACAGTAGGTAGCGCGCATGGCTGTTACTTGATGATATCTTCATATCAGAATGTCGTCACCATGAAGTCGTCGGTTCGAACCCGACAGGAACCGTTTTTGTAAACTTGTAAGTTTAGAAAAGCGGCACACCAAGAAGAGTCGCTAAATGACCCGACAAGCTCCCAAGCGGAACGGTGACTATCCTGAGAAGCTTCAAGGTGAATCTGAAACACAGGAAGTGATCCGCCTAGGATCCCTGTCTCTCTTGTTGACAAAACGGGAATCGACCCGTGCCGTAAGTCTATTCCTAGGAGGTCCTTTAAAATGGTGCATCTATTGCGAACTTCCAAAAGACGCCTCTGGAGCGATCAAAGAAACAGGATATCTCAACAAAGTCCGTTTTGATGTCTTGTGTTCTATGGAGCATTCGTTCGCAAAAGGACAAGATACGAAACAACTCATACGCCTTCTTTCACAGATCCTAAGCGAACGCTATTCGACTGTAAAGATGCTCTCGTTCAACGATACGAGCACCAAGGCATGTGATAATCGAACCGATGTGAGTTTAGCATTTATGACGTTTCTCTATCTGGAACAAACGTGGTATGAAAAGAACTTTGGAGCCATCGTAGCGCCTCAGAGCGTGAACGCTGTAGAAGCTCTGAAACGATCGTTTCAAGAGCTGAAAGAGCAACCGTGGGAGACCTTTTGGGAATATGCGTATAAAGGTGCTCCTTTGTCAGAGTCTGTGTTAAAGGGTATGTATGAACGCGCCTCGAGCTGGAAGGAATTCTACGAACCTATTGTAGATCAGATAGGGATCGCAGAGTTCTGTACTTGGATTTCCCACTGGTCTGCGAGGTATATGTTAGATAACAACATTCACTTTAGCACATTCACGTATTGGCTTCCTGTGCGTTCGTATGGGTTGACACTACAGAAAGCTGATTTGCGTCGCGATTCACGGCGTCGGCGGCGAAACTACACTCGAAAACACTAAGCGTGCACACAAAGAGCCCGCCTTTGAAGCGTTTCTAACGCATCAAAGGCGGGCTGGTGGAGCTGTATCTCAGGGCAAAGAAGCCGTGTGCCGCCGCATTCGTCCGTGCCACCCCTTCAGTCGCCAAGGTGGCTCCTTGGTTCTGTATCCATTGTGTAGAGTAGACGTACTATTGTATTGTAATCACACCACACTTAGGATTTATTGTAACATTATTAGGCTAAATCCTCTAGACAATCGATGGGGGCCCTAACGGCAGAGCCGTGAAGGGTCCCTGACTTGGACACGGGGGACGGATGGATGTGCTAGGCGCTGGGGTAGCTCCCAGCGCTTCTAGACAGGGGGCTGAGATTCACGCTAATTACTTGCGAAACACCAGGCTTTGACCGGCCGGCATTGACTGGTGGCAAGCCTTCCGAGCCTTGGCCAGGTAAGGAAGGATCCGTGTCGTTTTTGAGACAGATGGAATTCTGTGTCAAAGGGTAGATATGAGTTGGCCAGGGGAAGAGGAGGATAGTTTTCTTTTCTCTGAAAATAACTCTCATCCTGATGGTGGAGGTGTTCGCCCTGGTCCAACCCGTTTACAACTAACAAATCACTATCGTTCTCTTCCACCTGAAGAAGCAATTGCTGCTCTAGAAAGAGATGAGTTAGAAGAAAGGATCTCACATAAGGACGCAGAACATGTACGAGGCGTATTGGCAGGCATTGGAGTTCCAGGGACGGGTGCTTCCATGAATGCGGGAAGTGTTGCACTTAGTCAAGAAATTGGAGGAAGTCAACCACCCCTTTCTCCTCCAAATGCTGCACGTCTATCTGGAGCAGGAGGACTAGGGACTCCAAATAGGCCACCTAAAGGAGGCGACGCATTAACTTCTCCTGCTGTTTCTGGTAGTGAAGCAAAAGCCAGGTATGCTAAAGGAGAAGTGCCGGTGTATAGTGCTTTACTGTTGGCCCAAGCCGCCCCAGCTCCTGTACTAGCACTACCAGCTGTAAATGAAGCACGAGTTGCTAGATTTCGTCAGCAACTTATGGAACTCCTTGGAGCACGTGCGAATGGAGGACCAGCAGCGCTTCCTCCGCTACCAGAAAGCTATCTTGATGATCTTCAAGTAGGAAATCCGTTGCGAGATCGATTAATAGGACTTTCTCACTGGCGCGAGTCAACAACAGCTCAACTTCTTTCAGCTGCTGCTGTAGATGCTGCGGCCCTGGCTGGAGGCGCAGCGGCGAGGAGATCCTCTCTGACACCTCTAGTTGCCTCTCTTCGAGCAGTATCAGCAGAAGCTGCGGAAGTGCCTATTCTGCCGAATCCAAATGGATTTCAAATTCTTCTCCAAGGTACACTACATCCACTTTATTGGGACGTCTTATCAACACTTATTACATTCTTTGTTGTAGATGGATTTGCGCATGATCAGTTTTACACAGATGTAGAGAGTCCCATTGAGCTTGCGAAAGCTATTTTATCACTTTATCCTGATATGCCAAATACTTACAAACAGAAGATCAAAGAAAAACTAGCAGGTCGAATGAAGAGTGATACTGCTGGCAAGGCAATATTAGAAGTTATGTATCAAGAACTTATGGCAAAACTAGGCTTTGAAACTGCTGGAGAAGGAGTGGCGCACTATTTTCCGTATGAATCTGTTGGTGATGCTGCTGTTCTACTGAAAGGCTGGGCTGGTGCTAAAACACATTTGGCGATTACTATTGATAGTGTAACAGGACAATGGGCCGATTTTTTAGCAGCTTGTAGAGTCCAATTTCCTGAAAGCATAGGGTATACGTCTAGTGTACTTGAAGATGGAGATCCAGCATCCAAAAAAGGATTCAATGCATTTGGACCAAGCACTGTAGGAGAAGGTAAAGCAATGTTAGAATCACATACGGGAAATGATGTCGATCTATACCGTACAGATGATACTTTTGAATTTAAGAATCCTCCAGAAGGAGCGGCAGCCGCAGCTGCAGCAGCCGCCGCAGCCGAAGGCACACAGAAAATCCCTCGAGGGGCACTGGGCATTGTCTCGGCGAAGTCTGCTACATTTGGTCGACGTGCTTCGCCACCAGGCACTGAACTTCGAGATGCCCCTATGTATTTAAGAGCTGTGTTAGAGGTTGAATTTACAGTTGGAGGAGCACCTACCCCTGTTGAATTAGAAGTATTGTATGATTATAGATGTGTATCTATTGAGTCAATGAGAACTCTTCCGCAGTCACTGGCAGAAGCTCGTGGAAATACATTTAACCATACCCATGGACTAGCTATAATGACAGTCACTATTCTAACAGGAGGTGTTACATTTGCGCATATAAATGGAAATAGAGAAAATAAAGTTAGATTTTATGTCGCTGTTCAAGGCCTCAAAACAAATGGAGACAGCAGTGTTGTGAAAGTTGGAGCAGGCCTTTTTCCTGATATTACATATAGACGATATATCAACCAAGGCCGATCACGCACAGCTAGAAAAGAAGAAGTACCCCCACAACTTGCGACAACTGAGCCCCTCACACTTCGACCTCATGAACTTGCATTCCTTCAGTTCACATTTGACAAGATTGCGCGTCAACTGAATGAAATGATGGCGGCATCTCTGGGTGCCGAATTTCACGCAAAAGGGTTTACATTACGGCGAGGTCGCCCGTTGGAACCTGAAAGATTAACAGTAGCCAATGTAGAAGCTTTAGTGAAAAAATTTAATACACGTTTGGAAGAATTTGGAGATGTTGATACTATTTCTTTATTTCAACAAAGGCAAAAAATATTAATACCAGATGCTGACTTATCCGATAAGGAAAAAACCCGAGCAAAATTGTCACAATATTTGACTGGAATGCGTGATAGAGATGCCGATAGAGGCGCATATAATACAAAAGGTCTGCTAAGTGATATTAAAAGGTATGATAAAGACCTGTATTCCCTACTTACACAAATACGAATTCAAGAACAGACCCCAGATAATCAAATACGAATTCTTGCTGGATTGCTTACTGGGTTAGATACTGAAATTGAGGGACTTGCTTTGCCAGCTCCCTCACCTCAGAAAATCTTAAATATTGAAATACGGCCTAATCGGTTGTCTGCCTTTGGATCTGCTGTTCGAAGCCAAACGATGGAACGAGTCAATACGATCCTTGAAGAGTTTTTTCCTCAACCTCTAGAAGGGGGTTCAGTTCTTCAAGCTATCCTTTGCTATTTGTTAAAAGAGTATAATACTTCACTTACAAGTGCTACAGTCGAAAATGCTTTACACTCAGATCAGTTTTTAAAACCTTTTGATGTACTAACAGCTCAAAATTACAGAGGTTTTGACAGAACCTTTGGATCAAAAAACAGTTTTATGGACGCACTCGCATCATTAGATACAGGGAAACTTCGTTCTGATACTACTTTACTAGCTACACTTTTATACAATTTTCGCGATATTGTTCCTGCTAGTGTAGGACTACCTACGCAGCGCAAACGACTATTTGATGCGCTTGTAAAGTTTTACAAGGATCTTAAGTTTCGTGAATCTGTGGCAGCAAATGCTGCTGGCTTTACAGTATTAGCATATTATTTTGCTGGAGATCCAAGAGTTCGAGAAGATATTGATGGTCTGAAACAAGTAGGCGACTCTATCGACGTGCCTGAGCCAACAGTAGAGGCACCTATCTTTGAGTCTGATAAAGATATACCAGCTATGGCTTCCAAACTATTTACGCTAAGCCATACAAATAATGATACAGCATTGGATCGATGTTGCAAGTTAGTCCTGGCGCTTTTAGCAGATAATAGTCTAAATCCGACGTTTGATGATAATATGAAAAAGGTAGGAGTAGGTATTTTTACAACTGTTGCTCCACCACGTGCGTTGCGTGGCGGTGAAGAAAGTGATGGAGACGATGAAGAAGGTGGAGGAGCTGCGGGTCGAGGAGAGCCTGGAGATGGGGATGGCGAAGAAAGTGATGGAGACGATGAAGAAGGTGAAGATGGTCGAAGGGGCGCAGGTCTAGGCGGTCATCCTAGGGCTGCACTAGCAGCTGCTAGAATTTCAGACATTCCACCGACCGATGCTCGAAGGGGAATTATAGAACAAATTGTTATATTGGCTGGCCTAAGGGGAGGGGCATCTGGCCCTATGCCTGGGCAGATAGAAGAATATCTAGCTTCACAAGATGTTCCTTTAACACATGAAGGATTGAGTGCGCATTTAGAGGCTCTTCAGGCGGCCGCACGCCCTGCTGGAGGCGCAGGATCGTCCGCAGCTATGGCAGCAGCTGGACGCGGAGGACTACCAGCGCAAGCTGATCCCATACTGGAGGCTTGGCAAGCAGCACGATACGAAGGTCTTCTCGGACTTGCGATTGTAGACTTATCACAAGCAGCAGCCGAAGCTGAAATACATCGAGCATTATCGAGTGGCTCACCTATAAATTTACGTAGATTAGCAACTTCAATCAACCTAGCCAGGGGATATGCGGGCGAAGGGGTAGGAATAATTGAAGCCTTCCTCCAGCGTCAACGAAATAGGAGAGAATTTTTAGCCAGAAATCCTAGAGCAAGGATAACCGCGGTGAACGCGGATGGAGATTGTATGTACGCATCTTTGAATCTTGCTCTTGGCAGAGAAAATACTGAAGAAACTAGAACAGAAATTCGACAACATCTTGCTGCTTGGTTGACAAGTAATAAAGCCGCATTAGTAGCACGAGGTGAAGAAGAAGGCCGCATTAATAGATCTATAGCTGGACTACAGGCCCCTGGTGTTCACTGGGGCGGAGATATTGAACAAGTTGCTG
>JACCDZ010994961.1_pt1 | contig 10039 bp, 13 predicted proteins | sample 7449551 | NCBI WGS metagenome assembly JACCDZ01 (sample SAMN15323452, study PRJNA562643) | freshwater metagenome | isolation source: river surface water | place: USA:Blue River Watershed | collected 2017-08-18
AACAGGCGTTTGGCAAGATTGCGAATTTTGTAGTAAATTCACGTTTATTTCTCGCAAGAAATTTTATCTTTGATAGAAAATAATCGGTTCCGAAGTTCGCAACCTCGCCAAGCGCCGGAACGTTAGCGGTCAGGCTAAAAGAAACGATAAACAAACATGAAATATTATTTATTTACATTTTTTTTACTTAGCATATTAAGTCCTTTGTCTGCTCAAAACAAAATGGATTTAAATAAAATATGGATTAGCTCAGATTTAGAATATCTTGATCTTAGAAAAAGCGATACCGCTTATTTTGATTATGGAAGTGGTAGACTCGAAAAGTATATATTTGAAAAAGAAAATTCAGTAATTCAATTAATAAAATTTAATAAATATTTAGGAGTTAAAAAACCAGAAAAAAAAGTTATAAGCTATAAAATTGAGAAACTTACAGCTGACACTTTGATTATTCGTCCATTAACAAAATATTCAAAAGTTTTTGTAGAAAATGAAGATAAATCATATACTACAAAGTATCATGTTAATCCAAAGTATGTTGAATTAAATAATAATGACACTTATGTTTTTGTGGATAAATCAATCATACACGATAAACATTTAATTTTTGACAAATTGTTCTTTAGTAGTTCGCCTTGTCTTAGTTCGTGCCCATCAATGGAAATTGAAATTGATAGTTTAGGGAACATTTTATTTAATGGAAGAATGCATACTGGAGCATATAATGGAAATTATCTTGGTAAATTACCCAAAGAAAAACTTGAAACTCTAATTGAAATATTGAAGTCCAGTTCTTTAGAAAATATTCCAACATCGTTGGGAGGAGGAATTGATTCTCCGAACTACAATTTAATTGTCTCATATAATAATCAGATTAAAGTAATAACTGGTGGATTTCTTTATCCATATTTTAACAAACCTCTATTTGAATACTTATTGAATATTTTTGAAGAAGTAGATATGACAAAAACCGAAAAATTAAATTTCATTCTACCTAACAAAAGCCCGAACCGCTAACAGGCGTTTGGCAAGATTGCGAATTTTGTAGTAAATTCACGTTTACATTTCGCAAGAAATTTTATCTTTAACAGAAAATAATCGGTTCCGAAGTTCGCAACCTCGCCAAGCGCCGGAACGTTAGGCAACATTTAAATGAAAATCGAGAAAACATTCATATTTATAATTTTTTATTTGATAACTAGCTTATCATTTGGACAGAATATTTCTGAAAATAAAATAACTGAATTGATTGACAAATTGAATTGGGAATCTGTTGATATTGATTGTGAAATCATTTTAGTTTTAACACAATCTGATTCAATCTCAAATGAATTAGTAAAAATTGGAAAACCTGCAACTGAAAAACTTCTTACTGCAATAAAAAACCCTGAAAAAACTGTTGCAATTCATATAATTCTAACAAGAATTTATGAAGACACTGAACGAAAAGCAGAAGGTTTAGGTACAAAGTATATTTATAAAAATTGTAAAGAATCATATGGTTGGCATCATTTATATAATGGAATAACGTGGGATTGGAATTCTGATGAAGGACAAACAATTAAACAAAATCAAATTGAAATAGCTTTTAATTATTGGCATAAAAAATTGATTTTAAAAGAGAAAGTTAAAATGCAAAAAAGTGAAGAAATTTTTTCAAATCTTGACAAAGACGATAAAATTAAGTTTCCATGTATTGACAATAGAAAATATGAAAATAATTCCGAGAAAATAAAATATGACGAATTAAAAAATATTATTGGACTCAATTTAAAAGATGAAAAGCTTTTAGTATTTATGGAAAGATTGGGCAATGACACTATTAAGAAAAATTATGATGACTGTTATTTTATAGAAAATTACACAGACGGAATTAAACTTAAATTCTCACGAAATGATTCATTAATGAGGGTTTTTATTGCAAAGGAATACAATGGAACTTTGTGGAAAGATTTGAGTTTTAAATACAAAAAAAATACAGTTTTAAGAAAACTACCAAAACCTGACGAAAGAAAAAGTGGTGGTGGCGACCAAGAAAGATTTTGGTTTAGAGAAGCTAATCTTGAAATTTTCTTTAATACTGATGAAACAATAAAGTACATAATGATTGGCTTATAAATAAATAAATAAACGTCGCCTAACAGGCGTTTGGCAAGATTGCGAATTTTGCAGTAAATTCACGTTTACATTTCGCAAGAAATTTTATCTTTGATAGAAAATAATAAGTTCCGAAGCTCGCAACCTCGCCAAGCGCCGGAACGTTAACAGCAACCAATTACGTGAGAAACCTAAAAAACCTAAATATTGACGAAAGTATAAAACGTAAAAAATTAATTTACACAGAAAATTGGTTTGACAAATTAGACCAAATTGTAATTTACTTATTTTTTAGTTGGGGTTTTATTTTACCTTTTTTAGTATATTTTGATCCACATAGAGATTTTGCGAAAACTGGAATTGAATATTATTTGTTATTCATTTTTAGCATATTTTGTGGTTATGTAATTTTCAGAAAAGCAACGGAAAAAAAATTGACCGAAATAGAAAGCCAATTTGATGCAGAAAAAAATAAAGAAATTATAAATGAATATTGTCAAAAAATGGGGTTTGAAAAATATAGAAACTCAAAAAACATTACAATATACAATTCAGTAAATACGTTAAGTTTAAACTCAAATTACAAAATAAGCAGAATATTTCTATTGGATAACAAAAAGGTATATTTGACTATGATTAAGAAAAATTATAAGATGAATATTCCTGTTCTCTTTTCTCAATTTATTCTGAAAAAAGAAATAGAAAGACTTATAAAAAAATAAATTTTGGCAGCTGTTAACAGGCGTTTGGCAAGATTGCGAATTTTGTAGTTAATACACGTTTACATTTCGCAATAAATTTTATCTTTGATAGAAAACAATCGGTTCCGAAGTTCGCAACCTCGCCAAGCGCCGGAACGTTAGCCGCAAGTTGCGCGCAATGAACTAAAATCAAAAAAAACTGACATGAAACACATAATATTATTTTTTATATTTAGCACTGCTTGTTTTTCTCAAAATACAATAATAGATGATAGTGAAGGATTACGCATAATTTTTTCCCCTAATGAAAGTTTTACAATTAATACTTTTAAGGCTTATTTTCCAACTCAAAAGGAAATTCTGAAACTTGAAAAAGACTTTCGTAAATTTATAAATAAAAAAATCCCAAACTTTAAGGAATCAAATTCTGAAAATAATAATGACGAAGATTGGGCAGACGTAAATATGATAAACTATGTTCGCCAATATTCTGGATTTGTGAATTCAAATAATGAGAAAATTATTTTCATTAATTTTTTATCAAAGAAAGACATTCTGAACGATAACACCTTGGACTTCAAGAACAAATGGATTCTTCAACTTCCATGTTGTAAATCTTACATGATGACATACAACTCTAAAAAAAGAACTTTTAGCGATTTAAATTTTATGAAATTATAATGTGATTTAAAACCTGCGGCTAACAGGCGTTTGGCAAGATTGCGAATTTTGTAGTAAAATCACGTTTATTTTTCGCAAGAAATTTTATCTTTGATAGAAAATAATCGGTTCCGAACTTCGCAACCTCGCCAAGCGCCGGAACGTTACCAGCAAGCATGAAAAACAACACGTCATATATCGCGAAAAGAAAGAGAATCATTGAAAGATTCATAAAATTGATAATATTAATTACTATCGTTTTTTGTATTTATCATTTTATTCGGTTTTATCTAAATCCAAATTACAAATTGAGTTACGCAACAATTATTGGTTATTTAAGCGCTCTTATTTGGATAGTATTGTCTGAAATTAGTGTTAGAAAACTTCAATTTGAGAATCAAAATAAGCAATTGATTTTAACTAAAAAATCATTTTTTGGAAAAGAAAAAAATGAAACTGTAAAGTATTCAAATTTAGAATTTGAAGTGGAAAACTTAAATAAGTTTTGGGGTTTCCTATATGGAAAAAAACGATTGACTTTAAGAAATAATAATACTGAAATTGCCAAATTAAAAAGCATTGAAGAATTCAACATTGAGGAAATTGAAATGATTGAGAAAAGTTTAATGGAAATAAAAATGCCAGCTGGTAACAGCGGTTTGGCGCAATAGCTAAATTTACAATTAACATCACGTTCGATTTTCCGCTGGAAAATCTTATATTAGCAAGAAATAATCGTTCCACGAAGCCGCTACTGCGCCAAGCCGCGGAACGTTAACTGTAATGATACGAGAGACGAAATCTATGAAAGAAAGTTTAGAATTACCAATAACTTTACGCATACCAAATATTGACGAAATTCCAGCTAATTCTGGAGTATCTGAACGGCTTGAAAAAAGAAAAACTGCAAATATTGTCGAAGGTTATATTTTACATCAAAAAGACAATAATCCAGATCATTCAGATTTAGAATTCAACTTTTATGCAGAAATAAATATTAACAATTCTAATCTTTGGAATTTGGTAGAATCACTTTCTGAAGAAATGCCTGAAACAATCGCTGTAATCTTTGGTCACGAAGGTTCAGAATTAAACTATGGTAAATATTCAAAAAAAGCAGAAACTTTAAGTTTTTTAAGCAAATATTCTAAGGAGATAATTGCTGATACTTTTATTGAAATTGGATTGATATTTCACTCAGAAAATGAACTAATCGAAATCTTCGTTAGTGAATCTAAATACATTAAATTTTGGGGAGTAAATGAAGAATCATTTACTCAAATCATGAATAATTTTAATCTAAAACAAATAGATAATATTGAATTTGTTGATGAATATCCCAAAGTTAGAGAGCCTTTGAGATTATTTGATAAAACAGCAATTGAAACAAATGATTTAATCAAAATGTTTGAAAAAGAATTTATATAATCACTACAGTTAACAGCGGTTTGGCACAATAGCTAAATTTACAATAAATATCACGTTCGATTTTCCGCTGGAAAATCTTATCTTAGCAAGAAATAATCGTTCACGCAGCCGCTACTGCGCCAAGCCGCGGAACGTTAGCAGTAACTTTAGACCAAAATTCGCAATAAAACAAAACATGAGAAAAATAACCTTTATTGAGGTGAAAAATGAAACCAGAAAACTTATGATTTACGAATCGAAAGATGAAACTTATCTGTTTGGATATGATTGTTTGCAAGATTCATTTTCCAAATGGGATTTATGGTTTTCTAATATTGAAGATGCTGAAGAATATTGTGAGGATAATTTTAATGTTGATACCGAAGATTGGATTTTGATTGACGAACCGAAAAAAGATTGCCAACATGACTTTATAATGCCTACAAAACGAATATCAAAAGATATATTTGAAATGTTTGTTAACGGAAAATGGCACGAAAACATAATTACAAAAAAAATACAAACCTTTGAAGGACTTTCGGGAAATGAAAGGCTTTTTATAAGTGGTTTAATAGATGAATTTGAAAAAGCTAAGGTTAACGATTCTATAAAATCGAATAAAATTCTGAAAGCCTTAAATATTGATTAAAAATAAAAGCTACTGCTAACAGGCGTTTGGCAAGATTGCGAATTTTGTAGTAAATTCACGTTTACATTTCGCAAGAAATTTTATCTTTGATAGAAAATAATCGGTTCCGAAGTTCGCAACCTCGCCAAGCGCCGGAACGTTGTAAGTAATTTTAACGCAGAATCAAGAATCTATATGAGAAAATTTAAAATTATTAGAAAAATACTAGTTTTAATTCAAGTTATGTCAATGATTTTGATTAGTAGTTGCAAAAGCTTACATGAAAAAGAGAAACCGATTTTAACTTCTGAATTCAAGTGTGAATATATAGAAAACAATATTCGAACAACTGAATGGGAAAATTTTAGTAGTTTTTATTTACAAAGACAATTAAAAACTGATTCAGTTACTAAAAATAATAGTATTAAAAACAAAATTTCTGAAAACAATCGAGAATCTAAGTCATGGGATTTATTTAATTCTGCCATATCAATTCTTCAAGTAAATAAAGACAGATTAAATGCTGCAATTCTATTCAAAAAAGTTTATTTAGAATATCCTGATACTTTTTATGCTAATCAATCAAAAGAACTTTCAGAGCTTTTAACTCAAATGATTGTTGAAGATACCAATTGGAAAGAGCCAAAGAATATTAATCAACTAACAAAAGATGAAAAAATTAAATATCATATTTATCATTTAAGAAACATTTCTTCATATCAAGAAGGAAATGGAATTAATTGGAGTGTATTTAATACCGATAAAAATGTTTATAATGCAGCAATAAGTCTAAAAAAAATAGGCGAACCAGCAATTCCTTATTTAATAAATCTATTGAATGATAGAAGACCAATATGTACCATAGCATATTTTAGAGATTTTTATCCAACAAGAACTGTATTTAGATATCAAGATGCAGCTATAGAAATTTTAAATGAAATTAGTAAAAAAGATTTTTACATAAGCGAATGTACAGATTGTTATTTTTCTAATGCAACATGTGATTTCAGAGAAGAGAAATGGAATAAGATTAAAGATTGGTATAAAAGAAGAAAATAAAAATAGTTAAAAAAACTACTTACAACAGGCGTTTGGCAAGATTGCGAATTTTGTAGTAAATTCACGTTTATTTCTCGCAAGAAATTTTATCTTTAACAGAAAATAAACAGTTCCGAAGCTCGCAACCTCGCCAAGCGCCGGAACGTTAGCAGTAACTTTAAACCAAAATTCGCAATAAAAAAAAAACATGAGAAAAATAACCTTCATTGAGGTGAAAAATGAAACTAGAAAACTTATGATTTACGAATCAAAAGATGAAACTTATCTTTTTGGATATGATTGTTTGCAAGATTCATTTTCCAAATGGGATTTATGGTTTTCTAATATTGAAGATGCGGAAGAATATTGTGAGGATAATTTCAGTGTTGATATCGAAGATTGGATTTTGATTGACGAACCAAAAAAAGATTGCCAACATGACTTTATAATGCCTACAAAACGAATATCAAATGAGATATTTGAAATATTTGTTGACGGAAAATGGCACGAAAACATAATTACAGAAAAAATACAAACCTTTGACGGACTTTCGGGAAATGAAAGGCTTTTTATAAGTGGTTTAATAGATGAATTTGACAAAGCTAAGGTTAACGATTCTATGAAATCAAATAAAATTCTGAAAGCCTTAAATATAGATTAAAAATAAAAGCTACTGCTAACAGGCGTTTGGCAAGATTGCGAATTTTACAGTAAATACACGTTTACATTTCGCAAGAAGTTTTATCTTTAACAGAAAATAATCGGTTCCGAAGTTCGCAACCTCGCCAAGCGCCGGAACGTTAACTGTAATTTTTTGTCCGAAAAAAAACAACTTTTTCTTGAATTATTACCAAATTTTGGTAACTTTGTTGAAAATGAATAAATTATGGGACGAAATACATCAGTTTCTCTTGGAAACTATTTTGAAAACTTTGTCGATAGTAGAGTTTCTGAAGGTAGATTTAAAAATGCGAGCGAAGTTATTAGAGCTGGATTAAGATTGCTAGAAGAAGAAGAAAGCAAAATTGTTGCTCTTAAAAAAGCCATCAATGAAGGAATTGAAAGTGGAATCGCAAATGACTTTGATCCAAAAAAACATCTTGAATCGTTAAAAGCCAAAAAAAGGAATGGCTAAATACAAATTGACAAATAAAGCGATAGAAGATTTATCGAAGATTTGGGATTATACATACGAAGTTTGGTCTGAAAATCAAGCTGACAAATATTATTTTGAACTTATTGGAGATTGTCAAGTATTGGCTAAAAATCAAAACTTAGCGAAAAATTATACAGAAATTAACGATGATGTTTATGGCTATAAATCTGGACAACATATAATTTTCTTTAGAATAATGAACGAAAACGAAATTGAAATTACTAGATTTCTGCATTCAAGAATGGATTTGAAAAACAGAATTCAAGAATAAAACTACAGTTAACAGCGGTTTGCTAAAATGGCGACTTTTTCTTTAAAATCTCGTTCACTTTTCGCAAGAAATTGTATATTAGCATCAAATAAAAAACTTACGAAGTCGCCACTTCAGCAAGCCGCGGCCCGTTACCTGCAAGCTTTAGAAAACAGAAACTATAAAAGACCTACAAATGAGAAACTTAACAATTATATTCTTTCTACTTAGTACTATAATTAACGCACAAGAATTTAAAAGACTTCCTTCTGAAAGTGCTGAAGATTTCGTCAAAAGAAATATTCCAAAATCCGAGACGACTGCGTTGGAAGTATCAGGTAATGTATTGGAAACAAAATTTTGGGACAACAAAACAGAAACGATAATCTGTTTTTACATAGGTGCAGACATTAACAACAACAAGATTAATCATTACTATCTGTTAGGTTACATTTATATCCCAACAAAGCCAAATGTATATAAAAGAGTAATAATTAATGATACTGGTTTACCATTCGTAAATGAGCCGATAAAAGTTGAAAGTATATTCTTTGCAAATTGCGACAGAAATGATACGAATAAGGAATTGGGCATCTTATTTAGTCATAAGATAGATGACGAAAGTGAAGCTGAAGGAACTTACTATTTTACACATTTCTACGACAATATAAACTTCAATAGTCCGCCAAAAAAACTAACAGAAATAATGACTTTCAAAGAAATTTTTTATGAATTAGAAGGCCGATTCGATGATGGTGATTTTAAAACAGCAAAATTTAAAACAGCTTCAGAAATAAAAAATGCACTTAAATGTCTCGGGTATTAATTAAGCCTGCAGGTAACAGCGGTTTTGCGCTATTGCTGGTTTTTCATAAATTGAACTTTTTTCTTCACGAAAAAACTTTATCTTAGCAGAAAGTACGCCGTTCGCTGGCATCGCAACAGTCGCAAAGCCGCGGCACGTTAGTGGCAATTTTGGCGCAGAATCTTACAAAGACAAGAAAAATTTAAAAACACCATACAATTATGAAAAAATATTCAATCTTGACATATTGGGCAAAAGGGATGTCAAATGGAACTGCTCCAGACGAAAATGGACCTGCAAGATTAAATGAAGGCCAATTTAATTCTTCTCATAAAAAAAGCGACAATACAGTTGCAGATTTAATAAGAAATGAAGAAGGAAAAATTATTCAATTTATTTCTCAAGTTGTTGCTCTTAATTATTGCATAAAACTTGGTTGGAATTTAGAACAAACACTTTTTGAATCACATGAAGGATTTAATTCAAGAGACCCTTATAGCAGTTATATTTTCATCTTATCAAAAGAAGAATAATAAAATAAATTCAAACTAATGTTGTGCTATGAGTTTTCAATAAAGTTGAAAGAGAGAAAATAGCAAATATTTGCAATAAGTAAAAATTAAATTTGAAAAAGTGAATAAAAATTTATCTAAATTTCTAAAAAATCCATGGACAATTGGCGTCGGAACTACTATTATTAGTGTTTTTGTATTGAAAATTATTGATAAAATTACTGGCACAAACTCTATAAAATATTTATACATTTTTTTTAATCAGACTATATCTTTCTTTAAGACTGAATATTCATTTCCACTGTGGTTTTTAATCTTATTATCCTTCTCTGTATTTTTATTTTTTATAGGTTACTATTATTTAAAATCAGTATTTATTAAAAATAATGAAAGTGGAATAAATGAACCCGATTTTATAAATTACACTTCTGAAAATTTTAATGGTGTTGTATACAAATGGAGATATATTAAAAATTATGAAAATAAGTATTCAGCTGTTGATTATATAGCTTATTGTCCAAAAGATAATTGTGTTTTAATAAATGACACATGTCCAATCTGCGAAAAATATTATTCACATGTAAAAGATGATATTGAATTACAAGTATTAGTTGGTCACAGAATTGAAAATAATTTATATAATAAATAAAAACTGCCACTAACAGGCGTTTGGCAAGATTGCGAATTTTGTAGTAAATTCACGTTTATTTCTCGCAAGAAATTTTATCTTTGATAGAAAATAATCGGTTCCGAAGTTCGCAACCTCGCCAAGCGCCGGAACGTTA
>JACCDZ010415811.1_pt1 | contig 10038 bp, 5 predicted proteins | sample 7449551 | NCBI WGS metagenome assembly JACCDZ01 (sample SAMN15323452, study PRJNA562643) | freshwater metagenome | isolation source: river surface water | place: USA:Blue River Watershed | collected 2017-08-18
CAGTAAACACAGTCGCTAGTGGCCTTTTTGACATTGGAGTTCAGCTAAGGCAAGAAATTGCTAAAAGTGAAAATCCTGTTGAATTAACTAAAGAAGTGAGTCAACTCTTTAGCGATGTTGTTAACATGCATGTTAACATTGATAAAGAGTTAGCTAAAGTAGATCTAGCCGAAGCAGTGCAACTTAACCTTATTGTTTCTGCAACTCACTACGGTGTTTTGTCTGGACTTACTTCTGACCCTAAAGAAGATTTTTAATCTTTATTAGTAAGAGAGACCGTTGCGGTCTCTCTTACTATGCTGTATATTTTTTTCTTAATAAAAAATACTGTGATATCTTTGTTTAATACAAAAAATAAAAAGGAAAAGTAAAATATGTCTTCAGGATCTTCAGGTAAATTAGCTCAAACTACTTTTGAGACTAAACCAGACGACGAATTAGCAGTAGTTGATGTATACGAAAGTGGCTCTGGCGGAGTAGAAAATAGTTTTCAAGATGAGTACCATAGCTCAGACAGCGACGAGAATCAGTTCGCAGATATAGCCGCTTCAGCAGCCGGTGCAGGCGCTGACATAATGGACGCTATTAGCTCGGCTATGGATCAAGCAGCTGGCGCGCTAAACTTAGCTAATAATTTAAACAGTGTACTTAATGGTTTAAAAAACGGTAATCTAGGAGCTCTTAGCTCTTTAACTGGAGGAGGCTCTCCTGCTCTTAAAGGTTTACTGGACTTAATGCGTAAAGCAAACGGTGTTGTAAACACTGTTAATAATGTACAAAACTCAATTAACAGGCTAACTGGTGATGCTAACAATTTTGTAAACTCTTTAAGTAATAATAAACCTCTAGCTACTCAACTACAAGAAGCCGCAAGGTTGGCTGGAACTATTAAAAATAATTCTAATAACTTATCTAGTTCAATGAATAGAGCTAGCAATGTTTTAGGCGGAGATAAGTCCAGTGTTAACAGTATTCAAAACGGCATTGTAGTTAGAGCGCAAACACTAGAGAATCCTTCAGGTTATGACAATAAAGTATCTTTAGCTAATAAAGAAAAAGCCTTAGATAAAGTAAAAAGCATTAACCCTGAAATAGCAGTATGTATTAATGATCTACCAGTAAACACGCAGGACGCCATACTTAGAGGTTTTAGCGACGAAACTATCAATACAGGTATGGTGGTGCAAAATGGTGACGTTATATCTAAGCTCTCACCGCAAGCGTCTCAAGACGTTATAGTTCCTCTTACTGGTATTATTAATAGTTTTAATAAAGAAGGCTCTATTAGCGTGGCACAAGATCCAGATGCTTTAGCTGTATTAATATCAGGAACAACTCATCTAAGTAGTAAAGCTGGTATTAAGAACACTTTTACAGCTATGACTAAAAACATAGATAATAAAGATGTAATAGTAAAGGCGGCTAAACCTCTTGCTATTAGAGCTATTAATGAAGGTGATGTTGATATTATTATTGAGCTATCGCAGTCAAAAGCAGCTAAAGAGTTAAATAGTTTTTCAACTGATTTAATACCGCAACTTACTAAAAACATAAAAAGAACTCAAGATAAAAGCCAACAAGATTTTGCACCCCACTACAAGAGCATTAAACGTGCGTTTACGGTGATTAATCCAAGATGGGATACCTACACTAGTGTAAACGGTAAAACGCTTGTAAACGGCTGCTGTATTTCTTTTAATGATTTTATTTGTGATCTAATAGAAGCTTGTATAAATGAAAATAATAATACACGCATTAATGATAAGAATAGACAAAGTATAAAAAACTTTGAATTAAAATCAAACACCATTGTTAAATTAAATCCAGATCTTGTACAAGATGATTTTACAGATCAAGTCCAGCGTGAAGTTGAAAAACTAAATAGAGATACATACGAGAAAATATTTGGTGAAACTACTATGATTATAGAGCCACCAGATACGCCTGATCCAACAGTAGAGGTTCCTCTAGAACCTATAGAGCCAGAACCACTTGACTTCACTAATGAACCTTTTTTACTTATAGCTAGTGTTTTTATTGACAATAGCGTTGAAGCTGAGATGCAAAAGCATTTTCCTTATTTAAGTAAAAGATTTGGTATTTAAAAAAATAATAACCACTTATTATAATTTTGAGAATATAATGATATATTCTTTTTCCCAATTTTATTTAAGGGTTTTTTATGTTGTGTAAAGATTTGTCTAACGAAGAGTTGTTTGTTCTTGACCTGGTTAAAGCCAGTCGTGAACATGGCTCTAAACTTAAGATGGAAACTAAAAGAGTTTTTGATAGAGAAGCTTCTCACTTTTTCAATCATCTAAAAAAGCTAGATGATTATTTGAACTCTTCCATTATTGTCGGTAAAGACGTTATAGTCATTACTGAACAAAAGGACGTGGTGAATGTAGTTATTAAGTTTAGAGACACTCCTTTTACCAACATGAAGCAACTTGATCTTCAGATTAAAAAGAGGCTCAGAGTTGTGGAAGAAGTGTTTGAGCACAAGATAGCATTCAGTGTGTTAGGAGCAACTCCTAACTTAGATAAACGAAAAGACGGTAGTGCGCAAAACAGCGTTGTTGCCGTGGCTCAATTTGTCATGAACTGTAAGGTTCGTAATTTTGCTATTACTATTTAAATAGCTAACGTCTTAGCTCAAGGAGTGTAAAAAGCTCCTTGAGTTTTTTCTTGTAATCTTTTTTTCTTTTTTATTTAAAATTATGGTTGACCTAGTAAAAATAGCCAATAATATTTCCATTAAGGAAAACTTTAAAACTATGCTCTTTAGTAGCGAGTTAATCGAGGGCGGTGAGACTGTTCTAGATAACTTGAAGAAAAGCTGGGCTAATTTTAACTTTTGTAAAGATAATGAGTGGGTAAGATTTGGTAAAGTTTTTCTCGAAATTCAATTGCTAGATAGAAAAGATGAGGGCATGATTGCTTCTAGTTACACTCTTTTTTGTGGTGCTAACTTTGATAAAAGCAAAATACCAAAAGAGTTAAAGCACAAGTTTAATAATAATTTTTTTTACAGAGATTTTTTTATACGTGTGTTAACCCAGCAGTTAAATTACAACTACTACACAGGTTTTAATTTTGATGAAGTTAATTACGCAACTTCTTCAAAAGACAATGAGTACCTTGGTGAAGGTAGTGAATTGGGTATGGAGTTCAATGATTACTTTATTATTGGTGGTTCGTTTTTTATTGAGGAGTATATCCAGTGAGTGAAAAAAATCTTGTACCTACTTTACCCAGCTTGTTGTTTACTACAGCTAGCCAAGCAAAGAAAAATGCTGCTAAACAAGTAGCTAAAATTTTGTTTGAAAATGATGGTAATGTCAGTAAAGAACAAGGTCAAGAGATCTTTGAAATTCTTTACTCGCTAAACGATTTAAGAAGTGAGATCTCAAACTTCTTTACTAAGCAACATGACCCGCTTAACCACATCTTTATTGAGTGGGTAGAGCAAGAGGGCTTTACTGATGTTATTGACTCTATAGTTAATAAGATCAACTGGTCAGTTGTTGTCAGTTGTGCAAAAATCCCAACAAAGCTCTATAATAAACAAGGGCCTGAAAAATCACTTCGCTTAGCTGGTGAGGCTACTGGTAAGTTTATTATCAAAGATAAACCAGTTGCCGAGATTGCTTTTGTGTATGGTGACTCAAGAGTTTTTAATGGCGCTAATAACGCAAAGAGTAACGAGACTTGTGTTTTGTTTATCTTTGGCTACAAAGAGCGAGTTGGTCGTTATTCATAAATAAATTTTAAACTTTAAGTTTATAAGGGAGAAGGCTTTGCGCCTTCTCCCTTATGATGTTTATTTTTTTTTTAGTATCTATCTGTACCTTTGAGAGGAATATCTGATAGACCGATAATAGTTCTCTCGTGCAGCCACGCTATCCATCTATCAGTGTTACCCACACCTTGGTATTCTCTCCACTTTTTTAAAGCATTAATCTTAAGCTTTTCTGATAAGTACCAGGACTTACCCAGCGATAGAGAAGAAAGCACACCAATATAATCACTAAATAAAGTATCTTCGTCAAAAAAGCCTTTTAGTGGATCTAGTGAACCACCAGTGCCAACAGGCATATGCATAACAGTAGATAACTCTTTAATAGTAAAAGTTACGTTAACAGCCATAAACTCTTTGCGTTTATTAAACGCTAAGTTAGAGGTGCCTCTACTAACTTGTAAAGAATCAACAATACCTAAACGTGTAATGGCTCTGCCTTGATCGAACACTTGACAAAGAAATGGCGAGCCATAAGACTGTTTACCATGAGATAGCGGAAGAGCTGCCGCTATAATCATAGCAAGAGGGATAAAGATATTCATCATTCTAGATAAAGGATCTCCGTAGGGAGACACTAAATCCATACTGTAGCTCATAGTTGGCATACGCGCTGAAGAGTTTTGCCAAAACTCTGGTATATCAGCATAAGCATTACCAGGAGCCAAAATACCATCTAAATTAAAAGCAGCTAAAGTTCCTTCAGTAATACCTTTTACAGCATTAACAACAGCTCCAACACCAGCACCAATTAAATTGTCTCCAGCTATGTTACCACCAGCTAAAGAGTTTTTAGCTTGTCTAATTTGTGCGGATGTTGAGTTAAATGTAGCCGCTAAGTCTGACTCACCTGTCGAGGAGCTAAACGATTCATCAACGCTTCCAGTGTGATCAACTCTAAAAGTAGCAAAAGCTGAACCATCTGCCCACTCTGCTCTAAAAGAATTCCAAGCACTTTCAAGGGCTGAATCTGGTTTAACTTCTTTGGTCGAAGGATCTACTGTAGACTTAATAGTTAACTCAGTAGGAACTGTTTTAGTGCTACCATTAGTATCACCTGCCCAGTTACCAATCTCACTGTTAAATCTCATCTGAAACTTCTTCTTCTCCGATATATAAAGAGCCTCAGCCGCTGCAGCTAAGGAAGCACCGCCTATACCAGTTGAGCTATCAGTTCTACCACGCATAAGAGTTTTTACATAGTCTTCCATTGACTTAGGAATACCGCCGCTTTGCTCTAACTCGTTGTAGTAAGCAAGTCTTAGTCTTTGAGATCTATTGGCAATTCTTTGCATGTTAATGTAGCCGTTTTCATTAAACATGTCAGAGAAATGTTTATTTAAAATAGTTTTATATTCAGAGTTAACTTTTGCTGTATGGTTTTTATCTAGTTGACCCATCTTTTGCAAAACGTTACCATCGGATGTAAAACTAGTCATACCACTAGTTGCAGCAATCTTGTTTACAATGTTACCAACAGTAGCCCAGTATAGTTGCATATTTGGCCGCATGTAGTAATACTTACTAGCAGGCGCTCTTTTAACAAAAGAGATAATTTCCTCCACTTTACCTAAACCATAAAGTACAGCAGTAATAGGCCAGAAAATAAAACCAACAAATAGCGTTGCACCAGTTTTAAAAAAGTCAGCAATAGCTTGCGACCATTTACCACCAGAGGCAAGTCTAGATGCGTCTAAATTAAAGAAGTTAGTAAAGTAGTTACCCAAAGAGTTAAACTCTGCATTACCAAAGATCATGTGGATAGTTTGGTGGGTATCATCAATAGCCTCAGCGTAGTAGTGACCCATACCAGTTCTAATAGATGGCTCATTTACTTTAACTTTTTTAACATCACCAGCAATACCTCTGGCTCTGGTATCTGCGTATCTAGTAAATTGTGGTCTTGGGTTAATAACGTAGTTACCGCCTAAACTTGTATCTTCAAACTTAGTATCAGCAGAAGACCAAAACCTAAGTAAGTCATCTTTAGCGTTATCGTACTCAAGGGAGCCAGCTCTTAGAGTTTGCCTCACCCAGTCAGTATCTGATATCAAATCAGCCATACCTTCTTCGCCTGTGCCAATAATTTTCTTTTTATTTTGTAAAATAATGTTAGCTTTTTGATACATTAACTCTTCAGAAAGAGAACTATAGTCTGGCATTTTCTTTTAATTCCTTTTTTGTTTATAAAAGTAAAAAATAACTACTCTATACCTTAAACAAGTATAGAGTAGTTAAAATACTTTATGCTATTCTTTTTCTTTGTACATATGACTGAGGAAGATCTACTGGAGTTTTTTGATTACCTCTAGTAGTTGGTGCATTATCGGCAGGTGCACTACTTCTAGCGCTAGAGGCTGCTGCAAAGCCCTGTACTAATACATCCTTAATCTCTTCGAGTAATTCATTAGTTCTTAAACTTACCTTAACGTGCTCTTGAGTTGTTTTCTCAAGTCTTTCATAGTCGCTCTTAGCTTTAGCAGTCGGTGCTGTGTTTTTAAGGCTTGCACTAGCTACTGGTTGGGCATTTTCTAATCTTGTTAAGTTTTGAGCTGGAGTTTGTCTACTGTAGACAGCTGGCTGCATAGTTGCAGGTCTGTCGTGCTTAGTAGGTAGAGATTTTACTTGAACTACATCTGGCTCACCACTGGCAGCGCCAGCTTTAGATAGAGTAATTTTATCACTATCGCCACTATCGTTTGCAGCTTCTTTATTGGAAGCTACCGCTGTAGAGCCAACAGTTAGAGGAATCTTAAATTCAACTAATTGTTTTTGTAGTGAACTCTTAATTGATTCAATAAACTCTTGTTTATTTTTTGGTTTACTTTTATCGCCATTGTGGTAAAATAGCTGAGGATTATTAGCAGCTTGAGATGCAAAACTCTTTGCTGGTATATCGCCGTCAGCTAAAGCCATAAACCTCTTGGCTCCTGCTGTACCAAGGAAGTGCCCAAGATAAGTATTATGCGGTTCTGACCCAATAGCTTGTGAGTTAGCTTTAATGTACTCCATACCTAGCAAGGCATTAGCTCTTGCATCAAGTGGTGTAGCATTTTCAGGTATACCATACTTTTTAGCGTACTTTTTCATCATGTCTTGCCAAGTACCTGGCATGAACTGATAAAGTCCTTGTGCAGGATTATTACCTGAAGCATTAACACTACCTATAGCTTGTGGGTTTAAAGAAGACTCTTTAGCAGCAATAGCTGCACTAACTGCTGAATCTACACCTACTAGTTTAGCAGCTTCCTTAATTAGTAGCCCATTACCGCTCCAGCCTCTACCTGTAGACTCAGGTAAACTGGAGTAGCCCTTAACAGTGCCTTTAACATCAGAAGTAATTTCGTAGTTAGCTTTAGGTATATCACCTATTGTAGAGTCACTAGAGCCAGAGGTCTTAGATTTAGTGATACTAGAGCTAATAGAGCCAATAGCTGAATTAATTTTACCTTCAGAAGCTTCTGCTTCTGGATTAAGGGAAGTAGTTAGTTTAGTAGTACCTAAGTCATTGTTAGCAGCTTTGGTTGCTATCGAACTAGCTGGTGCGCTGGGCGACTTAGTTTCATTATTTTTTTCTACAGGCTTAGATGCTGCATTAAAGAGCATCTGCGCGTACTTATCGTCTCTCACAACTTGGTTGCCGCCGCGCTTAGCTCCTAAGCCACCGCCTCCTCTACCAATACCTGACTCAATAAAGGAAGTAGCGTAGTTGTGATCTTTTTTAGCCTTAGCTCTCACAGATGGATCATGAATGCCTGCGGCCTCTAAGTGCCAGGTCTCACTACCAAGAGGTCTTGTAAAGCCGTACTTTCTAAGTAAACCTAATTTATCTAGTTGATCTAAATCAGCGGTCTGAACATCTAGTGCTAAACCAAATTCATGCAGTGATGTGCCTGGCCTTGCAGCTTTACCACTATCTTTCTTATATAAAGCAGCTTGTTCATCGTAGGTTCTAAAGCCCTGATTTAAAGTTATCTTCTTACCAGTTAATTGGCCATACTCTTCAACCATCCCAAGAAAGAGTCTTTTAATAGAAGGATGAACTCCTTCAAGCCTTGCATTCTTAGCAAAATTTAAGTATTGCATAGCACCAGAGCCACTCATAAGGTCGCCACTGGCTGCGCTTAGGTTACTTACTGCACCACTTGAAATAGTGGAGCTAGAGGACTCCTTAGTAACACCTGTTGGTTTATCAAAGAGTTTTGGATCCTCATACTCGGCTGGAGCAGTAACAGTTTCTTTGACGTTTAGGCCACCGGACTTAAGCCCTATAGCTGGTTTATCGTTAACTGTAGATGTAGTTATTTTAATACCTAAATTATCGGCAGAATTATTAGTAGTTGTTTTTACTTTGTGTTCACTCAACGTTGTTTGCTCTTGAGTTACTATTTCGTCTTTAGTTTTATTTTGAAGGAAACTAATGTTGCTCTCACACACTTTAGTGTTTGTGTTAGCGCTTTGGCCTTTAAAGCAATACTCCTTAACTGACCAAACACCCATAGTACCCATAACAAATTTAGCAACAGTTAAAGCTTGGCTTGCCTTGAACTTTTCAACTTCAAGTAAGTTATCTTTTATGTTGTTTCTTTTTGTTATTGTGTACAAGCACGTGTGATAGTTTAAGTACACTGGTAAGAATCTATTTTTAAACCAAGTGACCCAAGTTTGACTATATTCATCGTTAGTAGTTATACCAAAGTAGCCAGCTACTTTTTCAAGTATCTTAAGTGGATCATATTCAAACACAGCTCTACCGGAGCTATCTATTTTAATAAAAGGATTAACAGCTACTTCAAGATTTCTAATAGAGATAATATCGTTTAGTCTAAGATCAGTTAGCCCGTAAGTTTTCATTAAAACAGCTTGAAGAGCGGATAGTGAATTAGAGCTAAATAAACTCATAGCACCAGCATCGACTGTGCTGTTAACTAATATCTTAGAAGTTATCTCGTTGGGTTTAGTTATTGATTGTAGGTTATTGTTTATAGTAGTTTTATTATTCTTTAATGAATCAAGAACTTCGTCAGCTGACTTACCACTAGCTCTAGCTTCAACTATAGCTTTGCCTGTGTCAGCGATAGCTTGACCTGTTTTATTATCTTTTTGCTCTTTAGCTTTGTCTTTAAGAGACATAAGCCACTGATCTCTCATAGAAGAGACTACTTGAGGGTTACCATTTATTTTCATATTAACAAATGGCGATTTAGTAACAACATAGGCTTCTGGAGTTAATCTAAAGCCTTTGTATAGTTCAAAGAGTTTATCATTAGAAGCTTTCTCTATAGAGTCTAAGTTGTCGCTACCTAATACTTCTTTAGTTAACACTTTCCATTTACCAAAGATAGGTTTAAATCTAGTGGCAAGCCAGAAAGTAAAATCATCTACTTTCTTTGCATTGGTTTTATCTATACTAAAGATGCTAAGAGCATCTTCTAATTTAAACTTCTTATCATCGAGTTGCCACTGACCTTCAGTGGTTTTAGAAACACTTGAGACATAAGTTTCAAACTCATGGATGATTCGCATTAAGTCATCATCTGCACCTCTAAGACCGTACTCAATCATACGCATCTTTTCAGTGAAATTAAACTCTTTGCGAGTAAGTCTCTTATAACCTTTATACGCTAAATAACCTGTAAGAGCTGCAGCTCCTATACCTAGTGTAACCGGGTTAAATAGTAAACCTGCTAATGCGCCGCCTTTACCGAGCATTAACGCTGCTCCGCCAACCGTTAAAGCAGTGTCTAGCGCGCCATCGGCTATATGACCTTTGCTAAAGTTATCGTAAGCGCTGTAGGCACCATAGCCAAGACCTGCTACACCTAAAGCTTTAAGACCTACTTTACTAAATGCTGTTTTACCAAGTCTAGCAACGCCATCAGCAAGGCCTGCTAAGCCACCTGCAGCATATGTCCCGCTTATGGCTGCTTTACCAGTATCTAATGCGGCTTGCCCATAGTTACCATCTGCTACGTTATTAACTGCATCATAAGCTGCGTTAGCTGCGTATGCGCCAGCTCCTATTCTTAGAGCGCCGCTAATTAAACCACCTGGTTTTCTAAAGAAACCTTTTTTACCATTAGAGTTTTCTCTACGCTCTCTTCGCTCGCGTTCTTTTCTTTCTTTGCGAGTTTCTTTCTTATCTGTATCGCCCATACCGTCAGCTATATCTCCAGCTAACTCTACAGGATCCTTTTTACTACCTACCCAATCTGATAGTTTCTTTTTAACTGATCCAA
>JACCDZ010642812.1_pt1 | contig 10035 bp, 11 predicted proteins | sample 7449551 | NCBI WGS metagenome assembly JACCDZ01 (sample SAMN15323452, study PRJNA562643) | freshwater metagenome | isolation source: river surface water | place: USA:Blue River Watershed | collected 2017-08-18
AGCCGCGAGATTGTAACAGAAGTAAAGAGAAAAGTTAAGATTTAAATTAAGTCACAAAACATTAAACTGATCGACTCTTCATTGTTAGTTCGACGAATGGCTTCGGACAACATAGGCGCTAATGAAAGGGTTTTGATTTTTTTACACTTAAGTGCATTGGTATGAAGCGGAATGGAATTGGTAACAACAAGTTCTTCTAATACCGAGCTTTCAATGTTTGCAATTGCATTTCCTGATAACACAGGGTGAACACAGTAGGCAGAAACCTTATCTGCTCCGTGCTCAATCAACGCTTGAGCAGCTTTGCACAAAGTGCCTGCTGTATCGACAATGTCATCGACGATCAAGCAATGGCGATCGGTGATATCCCCAATAATATTCATTACTTCTGATTCATTCGCTTTTTGACGACGCTTATCAATAATCGCCAAGTCTGTATTTAACGCTTTTGCCATGGCGCGTGCGCGGACAACTCCTCCGATATCAGGAGAGACGACGATAGGGTTTTCCAGGTGACGTGCACGGATGTAATCCAAAAGAATTGGTGTGCCGTAAACGTTATCCAGGGGTATATTGAAAAAACCCTGAATCTGCTCTGCGTGAATATCTACCGTAAGCAGACGATCAATGCCGACGCCTGTTAGCATGTCAGCCACTACACGGGCAGAGATGGGTACGCGTGATGAACGCACGCGACGATCCTGGCGCGCGTAACCAAAGTAGGGAATGACTGCAGTAATGCGCCCAGCTGATGAGCGACGTAGTGCGTCAGTTAAAAACATGAGCTCCATGATGTAGTCATTACTTGGCGGGCACGTGGATTGGACGATAAAGACATCGCGCCCTCTGACATTGTCGATAATCTCAATATGTGATTCCCCATCACTGAATGTTGAAACAGTTGCTCTGCCAAGTTGTACACCCAAAAAATGGGAAATTTCTTCGGTCAGCGCACTACTTGCGCGACCACTAAAAAGCATTAAATCCGACATGGAGTTATCCTAAAATGCTATTGCTTGAATTTTGTTTAGAGAATATACCCAAAATTTTTGAAAATATAAAGTGTTTTTTAGGCTCGGATGCAGATTGCAAAAACAAGTATTTTGTTTTGTAATCACGCTTGATCAGTCATCGCTTTCAGGCGTGGAAACAGCAATTATTTGCTTGCCGAAACTTGAAATAAATCACCTTGCCTGTCATCATTGCGTGCAAGCAGCCAAAGCTAAATAGGAGTTCCGCATGTTGAAAGGAAAGTTCTTGCTAACTTTTGATTGGGTGGTTAATTATTTACAATCATTTAATCAATCAGTGACCAAAGATAAAAGAACACTTGAGCGTATGCGCTATATTATAAATCTAGCGGCAGCGCGTGGTTGTAAGTCAGGTACTGTTTTTCTTAATCGATTATGCCAGGTGGTATTGCCCATCTCTGAAATTCGTAAGGCCACCAGACGTTTAGCCGGATTTGTCTCCCCTGAAGAAATGAAACTGCTACTCAGCACTGCCTAAAAAACGGTTATTTTTCTGGCATATTTATCTCAAATAACTACCCATAAGTTTGACGCTGTTTTTTGCATGTTATTAAAGCGCTTTTGGTGAATTTGGTTTGATATCCCAAAGTTTTTCTAACTGATAAAACTGTCTGGTTTCTTCGCGCATAATATGGACGACGACATCGCCTAGATCAACCAATACCCAATCACTTTTGGCTTCACCCTCAACACCGAGTATGGTCAGCATATTTCTTTTTGCCGTCAGCTCAAGATGACTGGCAAGTGCCTTTGCGTGCGTGCCAGAGTTAGCCGTACACACAACCACGTAGCTCATAAGCTCAGTTAAATGCTCAACATTCATAACGGTGATATTTTCGGCTTTGATATCCTCAAGGGCATTCACGGCTAAATCTAAAATTTGCTTTGTTTCCATTGTAATTATGTTGATTTGTCTATTTTCGAAGCACAGCAGTCTAGTCTAAGTTGAAAGGACAAGCAAGCGCTCTCGCATTGCAAAAATCTGTCGCCATGAAAATGAACGTAGACATGGTGCCTGGGGCCGGAGTCGAACCGGCACGAGAGTTAAGTCTCGAGGGATTTTAAGTCCCTTGTGTCTACCTATTTCACCACCCAGGCACTAAAACTTTGTTCTGGAGGCTGAGACCGGAATCGAACCGGTGTCCAAGGCTTTGCAGGCCTCTGCATAACCATTTTGCTACCCAGCCATCTGGAGCGGGAAACGAGGTTCGAACTCGCGACCCCAACCTTGGCAAGGTTGTGCTCTACCGCTGAGCTATTCCCGCAGAACAGGGACAGATTATAAGGGCTAAAGCCCCAAAGTCAATTGCATTTTTTGAGTTTTCTATGGTTATCACCGAATTTTATTTAGCTGCTTAAATGTACTAAAGAATATACTGGCTTAAGTCACGATCCTTGACCAAATCACCTAGTTTTTCATTAACATAATCCGCGCTTATGTTGAAGCTTTTTTCAGTCCGATCTGACGCATCAAAAGATACTTCTTCCAACAATCGCTCCAATACCGTATGTAAGCGCCTTGCACCAATGTTTTCAACTTCTTCATTAACCCGATATGCAATCTCAGCGACACGCCTCACCGCATCGTTGTCAAAAGTCACATTAAGCGCTTCCGTAGCTAATAACGCAATATATTGTTTAATTAGCGAATAATCAGGCTCGCTAAGAATACGCACAAAGTCTTCTACCTCAAGAGATCTAAGCTCAACACGAATTGGTAAACGACCTTGCAGTTCAGGAATTAAGTCGGATGGTTTAGCCACATGAAATGCCCCTGAGGCAATAAATAATATATGATCGGTTTTTATCATGCCATATTTGGTACTTACGGTTGAGCCTTCAACCAATGGCAACAAATCACGCTGCACACCTTCGCGTGAGACATCACCTCCGCGCTGTTCTGATCTTTTACATACCTTGTCAATCTCATCAATAAACACAATCCCGTTCTGTTCAACCGCCTCAATCGCTTTAAGCTTAACGTCATCTTCATTAACAAGCTTGCCTGCTTCTTCATCTTGCAATAACTTCAGGGCATCTTTAACTTTAATTTTTCTGCGTTTTCTACGTTCGTTCCCCATGGCAGAAAACAGGTTTTGCAGCTGATCGGTCATATCCTCCATGCCTGGAGGTCCCATGATATTCATCTGCTGCGGTGCCATTGCAATATCAATTTCAATTTCTTTGTCATTCAGCTCGCCAGCCTCCAGTTTTTTTCTAAATAACTGGCGTGTGGTGCTTTCGCTTTTTTGCTCCATCTCAATAGGCTCATTAGCGAAACCAACCTTACTTTCTCTTGCTGGAGGTAATAGCGCATCGAGGATACGCTCTCTGGCAAGCACATCCGCACGCACGGATACTTTTGTTTTCTCCTGCTCACGGTACATTTTAATCGCAATATCAGCCAGATCACGAATGATAGAATCTACATCCTTACCCACATAACCAACTTCCGTAAATTTTGTTGCCTCAATCTTGATAAATGGGGCATTAGCAAGTTTTGCCAAGCGTCGCGCAATTTCAGTTTTACCAACCCCTGTGGGTCCAATCATTAAAATATTTTTAGGGGTTACCTCCTGGCGCATTCCTTCTTCTAATTGCATTCTGCGCCAGCGGTTTCTAAGGGCAATGGCCACGGCTTTTTTAGCAGCTTTCTGACCAATGATAAAACGATCTAATTCACTTACAATTTCTTTAGGTGTCATTTGCGACATAGTCTCTTCCTTAACAAAAATGGCTTATGCTTTTGCCTTGTTGGGTAATTTTTCAATGGTTAAATTATGATTGGTGTAAATACAAATATCTGCAGCGATATTTAAGCTTTTTTGCACGATTTCGTAGGCTGGCAAATCCGTGTTATCGACCAAAGCGTGAGCTGCGGCTTTTGCAAAGGCCGAACCTGAACCAATCGACAAGATACCTCTTTCATCGGCTGCCATGACATCTCCAACGCCAGAGATAAGGAGTGATTTATTTTCATCAGCTACAATAATCATCGCCTCCAATTTACTCATCATTCGATCCAAACGCCATTCACGTACCATTTCAACCGACGCACGCTCTAAATTTCCCTGATAAAAATCGAGCTTTTGCTCAAATTTTTCAAACAACGTAAACGCATCTGCGGTTGAACCTGCAAAACCTGTCAACACCTTGCCATTACTTAATTTACGCACTTTAACAATATTATCCTTAGCCACCGTATTGCCTAGAGTCGCTTGACCATCACCACCAATCACTACTTCATCACCACGGCGCACGCATAAAATCGTAGTGCCTTTCATTTCTAACATACATTTCCCTGCTTAATTGTTGGGTTGGTAAAAAACATAATCGCTATAGATTGCGCTGGAGCCCAAAATTACAAGTTTTTATTTTAGGAGAGTTAGCCGTAGTGAAAACGACATTGGGCAATGGTGATGGTATTATTTTCATATTGATAGACCAAGCGGTGTTCACGATCAATGCGCCGCGACCAGAAACCTGCCCAATTATAACGCAAAGGTTCAGGATCACCCAGACCAGAAAAAGGCGTTCGCTTAATGTCTTTGATCAACTGATTGATGCGCTTTAGCTTCTTTTTATCATTTTCCTGCCAAAAAAGATAATCTTCCCAAGCACACGTTGACCAAGCCAGGATCATTCCTCAATTATTCCATGTCGTTGCACTTGCTGGTTATTGATTTCCTTAATCGCTGCATTTAAACGGCTTGCATTTACATAGCTTGACATCAAATAAGCAGTCTCTTCATACGATTTGAAGTCCTCCAAAGACATCACCACCACCGCAGATTTATCGCTGCCTCTGGTAACAATCATTGGTTGATGATCCATTACAACCTTATCCATGGAAGCTGCAAGCTGGTTGCGAAAATTACTATAGTTGACGGTATGCATAAAAAATCTTTTCACTTAAAATCAGGATGCCTGGATTATAGAGCAAGTACTCATATAAGTACATATTTAACGGTTATAAATATCCTCTAGCCGAACAATGTCGTCCTCACCGAGATAATTGCCGATTTGGACTTCAACAATTTCACAAGGCAGATCGGTATTATTTTCCATACGATGTACTTCTTCCTTTTCGATGTAAACATGTTCGTTAACCAGATAAGTCTTTTTACTCTCACCAATGGTAAATGTTGGCGAGCCTTTGACCACCACCCAATGCTCAGCCCGCTTGAAGTGTTTTTGTAGCGACAACTGCCCCCCTGGGTTTACCGTAATTACTTTAACCTGATAGCCTGTTGCGAGCTCAATCGTGCGGTAGGTTCCCCAGGGTCTTTCATATACCTTTCCAACTTCATTGATATTCATTTTTGTGTACCTTCTTTATTAGACTGTTTATTCTCAAGCCACTTGCAGTAGTGCTATTCAATTGTGAGCGTATTCGCCAAAGCCAATGCACCCATAATGCCTGCATTGTCTGCCAGAGCAGGTGGCACAATAATGGTTTCCAAACGATCACAATAGACCTGACTTAAATAACCATTGATTTTTTGTCGCACTGCTTTGCGGATTTTCTCAAAAAGATGGGTTTGTTTCATCACCCCACCACCTAAGATAATGCGCTTTGGCATAAAACACATGATGTAATTCACTAAGGCATAAGATAAATAGTCCGCTTCAATATCCCAGGCCTTATGATCATTTGGCAAATCAAGTGCGGATTTTACCTGCCAACGTGCTTTTAATGCAGGACCCGATGCAAGTCCCTCGAAACAATTACCATGTGAGGGGCAAACACCTTTAAAGTCATCTTTGGTTAAATCCACAGGAACATAAATATGCCCCATCTCAGGATGTGCGCTACCATGAACTAATTGATGATTGACTATAATACCTCCACCAATCCCCGTCCCAACGGTAAGATAAACAAGATCGCTTAAGCCTTTGCCCGCTCCCCAGTGATACTCACCTAAAGCTGCAGCATTAACATCTGTATCAAATGCCACGGATAAACTTAAAGCATCTTCCAATGTTTTGACAATATTATAATTTCGCCAGGCAAGCTTTGGCGTATGCGTAATGTGTCCGTATGTATCAGAGGACTTATCAGGGTCAATAGGACCAAAAGAACCACAACCAATCGCACTGATTGAGTATTGAGTCATATGCTGATGGAAAAACTCAACCACTTCTGCCATCGTTTGCTCAGGAGTCTTTGTTGCAAAACGCACACGATCCAATATTTCCCCTTGATCCGTGCCAATGGCACATACAAATTTAGTACCTCCCGCCTCTATTGCCCCTAAAAATTTACGCATCTTATCAATTTGCCTCATGACCGAAAAAACCTGTCGCCAATATACGCTTAGAGTCATAAATGTCAAACTTTGGAATCAGCAAGCCCTGGAACTCTTTTCCCATTTAAATAACGTAATTTATTGACATGAAATGCAATTATTGCTGCAATAGCGCCTGGAATTATAAACTCTAGATAATGACTAAGGTCAGGAGAAAAAAAATGACAGCAAATGTCGACGCAAAAAAAGAGTACCAGAAGCTTATCTATATGGTGTGCTTGATCGGGGCACTTGGTGGACTTTTGTTTGGTTTGGATCAGGGATTTATAGCAAATTCCTTATCAACCATTGACAACGTCTATGGACTCACCACACAGCAAGGAGAACATTACTCTGCTGTCTTAGCCTGGGGCGGAATTGTGGGTGCCCTAGTCAGCGGACTGTTTGCGCGCGCATTAGGACGAAAAAGAGTGCTTGTTCTAGCGTTTTCTGCCTTCTCATTAATCTCTGCGTTTCTGCCACCACTTGGCATATTAACAGCCTGCCGCTTTGGCTTAGGATTTGCCGTTGGAATTGCCTCATTTACAGTGCCTTTGTATCTTTCTGAAACGGCACCAAAATCCATTAGGGGCGGCATGGCAACACTCTTTCAGCTGATGATCACCATCGGTATTTTCCTGATTGCTGTTACCAATGTGTTTATTGCTAAGGCTTTGGGGCACGTGAGTATTTCACTGACTTTAATGTTTTGCGTGATTGTCGTCTTCGCGGCGGTCATGTTCTTTGGTAGCTTGTTTCTGCCAGAAAGCCCTCGTTGGCTACTACTTAAAAACCAGGATCAAAAAGCCCTGTCTGTGCTTAAAAAAGTCCGTGCTTCACAGCAAGAAATTGAAGAGGAAATCAAAGAAATTAAAGAAAGTATTGTTGCCAATAAAGGGGTTGGATTTAATATGCTTTCCAAGGGTTTCTTTTGGAGAATCCTTATCATTGGTGTTATCCTACAAATGTTCCAACAATTAGTTGGAATCAACATGATGATTTACTACGCGCCGACAATCTTCGGTTATGCTGGCATGACGGGTCTTATTGCCCTCTTAGCCATCCCAACGGTCAACATGTTATTTACCTTCCCTGCGATCAAATGGATTGAAAAATGGGGCAGAAAAAAACTGCTTTATGTTGGCGCCATCGTGATGATGGTTTCAATGTTTGCCGCGGGCTTTGCCTTCCTATCCATTTCAGGTAGTGTGACACCTGGCGAACTTCCTAAAGCAGTTCTATTAATCTCCGCGATTGTTTATATATTTGGCTTTGCCTGCTCATGGGGACCCGTTGCATGGGTGATTTGCGCAGAGATTTTCCCATTGAAGGGACGTGAAATCGGCATGACTGTCACCACCATGGTCAACTGGACATTCGCGGGTGCTGTGATGGCAAATGCCTTAAGCTTTATGAAAGCCTATGGTAACGCCTCAATATTCTTTGTTTTTGGCGGATTTTGTATTCTTTCCATGATCTTCCTGAAGTTCTTCGTGCCTGAAACTAAAGGTGTCAGCCTGGAACATATTGAAAAGAATTTAGAAAACGGCGTTGCACTTAAAGACCTAGGAAAGTAAGGCATACACAATACCTTCGGTCACTTTTTAAGATAGTAAGGGTAATATTTTGGCTCCCAGATTACCTGGTCAATCTTGCGCCAAATATCATCAACATCCTCAGCAACCCCATCCGCAATCGCCTGTCTGGCAACGGCAAACGCTACTTGACGACTCACGCTATATGCCTCACTCAACTTTGGTAATAAGGCATCGTCCTGCGTTGAATAATTGGCTAACGCTTTACACGCCGCCCATAACATGTTATCCGTAAATCTCTTAGCACCAATGGCAACGATACCCAGACCAATACCTGGAAACACCAGCGCATTATTTGACTGTGCAATGCGATAGACTTTGCCTTTATAACCCACATCCTCAAATGGACTTCCCGTTGCAACTAAAGCCTGCCCATTAGTCAGGCGAATGACATCTTCAGGCACACGCTCACAGCGACTTGTTGGGTTGGATAAGGTAAAAATAATCGGATGCTGATTATTACGTGCCATCTCTATAATCACCTCATCAGTAAAAGCATTGGCGACACCTGAGCAACCAATTAAGGTTGTAGGCTTAGCTTGTTTGACAACTTCTACGAGAGAAATTCGTCCAGCCTCATCAGCCACCCAACCCTTAACTGACTCACGCGTACACGCATAAGGTCTCTGGAAATCCATCATTTCCTGATCGACAATCAACAAACCATCTTTATCAATGCACCAAAACCGTTGATAAGCCTGTTCTTTAGTTAATCCAGAGTGTACCAGGGCTGAAACAATTTCATCGGCAATGCCAAGACCTGCCGTGCCTGCTCCAAAGACCACGAATTTTTGCGTGTTAAACTTCACTCCTATGCGCTTAGCCGCTGAAATAAGCGCTGCCAGGGCAACCGCTGCCGTTCCCTGCATATCATCATTGAAGCTGCAGATTTCGTTCTGATATTTAAGCAAATTTTTACGTGCATTATCACGACCAAAGTCTTCCCAATGTAGAAAAGTTTCTGGCATTTCTTCTTTGACGGCTTCAATAAACAACTGAACCATTTCATCATATTCTTTACCGCGCACACGCTCATGCCGCCAACCAAGGTACAAAGGGTCTTCGAGTAATTTCTTATTATTTGTTCCTGCATCTAAAAATACGGGCAAATAGCGCCCGGGGTTGATACCTGCGCAAAGCGTATAAACCATAAGCTTAGCCACGGGAATCTCAATGCCCCCGACCCCTTGGTCACCAATTCCAAGCACCCCTTCTGCATCACTGACGACGATAATATCAATGTCTGAATTGGTCCGATTGCGTAAAATGTCACGCATTTTATGCCGATCAGGATAGGCGATATAAAGCCCACGAGGTGACAAGAACTGCTCACTATAACGCATCACCGCTTCCCCAACCGTGGGGGTATATATGACAGGCAGCATTTCATTTAAATTATCACGCACCAAACGATAAAAAAGCGTTTCGTTGATATTGTGCAGGTTCTTTAAAAAACTATAGCGTCCAATATTACTTCTAAAGGATTTATACTGCTGGTATGCGCGCGTCTTTTGTTCCTCAATAGATTCGATCTGAAATGGCAGTTTGCCAAGCAAGCCAAACTCTTCTCGCTCGCGTTCACTAAATGCCGTCCCTTTATTTAAGGAGGCAAGCGTCAGTAAATTTTTACCCTGCAAATCTGTTTCAACCCACATTTCATTGGTTTCAGGGTTGCGTTTAAACTCAAATCGCTTTGTTCTTTTTATCATACAAGTTCACTTAATTTTCTATTTGCTTTTTGCCAAACTTGCGCACGGCATCAATCATTACCTTTACTTTCTCAGGCAAAATATCTGGATACACCCCATGTCCCAAATTAAACACAAAGCGACCATATTCTTTCTGACTTTGAAGTATATATTTCACTTGTTCAGTTATGCTCTCATCGCTTCCATATAATGCCGCTGGATCCAGATTTCCCTGCAGGGTGAGCCTATCTTTAACAATTTCGCGTGCGCGATAAATATCTATACTCCAATCAATACCAATACCATCACAGCCTGTTTTTGCTAATTGATCCAACCATAATCCACCGCCCTTGGTAAATAAGGTTACTGGAACTTGTGGGTGACGCGCTTTAAGCAAACTAGTTATTTGCCGCATATAATTTAATGAAAATGG
>JACCDZ010071345.1_pt1 | contig 10034 bp, 8 predicted proteins | sample 7449551 | NCBI WGS metagenome assembly JACCDZ01 (sample SAMN15323452, study PRJNA562643) | freshwater metagenome | isolation source: river surface water | place: USA:Blue River Watershed | collected 2017-08-18
GCTTAAAAGAGCGGGGCGGCAATACCGGTCCGCATAAAGATGGCTGGGGTATCGCTTTTTATCAGGGTAAAGGTGTGACTACCTTTAAAGATGCACAGCCAAGCCATTGTTCCAAAGTTGCTGATTTAGTTAGTGATTATCCTATAAAAAGTAACTCTGTAGTCGCACATGTTCGTCAAGCCAATCGTGGCCGGGTCGCTTTGGAAAATACCCATCCGTTCACCCGTGAATTGTGGGGGCGATATTGGACTTACGCGCACAACGGCCAATTAAAGGACTATCGGCAACTGCCTTACTCGCGGTTTGTGCCAGTTGGTACCACCGACAGTGAGCAGGCGTTTTGTTATATCTTGTCTGAACTTGCCACTAAATATCCGGATGGGCCGCGTAGTCGCCCTGCCATGTTTAAGTTTATCAAGAAGCTGTGTGACGGTCTGCGCCAACAAGGCGTGTTTAATCTATTGCTGAGTGACGGCGACTATTTGTTTTGCTATTGCAGTACTCGTTTGCATTACATCACGCGTCGAGCTCCTTTTGGGCAAGCACGGTTATCTGATGTCGATGTAGATATCGATTTCGCGAAAGAAACCACACCAAATGATGTGGTGACTGTGATAGCAACTTTGCCGTTGACCAACAACGAGACATGGCAAGCCATGGGAATTGGCGAAGCGCGATTATTTAAAGCAGGGGAGTGCATCAGTCAGTTTTAACTGATGCACGTTTAAACTCAGAATTTTACTTAATGCTGGATAGTTGGACGTCGAATTGTTCGACATTGTCTTCTGACTGCCAGAGTCTGACGAGCATGTAGTTTAGTTCTGGAGCTACCCAGGCATAAACTTGCTTGTCAGGGCTTTGCCCGTACCGTTCAATTCGCAGCGCTTTAACCTTGCCAAACGGCAGCGACAATAACTCTTCAGTGGTGACTTTGTACTTATATTCCCGTGGATTACCATCGCGATTGAGCACTTGGTAAACAAAATCAGTCTTGCCAGCTTGTAAATCGAGGATGATTTGGCTGTGGTAACTGAGTGAATCCAACCAGTCGTCGTTCCACTCAATCTTTTGTAATTTCTGTTTCTTGCCGACTTTTAGTGTTTTTTGCTGACGATCCAGCGTTAATTCGTAATGACGGTTTGGGCCCGAGCCTGAACGTTTGAGTAAATAGTGGTTTGACTTAATCTGACCGTTTTCCACAGTAAATAAACTGCGCTCTTCACGTTCATCGTCAAAGATCAACCAATTGATATCACTATGGTAACCGAGTTCAAAACCGTTTTCAGTTTTCTTCAGATAACGCTCGGCGTTCCCGTGTTTTTCGCCTGAGCGGAACACTTCGTAGACCGCATTAAAAGGTTGTAACATCGGCGCAGTTACTTGCTGAGCGACTGGCGGTGCTTCTGTGGTTACAGGGGCTGTCGACTGGGCAAAACTAAGCGGAGAAACGAGGCAGAAAAATGACGCCGCGAGGCGCCATTGTTTATTCTTGATGATCATCATCAGCATATCCATGTTTAGAAAGAACCTGTCCGTCTAACAATGCCTGATCACTGCGTTGTTGTAAACGGTTCTGACAAAACCAACGGATAACTAACGGATAAATTCGATGTTCCTGCTCATGCACGCGTGCCGCCACGGACTCGGCATCATCATCAGGGAAGATGGGGACTTTGGCTTGCAAAATTACCGGACCACCGTCTAGCTCTGCGGTGACAAAATGCACACTGCAGCCATGTTCGGCATCACCGGCATCGATGGCCCGTTGATGGGTGTTTAAACCTTGGTATTTTGGCAACAGTGATGGATGGATATTTAACAACCGCCCTTGGTAATGCTCGACAAAGTTCGGCGTCAAAATACGCATGAACCCTGCTAAAACCACCAAGTCCGGTTGATGCTCATCAATTGCCGCCATCAGCGCTGCATCATAACTTAACCGGTCGGGATAGGCTTTGTGGTCTAACACCGCGGTAGCGACGCCGGCCCGTCGTGCTCTTTCCAGGCCAAAGACATTGGCTTTGTTTGAAACAACGGCGCTTACGCGACCGGCAATAAAGCCGGACGCGACCGCATCAAGAATGGCTTGCAGGTTCGACCCACTACCAGAAATCAAGACAACAATTGATTTCATAAAATTTAAGCGTTCACACCAGGGATGATTACCTGAGCTTCGCCATCGGCGGCAGCCTGAATTTCGCCTAAATGCCATGCAGTTTCACCCGCTTGGTTCAGGAAATCTAAGGCTGGTTGCAGATTTTCAGCACTCACAACAACAATCATGCCGACACCGCAGTTAAAAGTACGGTACATTTCGTGACGGGTCACGTTGCCTTGTTGTTGTAACCAGTCAAAAATTGCTGGCCATTGGTAGCTTTGTTCATTACATACCGCTTTTGTATTTGCCGGCAGCACTCGTGGGATATTTTCCCAGAAACCACCGCCAGTGATGTGGCATAACGCATGTACAGGTACAGTTTTGATTAACGACAGCAAGTTCTTTACGTAAATCCGCGTTGGCGCCATTAAATGGTCGGCCAAAGGTTTACCGGCTAATAATGTATCTGTCGCTTGACCGCTGACTTCAATGATCTTACGGATCAATGAGAAACCGTTAGAATGTGGGCCTGAAGAAGCAAGTGCGATGATTTGGTCACCCGCATTTACTTTGCTGCCATCAATGATGTCTGCTTTTTCTACGACACCAACACAGAAACCAGCGATGTCGTAATCGCCTGAGTGATACATACCCGGCATTTCAGCAGTTTCGCCACCAACCAGGGCACAACCAGATTGAGCACAACCTTCGGCAATACCATGAACAACTGCTGATGCTGTATCAACATCTAATTTGCCAGTTGCATAATAATCAAGGAAGAATAAAGGTTCAGCACCTTGCACCACGATATCATTAACACACATCGCAACTAAGTCGATGCCGACGGTATCGTGACGTTTTAAATCAATGGCTAAGCGTAATTTTGTGCCGACGCCATCGGTACCAGAAACTAAAACAGGTTCTTTATAACCGGCTGGAATTTGGCACATGGCGCCAAAACCACCGAGTCCGCCAATCACCTCTTTGCGGGTAGTGCGTTTTACGGCACCTTTAATCCGGTCGACTAAAGCCTCACCGGCATCAATATCTACCCCTGCGTCTTTGTAGCTTAATGAAGTTTTTTGCTCGCTCACGGCTATCCTCGATGGCTGATGGAAACTGGATTAAAAAATCGGCCGCATTTTACCCTGTTTAACGGCAAGACAAAAGGATTATGCGTGTCGGTTACTGACAAAGCAGAGCAGTTGACGGCTTAACGCCCGGTTTTACCGTGTTCGGCAAGTAAGATCTGTTTCAGTTGTCGACTACCAGGCCCAAGCTTGTCTTCTTTTGGGATGATGAGTGACATCGGAATTTGCCGCTCTGAACTTTGCCGAAGTTGCAATCGAACTAAGCTGCCGTCAGCAATTGCCGATTGCACCATAAAATCTGGGAACCAACAAAATCCAAGGCCTTGTTTTAAGATATCCAGTGCATCATGAAAGTTATTGACGGTCCAGCGTTGCTCCGCCTTTAACCAACCGCCTTTTTCATCCGGTCTTGCGGCAGTATCTCGGATCACAATTTGCAGGTGCTGGCTTAATTCATCGGCGTCGAGATCTTGAATTTCAGTGAGTGGATGGTTTGCCGCACAGACCAAAATTAACGCGGTATTCCAAATAGGTTCGCCTAAAAAGCCCTTGGGAATGACACCTGCAGCAGCAATTACCAAATCTGCTTTAGCTTCGATAATCATTTCCGAAGTTCCGGTGATCACCGTATCAATAATTTGGATCCTGCTGCCACGGCTAATCGGATGGAATTTAGCCAGTGCCTGATAAAGTTTGGCTTTAGGGTAGATAATTTCCACAGCAATGCGGATTTCAGGCTCCCAACCCATATCGATATTGGCGGCCAATAATTCCAAATCTTCGATATTTTGGGTCAGTAACCGTGAACGTCGCAACATAACTTCGCCAGCTTGGGTTAAAAATGCCTTGCGGCCTGTTACCGCGAGTAATTCAACCCCGAGTTGGCTTTGTAATTTGGCGACGGCGTGATTTAAACTCGATTGGCTTTTATTTAAAAGTTCGGCTGCTTGTGCATAACCGCCCGCATCAACAACAGCTTGCAAAATACGCCATTGTTCTAAAGTCGATTTCGGGCGATAGGGCATAGTTTCAGCTCCTTGAACAAAAAATATTAAGCGGTCGCGATAATCACCGCACGTAATGGTGCAGGGTAACCTTCAATGGTTTTACTGTGATCGTTTGGATCAAGAAAATCAACCAAACTTTCATTTTCCATCCAGCTGGTCTTGCGTTGTTCTTCAAGGCTGGTTTGATTCAGGTCGACGACCTTCACGTCAGTAAAACCAACGCGTTCGAGCCATAAGGTTAACGCCGCGCAACTTGGAATAAACCAGACATTGCGCATTTTTGCGTAACGATCTTGCGGCACCAAGCTGGTGTTTTCATCACCTTGGACTACTAAAGTTTCCAATACCAATTGGCCACCTGGTCGCAATTGATTTTTTAACTGCTGCAGGAAATCAATCGGTGAACGACGGTGGTACAACACACCCATCGAAAACACGGTATCAAAAGCTTTCAGTGCAGGCATGTCATCGATGCCAATCGGCAACAGGTTCACCGCGTCATCACGGTTAAAATGTTTAATAGCTTCAAATTGGCAATAAAATAGCTGACTTGGATCTATGCCAACAACAAATTCAGCGCCAGCGCCACGCATCCGCCACAAGTGGTAGCCACTGCCGCAACCAACGTCCAGTACATACCGATGCTTCAGGTCGGCTAAATGGGGTAAAACCCGATCCCATTTCCAATCCGAACGCCATTCGGTATCAATTTCAAGACCATGGATGTTAAAAGGGCCTTTTCGCCAGGGCATCAACTGTCGAAGCAAAACTTCTAAGCGTTGCATCGCGCCAGTCGATAATTCATCGGCACGGCCGAATGCAACCGCATTGGTGATGTTGACATGCTCAGAACTTGATTTGGGTAAATTCGCCAAGACTTTCTGCCATTGCTTAAAATCGCCATGTAGTGCGTCTTGTTGCCAATGTTTTAACTGTGCCGGCAGTGTTTCTAGCCAATGGCTGAGTTTATTTTGTGCCAGTTGGGCGTAAAAAGAATTAAAAAGCTGCATGAGTTGGCTCCGGCTGTTTAATCGCGACCATTGAACAAAAGTTGAAGCATTGGAACCACAGTGTTGACATTTCGAACCCTGCGGCAGCAAAACGTTGCTGATGTTCAACGATAGTATCGGGACGCATTACATTTTCCAGTGCCGTGCGTTTTTGGCTAATTTCTAATTCTGAATAACCGTTTGCCCGTTTAAAATCGTGGTGCAAATCGATTAATAAATCGTGAGTATGTGGTTCATCCAATACAATTTTCTCCGATAGAATAAAAATTCCACCGGGTTTTAACCCACGATAGATATTGGCGACCAGGGCGTCACGATCTTGCTTTGGCAAGAACTGCAAGGTGAAATTACTGACGACAACCGCCGCGTTTTCGATAGTCACTTCGCGAATATCGGCAAGCCGAACTTCCAGTGGCACCGCTGAGCGAAAGGCTTGTAGATGCATTTTGCAGCGCTCAACCATCGCAGAACTATTATCCACGGCGACGATTTTACTTTGCTCATCAGTTAGTTGCCTGCGCATTGCTAAGCTCGCAGCACCAAGCGAACAGCCCAAATCATAATAATGGCTATTTGCTTGTTGGTAACGAGCCGTCAATTTGCCAATTGTTTGTACAATTGTTTGATAACCGGGCACCGACCGTTGAATCATGTCTGGAAACACTTCGGCGACGGTCGCGTCGAAGCAGAAATCTTGTACCTGAGCCAACGGCTCGGCGTAAATAGCGTCTTTTTGCATGCAAGTCACATTAACCTGAACTAATGCCTGCCATTTTAACCGATTTGCTGATGTATTGTCGCCTGTTGTGGTTAAAACAAGCCTTGTTGGATTGGTGTCGATACTTGTGGCCATGGCGCCAACACCGGATGGTTTTCGCCGGTGAGTGCGAATAGATCTTGGGCAAATTGTCGCGCAAGTTCCGGTGCGAATTTGTTGTCCGGCGTATGGAAAAAAGCATAGGGCGTTTTGCCCTCCAAGAGCCATTGTTGCATTTTCCCCAGCCAAGGTTGATAAAACTGGCGATTAATCGCCAAATCGTCCACGCCAATAAAACGAAAAGCTGGGTTGTCAGTCAGCGCAACTGCATGGACGGGCAGTCTTGGCTTTTTGGCTTGGGCATCAACAAGCTCGGCGGTATTGGCTGTTACTGAAAATAGTGCTCTGCTATCAAAGCACATACGTTCAGCGTTTGTGGAACGTAGGATTTGGTGCAGCAGTTGTTCATGCTGGGCCTTATCAAAAAAATTGAGATGACGTACTTCGACGCAACATGCAGCAAATTGATTAATTTCGTTAATAAATTCCAGTAGTTTTTCCGGTTCGGGCAAGCGGTTGCTTTCCGCAAGTTGCAAATGGATAAATCCAACCTGTTTTTGCAAGGGTTTTAGTCGTTCTAGCCATTGCCGAAGTTCAGCAATTGGTTCAGGATGAACTTGGTGACTGAGCCTTTTCGGTATTTTAAGGCTAAAGCGAAAATCGGCTGGCACAGATGCAGCCCAACGTTCGATTGTCGCTGGTGACGGATCAGCATAAAACGTAGTGTTGCCCTCAACTGCATTGAAATATCGGCTGTAGTGGGCTAAATACTCCGATGAGCGACAGTTTTCCGGAAACAGGCTACCTTTCCAGCGCTCGTTGGCCCACATGGGACATCCTAAAAAATACACTGCGGGCTTCCTAAACAGTACACAATGGACCCTAAATCAATAGTCGTGGACTCGCGGCGCTGCATCACAAGCACTGTCGCAATTCAGAGATAAAAAATTGAAGCATAGTATACTGAAAATTTGCGGTTGGTTGCTGGTGATGTTGTTTGTAAATGCCGCAGCAGCGAGCGAGACGACGTCACCTATCGAAACTCTTCAAGTCAGCGTGACTGATGATATCTATCCTTACGCTTATCGCACCGAACAAGAGCTGCCGGCCGGATTACTCATTGATCTTTGGCAGGAAGTTGCGCAATCAGCTGGAATGCGCCTCCAACTTAGTATGGTCGACCGCGAAACTATTGTGCAAAGGTTTGAACAACAAGATTTTCAGGTGATCGGTGGTTTAAGTCGCACCAAAGATCGAGAAAAAAAGTACCTTTTAGGTGACAACCTATTAGAAGTCTACAGCAACGTCTTTGTGCATCGTGAATTGCCACAATTAAGTCGTATTGATCAATTGCAGCCTTTGGTGATTGGCGTGCTCGTTCCTTCGAGTCATGTAGCGGCATTAAAAGCAAAAATTCCAGGTGTTGTTGTACGCGAATTTAATACTACAGACGAATTATATGACGCCGCAGTGCGCGGTGAAATTAAAGCATTTACCGCACTAGATCGGTTGACCCCTCGTTACCATGACTACAAGCGATTGATCGAAATTTTCCCGCTTTATCGAAAGTTGCCGCTTCAGAAAATTGAATACACTTACGCGGTGACGCCCAAACAACCGGAATTGGCAAAACGCATCAGTGAAGCGTTTGCTAAATTGCCTCCACATTTTATCGATAAACTGCAACGGCGCTGGCTTAGCGGGGTCAGTAATGAAGACACACTTTTAGTGTCATTGTCGGTGGGCAACCCGCCGTTAATGAACGTGTCGCTAAATGGCGCGCCGCAAGGTCTGCTTGTTGACTTGTGGCAGTTGTGGTCGGAAGTTACTGGGACGCCAATCGCCTTTATTCCAGACTCTTCTGCTGACGGTTTAAAATCCTTGCAGCTGGGGCGAGTTGATCTGCATATGGGGTACCCAGTCAATGCCGAAGTACCAGAGCAGACCTTGGTTGCGCATGATATTTATAAGGTAACTTCATCGTTTTACTTTCACAAAATATATCCGTTACAGCAACTAAGCGAATCGCCATTGCCAATAGGTATGTTTTCAATCGCCACTTATGATGCGCAGTTGCGCGAAGCTGTTCCCCTCAAGCAAATTCAGCGCTTTGGCAAATTAGAAGAAATGTTACAGGCATTAGACCGCCGGCAAATTTCAGGTTTTTTTGCTGCCGACTTAATTATGCAAGAACGCGTCCTAGTAAACCAAGGGCAAAGTTTTAGTAAGCTTGAGAACCCTAAATTTGATTCTGTGCTTAAAGTTTTAGTGCAACAAGACAATGACCGCTTAGCAGAGAAAGTCCGGCGTGGCTTCGCCAAGATTAATCAAGACCAGCTAGAAGCCCTAGAAAAAAAATGGCTAAGAGATCCAACCGAAGGGTATTTCCGACAATTTCGCCAACAAATACCGTTGACTGAAGCAGAAACCGCGTGGATAGCCAAGAACCGTGATGTCAAAGTCGGCATAGTCGCAGACTGGGCGCCAATTGAGTTTGTCGATGAACAAGGTGAAGTGAGAGGAGTGACCGCCGATATTGTCCGCTTAATGCAGGAACGCACTGGGGTTAATTTTCGGTTTGTCCCTTATCCCACTTGGCCTGAGCTTTATCAGGATTTCATGACCGGTGAACTTGATGTCGCTGCCCATCTAGCAGAAACCCCAGAGCGCAAACGGTTTGCCGCGTTCACGCAAGATTTTTGGTCGTTGCGCTGGACCTTGGCAAGTCAAAGTAATACTGCAACCATTTCTCAGGTTAGTCAGCTTGCAGGTAAGCGTGTTGCAGTTAAAAAAGAGTATCAAATCATTAAGTTCCTGCAGGAAAAATTCCCTAAAATCAATATTATCAAGGTCGAAAAGCAGTCTGACGGTTTGGAGATGTTACACACAGGCGAAGCTGATTTTGTTATTGATAGTTTATTCGCGATAGGCAGCGCCCTGCGACAACCAGAAAATCTAAACCTTAGAATGCATTTGCCTGCAGATATGCCAACTTATCCAACAACATTGGCGATCCGCAACGATTGGCCGTCGTTGTTAAGCATACTGGACAAGGGGCTGCGCACGATGACCGAGCAGGATCGTCAAGAAATTACCGATCGTTGGTTTGCTCTAGAGCAAAAGCCGGTTTTGCCGACAGATAGAATGTTTACCATTGGCCTGCAAGTATTTGCTGTGGCGATGCTTCTTTTTATCGTGGTGTTCTTTTGGAATATGTCATTGCGTCGCGAAGTTGGGTTACGTCGCCAGATGGAAGAGAAAATGCGCTTCATGGCAACCCATGATGATTTGACCCGTCTAGCGAATCGCAACCTGTTGCAAGAGCGATTGACGCAGGCGATCTACCAACATGCCCGCCACCAAGAAAAGTTGGCACTAATGTTTATTGATTTGGATGGCTTTAAAGCTGTAAATGACCAATTTGGTCATCACGTTGGTGATGAATTATTGGTCAAGGTCGGAGAAATCCTGCGTTATTGTGTTCGTAAGAGCGATACGGTCGCTCGTTTTGGTGGCGACGAATTTGTGATCTTGCTGACCGGTCTAGTCGATCGAGATGATGCTGCGATTGTCGCGGAAAAAATCCTATTGCATCTGGTTGAACCCTTGCAGTTATCGGCCTGTAGCGCGCAAATCGGCGCAAGTATCGGCATAGCTTTGTACCCAGATGATGGCGCGGATGAAAGCGGAATGTTGAAGGCTGCGGACGGATTAATGTATCTGGCAAAAGAGGCTGGCAAAGGCCGCTATCGTTTTCGTAGTGAAGGACAGTGACATTAGGCGCCATTTCTATATAATTGGCGCTCATTTTTAGCATTAAGCGTAATTTCCGGGTTAAAAGGATCAGTGCATGCGTAGCCATTACTGCGGTTTGTTGAACGCACAACACGTCGGGCAACAAGTTTCTTTGTGCGGTTGGATCAACCGTCGTCGTGATTTAGGTGGATTAATATTTGTTGATTTGCGCGACCGTGAAGGGTTAGTGCAAGTATTTTTTGATCCAGATTTAAC
>JACCDZ010534760.1_pt1 | contig 10034 bp, 13 predicted proteins | sample 7449551 | NCBI WGS metagenome assembly JACCDZ01 (sample SAMN15323452, study PRJNA562643) | freshwater metagenome | isolation source: river surface water | place: USA:Blue River Watershed | collected 2017-08-18
GTCGCGCATTCTGATTGCATCGCCCGCGCTGCGCCTGCACTCTACGCTGCGGCTGGTGATGGAATGCGATTGGACGGTTGCGGTTGAAAACGCTCTAGAAGACGAGCACGTCAACCACGTCCATGGTGGTTCGCTGGCCGCGCTTGGCATCAAGCGGCAAACGCTGGCCCTGTTACCGGACGGCGGCAGTGTTGAGACGTTCGGCGCCACCGGCATGAAACTGGATCGCATGTCATGGCTTTTCCCGCATGAGTCGGGGACCGACTACGTGCACGCGTTCATGTTCCCGCACTCGGCCATCAGCAGCACTCGCGGGTGGACGTACAGCGTTCAAAACTACCTCCCGCGCAGCGATGGCAAAACCGACTTTGTGCACCGCATGTACGCGGCACCAACAGCCAGGCCGGCGGCCAGCTTCTTTGAATCGGCGGCGGCCATGAATGCAAAGGTATTTGCCGAGGATGCCGCCATCTGCACGGGCATACCGGCTGGCTTTGCCGGGAAACTTGGGCCGAGGGATGAACGGATCGCGCACTTTCGCGCGGCGCTTGAGGGGCGGGAATGGCAGAGAAAGTAGTGATCGGGAATGCGACGCTGTATCACGGTGACTGCCGCGAGGTGTTGCCGCTGCTGCCTGCGTGCGCCGCCGTGGTGACGGACCCGCCCTACGGACAAGCCTACAAGGTGAACACCTTCTACGCGGGCGGCACCCGCGAAAACGCAGTGGTGCAGCGCAACGGCAAGAAGCTGAAGGTGAACCCGAACGTGTACCCCGACATCATGGGCGACGATGCGCCGTTTGACCCCGCACCGCTGCTTGGCCTGGCGCCGACCGTAGTGCTGTGGGGAGCACACAAGTTCCATGACCGACTGCCCGAAGGGAGCTGGCTGGTGTGGGACAAGGTGCCGACCGGCAAGCGCCGCGACCAGGGCGACGGCGAAGCGGCCTGGATCAACCGCCAGCAACCGCTGCGCATTTTCCGGCTGCTGTGGGATGGCTTGTGCGTTGGCGAAGGCGCGCGGCATGAGGTGACTGCGGGCCAGCAGCGATACCACCCAGCGCAGAAGCCCGAGATGCTGATGCGCTGGTGCATTGAGCAGGCGGCCACGCCAGAGAGCGTGCTGGACCTGTACATGGGCAGCGGGTCAACCGGCGTTGCTGCCGCGCAGATGGGGCTGCGCTTTGTTGGAGTGGAGGCAGAGCGCCGGTACTTTGACATTGCCTGCGAGCGCATCAGCCGCGCCCAGGCCCAGGGCACGCTACTGCCACCCGAGAAGGCGCCCGAGCCTGTGCAGGAAGGTCTGTTGTGATCCCGAAAGGATGCCCAATGCCCATTGACGAATACATCAGCAAACTGACCGCCGCGCCGCAGACTGCGCGCGTGAAAACTGCCGCTTCCTTTCTCGGCATTGCGAAGCGCCGTGGCTACTCGCTTGATGATCGCCTTGACAGCAACTGCCCGACGTTCCGGGAAGTCGCTGAAGGCGCCCTGAAGGACGCTGGCGCGTGATTCACGTCGGCTTCACCCGCCCCGTCACCATCGGCACTGGCCGGGCTGCTGTGACCGTGCACCATGAGGTGGTCCCCATGCCCGCACGCAACGCTGCGGACCTCGCTCGCCAGCACCCCGGGGCGGTTGTCGACCTGACGCCCAAGGCGATGGGCTTTGTCGTGAGTGCGCCAGCCCCTGTTACCCCGCTTCGCATGGCGCCCTGCCCTACCTGTGGCGGCGCGCGTCTGATGTTGGTTTGCCGCACCTGCAACGGGCGCGGCCGTGTCATGGAGATTCGATGACCGCCTTGCAAAACATTGCCATCACCGGCGCACTTGTGGGGCTGGCGAACTACGTTTCACAGCACCTCGCGTACAACACCGGCACAGGCCCCGAGCCCGCTATTCGTCGCGCGCTGGGCGTCTCGTTCTATGCAGCCCTCGGCGCATGCGTTGCCCTGGCGTTCGCCGCATGATCCCCGTCCTTGTCCCCGAAATGCCAACGGCCGACGAGCTGGCGCCCTACCTGCGCGAGATTGACGCGGCACGGTGGTACAGCAACGGTGGGCCGCTGGTGCGCAGGCTTCAGGCCAGGCTTTCGGCCGACGTGGTGCGCAACCCGTGCGCCGTGGTGTCCAACGGAACGTCTGCACTTGAACTGGCGCTTCGGGCGATGCAACTGCCGGCCGGCGCTGGCGTGCTGGTGCCGGCCGTCACCTTCGTGGCCACCGGGCAGGCTGTCGTGGCCGCCGGGCTGCGGCCGGTGCTGTGCGATGTTGACCGCGCAACTTGGCAACTTACCCCGGCCATCGCGCGCGGTGCCGCGGCTGCCGGTTGCAGTTTCGCTGCTGTTGTCCCCGTCGCCACTTTCGGCCTTCCGTGCAGCGTCCCCGCGTGGTCAGGCTATGCCAACGCCACGGGCCACCGGGTGCTGATCGATGCGGCCGGCGCTATCTACGAACAGGCGCCAAGCCGACACCCTGATGTTGCGATTGCCTACAGCATGCACGCAACCAAGGCCTTGGGCGCTGGTGAGGGCGGTGTGGTGGCCAGCATTGACCACGCGTTTCTGTCGCGCGTCGAGTCTCTGGCAGCCTTTGGCCCGGGCGGCGGCAATGCGAAGCTGAGCGAGTACCACGCGGCCGTTGCACTGGCGTCCATGGCCCGGCCGGCTGGCGAGTGGCGGGCAAAACTGGCGAGTTCCTACGCGGCGAATCTGCCCCCTGAGGTGGCGTTGCAAGCCGGCCCGCCGCAGCAACGCAGAACGCTGCTTCCGGTGCTGCTGCCAAAGCCAGTGCAAGCGCACTTGGCCGCCCACACCTTGCAATCGGCCGGCGTCGGCACGCGCCTGTGGTACAGGCCGTTTCTGGATGACCGCGAACAGTTCGCCACCTGCCAGCGGCCCGGCCCACTGCCGGTTACCGGCGACCTGAAGATGGGCCTCATTGGCCTGCCCTACCACCACCTTCTGACACACGACGATGTTGTCGAGGTTTGCGACGCCCTACACCATGCCATCGCCACAGCCGCCTGATACCCCGCCCGGCGCACCGCCGATGGTGATGATTGAGAACGTCTCGCTTGAGGCGTTCGAGAAAGCCGTCTACACCCGCGACCATGAGCGGGCCGGCGGGTTGCTGCTGCAAGCGCTGCGGCGCCTGAAGGCGGGCGGTGAGTTTCAGGGCTACGCGCCTGACCCGCGCGTGAGGGCTGGGCTTTACAACCGCATGGCCGCCGCCGTTGTGGCGCTGCTGGCCGACCCCGGCTTCAGCTTGTCGCCAGACGGCTTTGCGATGCTGGCCAGTGAGCATGCAATCACCGACCTGCTGTTTCGCGCGTCGGGGTTTGAGACTTCTGACCACTTGCTGCCGCAGATCGCCGCGAACCCCGAAGCGGGTGACCCGTCAAAACTGCGGCTGACGGACGGCGCTGGGCTGATCAAGTTCTTGACCACTTACAGCCTTCGCAGCGGCTTTGCGCTGGACTTCGCGGCCACCTTTGCCCGCAGCCCGCAGACGACGTTGCCGCTTTGGGCTGGCATGTGCAGCGCGCTGGCCACCACGGCAGCGCAGGCGCACGAAAGGCGCGATGCACTGCTTGGCATGCACGGCATTTTCGCGGATGCAACGGTGCACGAAGCCGCTTTGCCTTCGCTGTCCGATGCCTACATGTACACCTCCTACGGCACGCGGCGCGACAAGCACGACGCCAAAGCGACGATGCACGGCATTTTCGCGCGCATGCTTTCCGCTGCTGGCGTTGCCTTGCCCACCGGCGCCGAGTTGGAAGCGCGGCGGCGAACGGGGCTGACGAAGGCAAAGCCGGTCCTGTTGGTGGGCCTGGAATGGTTCACCGGCGCGCACGCCATGTTCCGCTGCTATGCCCCGGTGATCCGCCAGCTTCGCTCGCGCTTTCGGCTGGTGGGCATGTCGTCAGCCGGGGCCATTGACGATATTGGCAAGGCCGAACTGGACGAATGGCACGAAGTACCAACCGACGGCCTTGTGCTGGCCGATCTGGTGCGCCGCATCAACGCCATTGCGCCGGACGTGATCTATTACCCAAGCCTGGGCATGGCAATGTGGTGGGTGGTGCTGGCCAGCGTGCGCCTTGCGCCTGTGCAGGTGATGACGCTGGGCCACCCGGCCACCAGCCGCAGTCCAGCGATGGACTATGTTCTGTGCGACGAAGGCGCCATCGGTGACCCGGCGCTGTTCTCGGAACGGATCATCGAATACCCCAACGGCAGCGCGCGATTTATTTCCCGGCCCGATGCCGTTGCAGTTGTTCCGCAGCGCGACGACGATCCCGAGGTGGTGCACATTGCCGTGCCCGCGATGCTGTGCAAGCTGAACGCGCTATTCATGGCCACGCTGCGCGAGATCGGCAGGCGCGCGCACCGCTCTGTGCAGTGGCACTTCTTCCCCAACATGATGGGCCTGAACCTTCACCAGGCAGCCCGGGAAATCCGAGACTGGCTGCCGGGCGCGGAGGTGTACGGGCGAGACGGCTTTGAGCCCTACTTGCGCAACCTCGCCAAGTGCCATCTGCATCTGAGCACTTTCCCCTTTGGGGGCACGAACAGCAACATTGACAGCATGGCGCTTGGCATCCCAATCGTCACGCTGCTGGGCGACGAGCCGCACAGTCGATTCGACGCACTGATGATCCGCCGCGCAGGCCTACCCGAATCGCTGATCGCGCGCACACCCGAGGACTACATTGCCGAAGCGGTGCGGCTGATCGACGATGACGGGGCGCGCAATGCGCTGCGCGACCAACTGCTGAACTTTGACTTGCAAGCCGAGTTCTTCGGCGACCCGCCGCACCCCACAGCGTTTGTGGATGCCATGTGGCGGGCCTACATGGAGGGCGGCATGCCCGCCGGGTCGGTGATTGGTCAGTTCCAACACGGCGATGCTGGCGAGCTTGCGGCACAGGTATTTGGCTTTGAAAGGATGGCAAATGGCTGACAAAAACATGCGCGGCAAGGGCATAAAGCTGGTTGGCGTGGAAACATTCGGCTGGACAGATGAGGAAACCGCGGCAGTCCAACGATGGTGGGATGATTCCATGGTTGCGGCTGCCCGCGGCGAGAAGTCGCCCCCGATGCCGAGCGCGGTGTCCGGCCTTGTCAGCCGCTCAATGCCGCCGCTGCCGCCACCCCGCTTGCTCGTCCCGGTCACGCTTTTGCTTGCGCTGAAAGACCAAATCGAACGCGACGCGGTGGAGCTGGAAAGCACCACCCGCTGGTGCCGCGACCTGCCGAAGCTGATCGACCAAGGCGGCATGCCGGTTGCCTGGGAACAACTGACCGCACTTTTGAAGGCGTATGGCCGTGAAGCATGAACTTGACCTGCTGCGCGGCAGCGTAGCCCACGAGCCCACCGCCCCTGTTGCGCCCACACGCAAGGCCGTGCGCGAAGCCACCGACGCGCTGATTCACGACGCGCTGCTGCGGGATGACCTGCCGGCGCTTGTCGCCACGTCCGCTACCGTCATGTGCGCTGTTGCTACCGCCCTGCTGCGCCACGGGCACGAACCCGACGTGGCCGACTTGGTGGAAGGCACTCAAGCGCTGATCGAATCCGGCCGGGATGTTCTGGACCGCGGGCTGATGCTGCAAAGCGCGGAGACGATCAAGTGCGGGTCGGTGATGCTGGAGCTTGCCGTGCGCGGGCTTTGCGCTGCGCTGTCTGTCCCGTATGACGCGGCACTGGCCGAAGTGGTGCAAGCCCGGGCGGCAGGGCAATCGCCGGATGTTCGGCCGCTGCTGGCAGAAGCCGGGCTGCTGGCCGCAGTTGAATGAATCCCACACGAACACGGAGCCCCATCATGAAACAAGCAATCCTTGCCGGCTTGGCCGACATTCTCGAAGTGCCCGCCCTGGACGAATCTACACCGCTGGAACAAGCGGGCGAATGGAACTCCCTTGCCGTTGTGGCCACCATCGCGCTGTTGGATGACCACGGTGTGCAGGTTGACGGCAAGGCGCTGTCAGCGTGCGTGACGGCGGGCGACGTGCTGCGGCTGGCGGGGGTGGAGGTGGCCACCGCATGAACGGCCACGCCACCGCCACCGGCAGCATCGTCGGCGTCGTTACCGCCGTCCCTTCCCGCATCGTCACCAACGCCGATTGCCCCGACCCTGCTGCGGCTGACGAAGCGGCCAAGATTACCGGCGTGCATGAACGTCGATGGGTGGCCCCGGGCCAATCCTCCCGCACCCTGTGCACGGATGCTGCACGCCGGCTGCTGGCTGGGCTGGAATGGGCCAGCGTTGACGTGGTGGTCTACGTGACTCAGACGCCAGACAACGCCATCCCGGCCGACGTGTACCGCATCGCGGCCGACCTGGGCATGCCGTCTTCAGTGGCATGTGTGCAGGTCAATTGGTCCTGTTCCGGCTATGTCTACGGGCTGTGGCTGGCAATGCGGCTGCTTCAGCCAGGACAACGCGCGCTGCTGCTGGTGGGCGATGCGCTGAGCACCATTGTCGACCCGGGAGACCGGGCCACCGCGCCGCTGTTCGGGGATGCGGGAAGCGCGACCGCGTTGACGGGCGACGGGCCTGTGCAGCACTTCCACTTCGGGACGGATGGCAGTGGGGCCGACAGCCTGTGCACGCAAGGGACGCGGCTGCACATGGACGGCGCCGACGTGTTTGGCTTCACCCTCAAGCGTGTTCAGCAACTGGTGGCGGACGTTGCAGCCCACGGGGAACCGAACTTCTACTTGATGCACCAAGCTCAACGCTTCATTTTGTTGCATCTTGCGCGCAAGTGCGGGCTTCGCCTTGACGAGGTGCCCAGGAACGTGGAACGGTTCGGCAACTGTTCGTCCGTTTCGATCCCGCTGCTGATGTGCGACAAGTTTTCGGACTACCTGCGTGAGTACCGGATGCGTTGGGCGATGATCGGGTATGGGGCCGGCTGGGCTTGGTGCGGCGCGTCGATTGACTGCGCGCCGATGCAGGTGGTTGAACTGCTGGAGGTGGCGTAATGCCCGAAGTGCACGTTGTGTGCGGCGAGTCCGGCGAGTACGACGGGTTCAGCCGGTGGAACGTGGCCGTCTATGCCGACAAGGCGGCGGCAGAGGCTGAAGCCGAGCGGCTGAATGCGCTGGTCGCCGAGTTCCACAAGGCCATGCGCCTTGCAGACCCAAAACACTACATGTGTGATGAATGGATTGCAGCCTACGAGAAGCGCGCAGGCGACGAACATTTTGGCTCAGACGCCAGATACTCGGTCGAGGCCGTGAAATGCGCTGGCGCCTGGCCAGAACGCGTCACTGGTCCGGCCGCTGATCTGGCGCGCGCGGTGATGGACTGGTGGGCAAAGCACAAGTTCGACGTTACCGGCGAGTACGGCGAGTGGAACGTGTTCGACAGTCCCCCCGAATTCGTCGTCAGCGCCGCCGAGGTCTTGGGGGTCAGCCCGTGACCCGCTACCTCCTCACCGGCGCCACCGGCGGCCTTGGTCGCGCAATCAGGGGCGCGCTTGTCGAGGGTGGCGCCGATGTGGTCCCGTTCACGCGCGGCGAAGTCACCTATTGGGCGCCCGAGAGCGCTGCCGATGCGGTCCGCGCGCTCGCATCAGATGGCGGCGCCTTCGCCGGTGTTGTCCACTGCGCCGGTGCCGAGGTCGTCGCCCCGCTTCGGCTGACGACCAATGAGCAGTACGGGCGGGCAATGGCATGCGCCGAGATCGCCTTCGGCCTGCTGCGCGCTGCCGCCTGCAAGGGCGTGATGGCCGACGGCGCCAGCATCGTCCTGATCAGCAGCGTTGCCGCCCATCGCGGAACTGCCGGCATGGCCGCTTATGCTGCCGGCAAGGCGGCAATTGAAGCCATGGCCCGCTGTGCTGCCGTTGAACTTGCCCCCCGCGGCATCCGCGTCAACGTGGTAGCCCCGGGGGCCTTCCACAGCCCGATGCACGACAGGCTGACAAAGCGCATGCCGGCCGAAGCGGTGGGCGCCTACGCTGCAAAGCACCCGCTGGGCATTGGATCGGTGGACGCGGTGCGGGATGCGGTGTTGCATCTGCTGTCGCCTGCGGCGAGGTGGACTACGGGGACCGTGGTGGTTGTGGATGGTGGGTTGCTGGCGGCCTGAGGCCACTCACGAATCCGGGAACCGCGTCGGCGGCGTGAAGGCTGCGGTCCAGAAGGCGTAGCCCTTCGCCACCACCACCTCGTCGATATACCCGTTGGTGTCGTATGCGCTGTTCCGGGAGGTGACCTGAGCGCCAACGGCAAAGGTGGTCACGCTCGTACCGCTGTACGTTGTTGCATCCGTGACGGTCGCTTCCACCACGCCATCGACGAACAGGCGCAGGGTTCCGCCGGCCCGTGTGACGGCAATGTGATGCCATGCCCCATCGGTGACGGTGGTGCTACTGGACGCGACAACCGTCGCCCCTACTGTGCTCACAATCCATTGCGCTTTGTTGGCGGCCGTGTAGCCGATTGCAAGCTGCCAACTGCCCGCCGTGGCAGTGCGGTAGAAGTCGACCAAAACAGGGTTGGCCGGCGCCCCGACGTGCTTGTACCAAGTGGCTACGGTGAAGTCGCCCGCCCCGAAGGCGAAATCTGACAATCCGGCCGTTGTCTGCGCCCAATCCCCCGACCCGTCCAGCGCAAGGGAACTGCCGCCGCTGATTGACTGCGCCGTGCTAATGGCAGCGTTGCCGGCCACGGTGTAGGTCTTGGCCGCCTGCGAACTGTCGGTGATGGTGGTTGACCCGTTGGCCCCGTCGAAATGCAGTAGCGCGACGAGGTTGGAGAAGCCGCGCCGCCGACCGCCAGCCACTGCCGCGGCAATGGCGTGCATCATGTCGTGTCCCCAAAAATCACCCACTCGTCAGTGTCGCGCTTGGTGATGCCGATAACGCTGTGCTGCGCTCGCGCGGTGTTGCTGCTGGCGTTGTGCACCGTCACGTTGGCCTGGGCTGCAATCGTCATGCTGCCCGCCCCATGGCGGTGGAACAGCACTGTGACGCCGTTGCCCGCTGACGCGTTGGCGTTGCTGGGCACCGTAAACACCACCGCGTTGGCGCTGTTCGCCTCCAACATCGTCGGGGTGTTGAACTCGGCTGTGGTGATGGTGAAGTTTGCCGTCTTGGTGACCACGGCCAAGTTGGCGGCTGCGGCGGGAACGTCGGCGGAAGTCAAGGCGCGGAAGGTGGGCGCAGCGGCATTGCCGGTGGTCGGGCCGGCAAGGACGTAGTTCGCAGGCTGCGCGGCCAGCGTCACCGAAAGATTGCCCGTGGTGGTCACGGGCGTGTTGGCCACCGCGAACATGGCCGGCATGGTCAGGCCGACGCTTGTCACCCCCGTGGGCGGCGTAGGGCTGAAGGTGGCCAACACAGTGTGGCCGTCTGCAATCTCGCCCCCGCCTGCTTTGTACGTGACGGTGAAGGTCTGATACCCGGCAACAGCCGTAGCCCCGGTGATGCTGTAGGTTGCCCACCGCGTGCTGTCGGCCTGGTCGCGCAGGTCCAAAAAGCCCGTGCTGCCGATGCTGGCGAAATAGGCGACCATGCTGGCGCCGTCCGTCGTCTGTTCGTCCAGAACCAGCGTGGTGGCCGTGGCCTGGCTGCTGGTGTTCCACCTCAATTTGCCCGCCCCGGGGTCGGCTACCGTGGTGCTGCTGCGGTCAGCCTGCCACGCAAAGCCCGCGCCCGTTTGCGCCTGGGCGGCAAGCGTGAAGGTGGTAGCCGTCACGTCAGCCAACGCCTGTAGGCCGCCGCCCGTGCGGTTGAAGCTCAGCAGCTTGATATGCAGGGTGCTGCCGTACAGCGTGCGCGCCACGTCGAAGCGGGCCACGGCGCTATCGAGCCGAAGGAATGTGCTGCCGCTGGTGTGCGCGCTGCTGTCCGTCCCGGCCTGGCCGCGTCGGATGTAGGTGTCAAGGTCGTACTCGTTCGGCGCCGTCAGGGTGGCCGCTGAGTAGGCAATGATTTCGCCATCCACCCATGCCAGCGTGCCCATGGCGTCGGCTGCGCTGGAATCGGCAGCGGTCAAAGTGCCGCGCGATGCGGTCA
>JACCDZ010700139.1_pt1 | contig 10032 bp, 10 predicted proteins | sample 7449551 | NCBI WGS metagenome assembly JACCDZ01 (sample SAMN15323452, study PRJNA562643) | freshwater metagenome | isolation source: river surface water | place: USA:Blue River Watershed | collected 2017-08-18
GCTTGGTTACGTGCTTGCACTAATTCAGCCGCTTTTTTATCTTCTTCGGCATGAGCCTCGGCATCACGTACCATTTGCTCAATTTCAGACTCAGATAAACCAGAACTAGCTTGAATGGTAATTTTATTTTCTTTACCAGTTGCTTTATCTTTAGCTGACACGTGCAAGATACCATTCGCATCAATATCAAAAGTAACTTCAATTTGTGGTGTACCACGTTGTGCTGGAGCAATTCCACCTAGGTTAAATTGACCTAAAGATTTATTACCCGTTACAACTTGACGTTCACCTTGCAACACGTGAATCGTAACTTCAGGTTGATTATCCGCAGCAGTTGAAAACACTTGTGACGCTTTAGTTGGAATCGTCGTATTTTTATTAATCAATTTAGTCATCACGCCACCCATAGTTTCAATACCTAGTGATAATGGTGTAACATCTAACAATAATACATCGGTGCGATCACCTGATAATACTGAACCTTGAATTGCAGCACCAACGGCAACCGCTTCATCTGGATTCACATCTTTACGAGGTTCTTTACCAAAGAATTCTTTAACTTTATCTTGTACCATAGGCATACGTGTTTGACCACCAACCAAGATAACATCATCGATATCTGAAGCAGATAAACCAGCATCTTTCAATGCGATACGACATGGCTCAATTGTGCCATTAACTAAATCACCAACTAATGATTCAAATTTAGCCCGTGTAATTTTCATTACCAAATGTTTAGGACCATTAGCATCCATAGTCACATATGGTAAATTAATTTCAGTTTGAGCACTTGAAGATAATTCAATTTTCGCTTTTTCAGCAGCTTCTTTCAAACGTTGTAAAGCCATTACGTCTTTTTTAAGGTCAATGCCTTGGTCTTTTTGGAATTCAGCTACGATATATTCAATCAAACGTTGATCAAAATCTTCACCACCAAGGAAAGTATCACCATTAGTCGCTAACACTTCAAATTGGCTTTCACCATCAACGTCAGCAATTTCAATAATTGATACGTCGAATGTACCACCACCTAAGTCATAAACCGCAATTTTACGATCTTTACCTTCTTTTTTAGCTAAACCAAAAGCTAACGCAGCTGCAGTTGGCTCATTGATAATCCGTTTAACATCAAGTCCAGCAATCCGACCAGCATCTTTAGTTGCTTGACGTTGGCTATCATTGAAATAAGCAGGTACAGTAATAACCGCTTCAGTAACTTCTTCACCTAAATAATCTTCAGCAGTTTTCTTCATTTTTTTCAAAATTTCAGCTGAAATTTGTGGCGGAGCTAATTCTTTATCATTAACTTTAATCCATGCATCACCATTTGGAGCTTTTACAATCGCAAAAGGCATCAAGCTAATATCTTTTTGTACTTCTTTTTCATCAAATTTACGTCCAATTAAACGTTTTGACGCATAAATTGTATTTCTTGGATTAGTCACAGCTTGACGTTTAGCTGGCGCACCAACTAAAGTTTCACCATCGGTATAAGCAATAATTGACGGAGTTGTACGTGCACCTTCAGCATTTTCAATTACTTTTGGTTGACCATTTTCAATAACTGATACACATGAATTAGTTGTACCTAAATCGATTCCGATAATTCTTCCCATAATTAATTCCTTTTTAAAATTAGATTGCGCGGTGATTTACTCACGGCTTTATTTGTTTCTTAATACTTATTTAAGGCTGTTTAAATTTATTTCAAGCTTAATTCATCAATTTTTACAAATTATTTAATTATTTAGCAACTGTCACCATTGCAGCGCGTAATACTCGTCCATTTAACATATAACCTTTTTGCATAACCGCAACGATAGTATTTGAATCTTGCTCATGTTCATCCACAGTGCTCATCGCTTGATGTAGATTAGCATCCAATTTTTCTTTAGCTTGCGGACTAATTTCTTTAATTTGCTGCGCATCAAAAATTTTGATCAATTGTTGCAAAGTCAAATCGACACCCATTTTCAACATTTCAAAATTACCCGATTGATCTTTAAGCGCCATTTCCAAATAATCACGTACCGTAATAACTTCACGCGCAAAATTACTAATTGCATAATCACGGGCTTTTTTTACTTCCTCTTGCGAGCGACGTTGTACATTTTGCATTTCCGCTAACATGCGTAATTTATCATCTTTTAACTCAGCTACTTCTTGTTCCAGTTTCGTAATTGGGTTAATTTCTTCGACAACTGGCTCAGCTGGTGCACTTGAGGTTTCAGCGGTATTCAGCGCTTCAGTTTCATTTTCAATGATGTTTTCAGTTGCTTGATTATTAGTTTCCATGAATTGATTTCCATTAAATAAAGTTAGTTTACTTTCATGTAAGGTATTTATGCAATTTTTCAAGACCATTTTAAATTTTTTAATTTAACGCGCGATTTTTTAATTTTTAGCTCGCTAAATTCAATCGAGTCCAACTAAATAAAAACAAATTCAACACACTGATTCATAATCAAATAACAATACACAACATCTTAAATTATTGATTGAATTTTCAATTACTTTGAGTTTAAATTAATTAAACTGAAATCATAAAAAATTATACTAAATTGAATTGATAGTCTAGCATCACCGTGCTACAATTGAGGAAGTAAAATTATTTTTACTTAGGAGATAAATCATGAAATTCGATATTATTCGCGCCAATCAACGCGGACACTTCAATTTTGGCTGGTTAGATACCCACCATACTTTTAGCTTTGGTGAGTACCATAATCGTGAGCGCATCCATTTCGGAGCACTGCGCGTGGTCAATGATGATATCATTGCCCCACAAAGCTCATTCCCTCTTCACCCACATCAAAATATGGAAATTATCACACTGGTGCTAACTGGGTCAGTTGAACATCAAGACAATCTGGGCAATAAGACTATCATTTGCGCAGGCGAAATTCAAACTATGTGTGCAGGCAGTGGGATTCTACATAGTGAAGCCAATCCATCTTATAATGAAGAACTCAGCCTGTTCCAAATTTGGATCCATCCACATCAAAGAAATCTTACACCAAGCTACGCACAACGCAATTTTAGCGACCAACTTGCCTACATCGATCAATGGCAATTATTGATTAGCCCTGATGCACACCACGATAGACTACAAATTAATCAAGAAGCGTATCTTGCACTTGGCGAATTTCAAAATCCTGATAAAGTGTTCAATTACACCTTGCATAATCCAAATCATGGGGTTTTTATTATGGTGATATCAGGGCAATTAAACTTAGCTGAGCACATTTTACACAATCGCGATGCGATCATGCTCAGCGATTGCGCTGAAATTAATTTTACAGTCAATCACTCAACGCGCTTATTGCTAATTGAAGTACCATTAACGATTACGTTATAACGCAACAGAAGGTAAATTTATTCAGCTGATTTTAGCTAACCACGAAATAAACTTCGTCTATAGCCTGATTTCATACAAATCTAGGTCTAAACAGTGTTAAAATCTCGGGTTAAGGAGGATCGTTATGACCATACTTAACCTAAATACTGAATTAATCATGCTTGAAATAAGCGGTGCTGATGCCACAACTTATTTACAAGGACAACTCAGCAACGACATTCGCGAACTAGCAACTAAGCCATTCCAATTCTCCGCCCACCTAAATAACAAAGGGCGAATTTTAGCAACTTTCATCATTACTTCTCCGAGTGAAAATCTTTACTATTTAATCACCAGCCAAACCTTGGCAGAGAAGATAATTCCGCGTTTAAAAATGTTTATCTTGCGCAGTAAAGTAAATTTAGTTTTAAGCACTAAAGCACTCAGTTTTAGCACTACACCACAAGAATCGATACATAGCCTACAACTCGCAGCCGAACATTTTTTAATTATCAGCGCTGAACCAATTCATGACTCTCAAATTGATAGTAATGCGTGGCATAAAATTTTAGTCGAGTTACCTTTCCCGATGATTTATCTCGATACACAGGAAAAAATAATTCCTCAACAGGTTAATTTTGATCTAATCGGCGGGATTAATTTCAAAAAAGGCTGCTATACGGGACAAGAAATTGTCGCACGCACACACTACCTTGGCAAAATCAAACGCCGTATGGCTAAATTTACCAGCCAAGTCGCACCACAAATTGGTCAAAGTGTCGTTAGCCCAAATTTAGACAACCAAGAAGTTGGTATTATTATTGATTTCTATCAAGCTGATAATCTATATCATGGTTTAATTTCACTCCAAAACGACTGTATTGCGAATGTCTTCTTAGATGAGAGCAATCAGCACCAATTAAATTGTTTACCCTTAATTACTGAAACAGAAGGAAAATAGAATGCAGAATATTCATGTTATTAGCCACCCATTAGTTCAACATAAATTAACTATCATGCGCGATAAAGAGACTGGCACCAAGGCTTTTCGTGAATTAACCCATGAACTTTCGCAATTACTTGGTTATGAAGCCATGCGCAATATTCGCACAGAGCTAATTGATATTGAAACCCCAGTTGCTAAAACTAAATCCCCAGTTCTAGCGGGACGTAAACTGGCATTAATCCCAATTTTACGTGCTGGTTTGGCAATGGCAGATGCAATTGCAGATTTTGTTCCCAATGCTAAAATTGGACATATTGGAATGTACCGTGATCCAGAAACCCATTTACCGATCGAATATTACTGCAAATTACCCAGCGATATCGAAGTCCGCGATGTATTTGTCTTAGACCCGATGTTAGCCACAGGCGGTTCGGCAATTTTAGCCATCGACGCACTAAAAGCTCGTGGTGCGAGCAATATTAAATTTGTGTGTATTTTGGCTGCGCCTGAGGGAATTGCCAAAGTGCAAGCCGCCCATCCAGATGTAGCAATCTACACCGCATCAATCGATGAAAAATTAAATGATCATCAGTATATTGTTCCTGGTCTTGGCGATGCTGGCGATCGAATTTTTGGTACTAAATAATGGCAAAACTTTATTTTCGTTATTCCGCCATGGATGCTGGAAAAACCTTAGATTTACTCAAAGTTGCTTATAATTACGAAGATCGTGGGCAGCATACCTTAGTAATTACCTCGAGCGTAGATCGTCGCGCGGGTGATAATAAAGTTAAGTCGCGAATTGGGTTTGATAAAGAAGCTCTCTCAACAAATACTGATGATAATTTATTTGAATTAGTCAAACAACATATGCAAGAACAAACTACCGCCTGTGTATTAGTTGACGAAATTCATTTCTTTAATCCAGAGCAAATTATGCAATTATCCGATGTCGCCGATTATCTAAATGTACCTGTGATTTGTTATGGTTTACGCACCGATTATCGTGGACAAGTTTTTCCAGCCGCAAGCACTCTCTTAGCAATTGCAGATACGCTTGAAGAAGTAAAAACTATTTGTCATTGTGGTCGCAAAGCAAATTTTAATATGCTGGTACGGGATGGCGTAGCGATTAAAGAAGGTAGCCAAGTTGTAGTGGATGATGAGGATCTTAAGAAAATTGACACCCGTTATGTGTCAGTATGCCGCCGTCATTGGAAAGAAGGCATATATAAATAAGACGACTGCGGTTGTCTTTTTTTATCAACTAAATCAACACATCTACGCCATAACAGTATATAATTAGCCCTTAGTGGGTATAGAACAATAGCAAATATCTATACCCACCCTTATACCCACCCATAAAGGTTAAGAGTTAATTTAAAAATGAAAATCACAGATAAATCCATACAGGCCTATATTCGTCAGGCACAAAAAGACACTACTAAAAAATATGTCTATTATGCCATCGGCAATAACTTGTGGTTACGAGTGCATACCAAGACAGGTAGCAGCGCGTAGCGGTACAGAATAGCCCTCAATGATGACTTAGTTAAATCTGGTTATAAATTCTCAAATACCGTAATTGGTCATTACCCTGCCATGACATTATTACAAGCTAGATTAAAATCAGCGGAACTAATGGCGCAAGTTAAAACTGGTATAAATCCAATTGAAGCCGCTAAACAACGCGAATTAAGCCTAATCACGCTTGAGCAAATATTTAGCAAGTGGTTAACCGCTGCAACCATTAAAGCCCTCACCCGTGAAAAACTAACGGGCATGTACAATAATCACCTTAGCAAGCTAGCTAATCTACCAATCGAACAAATAACCGATAAGATGGCATGGGATACTATCATACAGCCTATTATTGATAATGGTAATCACCGCCAAGCTAATATAGTGTTGCAAAAATTAAAACAACTTTGCACATTCGCTTATCAGACCCACATGATCAACAACAATCTATTTGATAGGTTAACTATCCCCAATGAGTATAAGACTAAGAAAATTAGAGAGCGCACATTGTCCATTGATGAGTTGGGTATATTCTTAGTCGAACTAGAACAAGCTTATGCAAGCGGTTTAATCGATATACGCTACCATCATTTTATTAAGCTAACGTTATTACTTGGCACACGTAAATCAGAACTAGCCACGCTTAAATGGGATTGTTACAACCAAGCGAAACAAACAATTTTACTAACTGATACTAAATCAGGTGATGATTTACTTATTAAACTGCCAGCACAAGCCATTACCCTATTTGAGGAACTAGCCACGCAGCGAATTAATCAATACGTATTTTATGGGATGAAAAATGATCAACACTTAAGCATTAGAACTTTATTAACTTATTTTAACAAAGTTACAGATTTAGCTAAAATCACTGAGTTAACCATTCATGATTTACGCCGTACGTTTAGCAGCCGCCTATCTGGGCTTAAATATAGGCTGGAGCTGATCGAGAAAGCAACTAACCACCGCATCCAAGGCACAGCCAAGCATTACCAGCATGATGATATGCTAGAGGAACGCTGCGAAATGTTGCAGGGATGGGCGGATTATTTAGATGGAATTATTAAATGAGTATAGAAAATATTACAATAGAACAGAAGAAAATTATTATTGCTGGTTTATTAGCATTAAAAGATTTACCAATTATTAAGATGTCGGATATAGAACACATTGATTCTATCATTCGTGATTTTTTAGTTATTTTAGACAAATTAAGATTTTACTCTTTAGATTTCGATTTAGCTGATCTTTCAGATGATGACATCGTAAAAGAGCAAGATAATGACTACATACACTTTTGGTTTTATAAATTTAAAGGTAATAAATACATTCATTTTGCCGATATATTGCTTACTGTACGCCATATTATCGGAAGTATAAACAATGAAATAAATCAAAGAATTGATAACGAAGAGACTTTTAGCATAATTAGATCGGGTGAAATAGGCGAAATAGAACGAATAACAGTTACTCAGATTATAGAGAAAATTAAAAGCACTGAATTTTATCACTCAGTATTAAGTCTAAATAATAGTTTTTTAGAACTGTTTAGAAAATTAATATATTTAGAGAGCGGCGAAGTTTATAATATCAGCACGCTTAAAAAACTAGAAACGTCTAAAATAATAAATGACAAACAACGAGATTTATCGTTTAAACGATCGCGAAATATTTTACGCTTTTTATTCAGTAAACCACCTTTAGATGTATTAGACTTGGTAAAAGACCGAAAGCGTTGCCTTAATATGCTGGTGGAAATTGATTATATTTTTTGCACTAAATATAATTTAGGTGGCTATAAAAAAGATTTATCTTATTTAAAAGCCAAATATAGGGATAATTTATCACGTTGTGATGCTGGAAGATACCTAACAGACATGTTACTTCACTTGCTAAGTTGCTACCTTGGTGAGTGCTATGCACATAGCGTGTATGATGAAAGTAGCTTAGATATATTAAACAAATCCATCCCAGAAACATGGATATGGAAACATCGAGACAAAAAACATGATCGATTAGCGAAAGCTCAAGAACTGGAATTAGCTAAAATGCAAGAACAAAGCTCACAAGATGAAACTGTGTTTAGACTACTTCAAACACAAAATAATTAAAATATTTTTAAAGTTAAATATTAAATTACATCAATGATTAATTTGTGTTTAGATTAGTATAAACACAAATCCATAATTGCTTTACACACATAATTATTTATGCAATAATACGGAACTGACCAACCAAGTAACCATTTTTTAAGGATAAAAAGACCAAATGGACAATAAAGAGCAATTAATGGATGCTAAACAGGTATGTGCTTACATTAAGGTGAGCCTTAGTTGCTTAGACCGTATGCTTGTAGAAAATGCCTTTTGCCACGCTGATTTTGTGATTACTCAGCATAAAAAGCGATTATGGAAATTTTCTACAGTGCAGAATTTTTTAGAGCAGAATTGCGTTAATCCAAAAGCCATAAATAATACGAAAGGTACATTATGTGTATAAACTGAAAGAGCCACTATAAATTGAAATTATAGCAGCTCTATTTTATAAATTGTCTTTGCACAGGTCGCCAAACTTACGACAAAGACGAATTTGAAACACCAACAAGGTTAAATGTCGGTACTGCATTATAACATAATCTAGTTATATGCTCAATACCCACATCTTAGCCTTGTAAATATTAATTTTATAAGGATACTATCATGGAACCAAACAGTTCAAACTTCACCAACACCCAAAACAAATGGCTTAACTCAGACGAAAAAATACAACTTGCGGCATGGCTAGCCTGCACACCAGAGAACTATATACACAGCTATGTTGATTTATCCGTGTCCGATGCAAGCTATAAAAAACACCTTAAGCGGTTACAGAAATACGAGCGTAAATGCATGGCTACCGTTTCAAATATCAGCATTGAGGACTTTGCTATACCACTATCATCATTACCAAAACAACACATTAAGCTAATGCGAGTTATCGGCTGGACTAGCTGCATTGGTAACACAATCAAAGCCGAGGGATTTTATGCTGAATCAATGGCTGGTGCTTTAGCTGGTGAAATTCACACGTGCAACTATATCACCGTGGCGAAGTATGCCGAGCTATTGGCGTTAGAGTTTGAATTAATTGGCTATGTTGGGGGCTTAAATGGTGACGTAGCCTAAACAACCGACCCCGTGCCAGTGCATGGGGTTTTAAATTTACAAGGATTGAATAATGAAATTGATCACAAAAGAATACCACGATCAGCTAATCACTTTTGATTTAGACGATGATGTAATGATTAACTTAACCGAAATGGCTAAACAATATGGCAAACGCCCGAACGATTTTTTAGAATTAGAACAAACTAAGGCATTTTTAGAAGAATTAGCTAACCCCTTGAGTTGCTTCAATACCAGCCAAAATGGTAATGAAACAAAACAGTATGTTATTACAAAACATGGTGGAAACAATACAGGCACATGGATACATCGCAAGCTAGCCATTAAAGCCGCGGCATGGCTTGACCCTAAATTTGAAGTTTGGATGATTAACCAAATTGAAGAGCTTATGACCAATGCCACGGCTAACCGCCCTAGCTATATGATTGATGACCAGATTGAGCGCGCTAAAATGTGGATAGCTGAAGAACAAGAGCGCCGAACGCTAACAGCTGTAAATAACGCACTCATGCACGTATCTAAAACTTATGCCACATCGGAATTAGCCAAAGAACTAGGCTTTAAATCTGCAAACGTATTAAATACCACGCTGCATAATCAAGGGATACAGTATAAATGTAATGGCACTTGGATGCTATACGCTAAATATACTGGACTAGGTTTAGTTGAAACTAAACAAGATTTTGCCAAAAATGGCTATTTATACTATAACTTACGATGGACGCAAAAAGGGCGAGCCTTTGTTGTTGCTCTATTCGCTGATCGTGAGGTAGCATGATGTTGAATATCCCAACCGAAAAACTAGCTGCAGCGATTGACGCAATGAATTTGGCAGGCTTGATTATTGATAACGCAAAATTGAGCCATGCCATAGTTGATAAAAGCTACCGATGCCCAACTCAGGACAAGCCACGAGGGTTAAACGGCTGGTACATCATTAAATATGATAGCGCACTGGATTTTGTAACCATCGTATATGGTAATTTTGAGCAAGGCGATGATCACAAATTAAAATACCACATTAATCTAAAATCACCCAATCAGCCAATTAGAACCAGCGCAGA
>JACCDZ010130256.1_pt1 | contig 10030 bp, 10 predicted proteins | sample 7449551 | NCBI WGS metagenome assembly JACCDZ01 (sample SAMN15323452, study PRJNA562643) | freshwater metagenome | isolation source: river surface water | place: USA:Blue River Watershed | collected 2017-08-18
GCCTCTTCTGGTGCGTGGCCGGTAGCCGCGGCCCCCTCAGGAGTGAGGCGCTTCGTGAGCTCGATATACCCGTGGATCGGGTCGCTGATCAGGTTGACCGCCTTGAACTGCTCCGCATCCATAGCTACGCGTTCGGCTTTGCGGTGGTGCCGTAGCGCGCAGCGGCCGCCTGGTGGGTGCGCGCCATGTCGTCGCGCAGTGTCTCTGGTCGCAGTACCTCGGCGCCGTCGCCCCAGGTGAGCACCCAGGCGCGAATTTCCAGCAAGCCCGAGATGCGTGCGCGCCAAATGAGCGAGCCATCAGGCTGCTCTTCGATGCTCTGCGATGGATGCCAGCGCGTCTCTTTTGCACGGGCGGCCGACTCCTTGGTGAAACGAATCACGATCTCTTCGAGCGGCTGATCGGCGACGATGTCCCATGCTGAGGCGAGGGTTCGCTCCAACTCAACATCTTTCGGCAACTCAAAGGTTGCAGTGGTCACGCGCACGTTGCTGATGCGATCAACGCGGAAGGTTCGCAGTGCGGTGCGTGTCTCGTCGTGGCCGATGAGATAGGTGGTGTGCGTCGCTGCCGATGGCTCCATCAGATACGGGTGAACGCGGGCGCGCCGGCTGCTTCCAGGATTGCTCCAGGCGGGCGCATAGTCAAACTCAACAACACGCCCTGTGACCCACGCGGTGGTGAGGAGGCGTAGTCGTTCACGCGCATCACTATCGGTCGTGAGTTGGCTCAGCTGCGTCACCGTCCGCTCAACTGCACTGCGCAGCGGATTCTCAAGTAGGCTGCCGAGCTTCATCAGTGCCGCGCCAAGTTCTGGGTCGTAGCCAGTAGAGAATTTCGCGAGCAGTCGCGCCGCAAGTACAACGGAGATAGCCTCGTCTTTACTGAAGCGCAGTTCTGGCAGGAGTCCCTCTTGCGAAACGCCCCAACGGCCGAGGTTGTTCCACACAGGTACGCCAACACTTGCCTCGAGGGCCTGCAAGTCTCGGTAGGCGGTGCGGCGACTGACGCCGAGCTTCTTGGCGAGATCCTCGGGTCGGATCCCCGCCTCGCCGGCAGCCTCGACATAGCGCAGGGTGCGCAGGAGTCGAGCGCTGCGATCACTCTTCTGGAAGTCGGCGTCGCCCTCAGGCGGGTGGTTACTCATGGCTCAGATTGTGCCACTCCACCCCTAGTTGGGAGTACCCCTCAGATTTAGCGGGTCCGTGCCGCCTCGATGAACGCGGCCCAGACCAGCTCCAAGTCGGCAGGGCTGCTCTCGGTGCGCTCGGGATGGCACTGCACACCCAGCACGAATCGCTCGCCCGCCTCTTCAAGCCCCTCAACAAGGGTGCCACGCGGCGAGTCGGTAAATGCTGAGGCGCGCAGCGTTGGCGCGAGTCGCTCAGGGCTCACCGCCTGGTGGTGATAGCTGTTCACCGCAAGTGGCGTGGTGCGGTCACCAAGAATCTGCGCGAGCTTGGTGCCCCCCTGTACGTCGAGTGGATGCGAGAGCGCGGGGGTCGACGGATACGCCGCGCCCACCTGCCCCTCAACATGCTGCAGCAGCGATCCGCCGCGGTGCACATTCAAGAACTGCAAGCCGCGACAGATCCCAAACACCGGAACACCACGACGATCAGCGGCATCAAGGGCGGCCCACTCCAGCGCATCGCGTGCTGGCTCAATGCCGACAGCGCCATCAACGGGTTCGTTGTATCGCGCCGGATCAATGTCGGCACCACCGGAAAGGAGTAAGCCATCCATTGCGGCGAAAGCGGTGGCGCGCTGTTCGTCGTTGGCACTCGCGCTCATCAAAATGGGAATTCCTCCAGCACGTCGCACGCCGTCGGCGTACCGCGCATTGATCAGATGGATTGGCGCCGCGTCACCAGGCTCGTCGTGATCGGCGACGGTAATGAGAATGAGCGGCGCGCTCATCAGCCGATCTGCACTCCGCTCGCCTTCGCGAGTTCCTTGAGCGAGCTGATCAGTCGATCAACCTCTTCTTTCGTGTTGTACGACATGAGCCCAACGCGCAGCAGGCCACCGCGCTCGGTCAGCCCGAGTGCCTCGACTGGATTTACGGCGTAGAAGTCGCCGTCCCACACCTGCACACCATCGGCCCCAAGGTGCGTTGCCGCCTCTGTAGGGGTAGCCCACTCCATCGTGAACGAGACGATGGATGTGCGGTGATCAAGTTGATCGCGGTCAGTGATGCCATAGACCTTAACCCCTGGAATCTCAGCGAGTCGATCGAGCAGGTGCACGGTCAGGTCGCGTTCGTAGAGGGTGATCGCCTGCAAGCCCGCACGAATCTCGGCACGGCGGCCGGTGAGGGGAGTTGGTGCACCAGCGTGCCCAAACTCACGCCCGATCCAGGCGAGGTGGTCGATCGCGGCGGTCGTGCCCGCCATCCCCTCAAAGCTCGGGGTCCCCGTCTCCCAGAGATCGTGCGCGGGGCGCACCTTATAGCGACCGAAACGCTCGAGGAGCGGCAGCTTCCCGTAGAGGAGCCCCGCATGCGGACCGTAGAACTTGTATGGAGAGCAGAGCAGGAAGTCGGTGTCGAGCGCTTGCACATCAATCGGGTAGTGCGGCGCCGAGCAGACCGCGTCGAGCACGGTGAGGGCACCCGCCTCATGGGCGAGACGAACAATCTCCTTGCACGGGTTGATGGTGCCAAGCGCATTGGATGACATGCCGACCGCAACGATCTTGGTGCGTGGAGAGCGCAGCGCTGCGTATGCCTCGATGTCGAGGGTGGCATCGCTGGTGCGGATCGGAATGACCTTGAGGGTGAGGCCGAAGTCTTCGGCGAGCCAGAGCCATGGGCTGTAGTTCGCGTCGTGATCAAGTTGCGAGACGATCACCTCATCGCCCGGCTTCAGGCTCTTCGCCAGCGACCGCGAGAGTTGGAAGTTGAGGGTCGACATGTTGGCTCCGAACTTCACCGTCTCCTTCGGCGCATTCAGTAAGTCTTCAGCCGCTCGGTGTGCTGCATCTTCGACCTGCTGCTGTCGCTGCGAGGTGATGAATGCACCACCGGAGTTGGCATTGGCGTGCAAGAAGAAGTCGCGATACGCGTCAATCACCGATTGCGGCACCTGCGTGCCAGCCGGGCCATCGAGGAAGCTGATCTGGCGACCATCAGGAAGCGTGTTGGCGAGCGATGGGAATCGCGCGCGGATTGCGTTGACGTCGTACGGCTTGGTGGTCATGGCGCGATCGTACTGGGTTAGCGGCGCTGGCGAGTGACGAGTCGCGTAATCAGCACCACGATCGCAGCGAAGAGGAGGGGGAGGGCGAACATCACAACGAGTCCGAGCAGTCCGCCAGGGCCAACGCCAACTCCGCCGTTCCGTGCGTCACCAGATTCTGGATTCAGAGTCGGCGTGGGGGAGGGGCTCGCCGCATCGGCACCGAGTGCTGGCGACGCGAGGGTGAGGGCGACGCCGCCGAGGAGGAGCAGGAGGCCGATCGCCAGGAGGGCAAGGGCGAGCGTACTGCTGACGAGCCGTCCACGCGCCTCGCCACCGAGAAGTCGGAGCGCGTCGGCGCGCTCGAGCGTGGTCACCACAAGTGGTCGACCGGCACCCGCGCGCAGCTCCCCGTCAACGAGTTGCCCCGCTGCGGTCGCACGATCGAGATTGCTGATCTGCTCCAGGCCTACCCGCGCACCGCGTGTCGGGTCACTCGTCGCGAGTACGGCAACGAGCGCCGCTGTCTCTGGGCGCTGATATTCGCGCCCGGCGGCGTGCAGTTCGGCGACGCTCCCCTCCCAGCGTCGCTCAACGACGACGAGTCCGTCGGCAAGATCGGCGGTGGCAATGCTGATCGAATTGCTCGGATCACTCACCACAAAGGGGAGGCTCCGTTCGGCGGTATCAATCACGCGCCAACCACCCTCGTCGGCGATAGAGACGCGTTCACGACGAAAGACGAGTGGGCGGTGGTGCTCATCCTCAAAGATCTCCGGCGCATCGATGCTCCCCTTGATGGCGAGATACGGCGCCGAATCTCTACGCAGCGCGGCAAGCTTGAGCGCTTCGGTCGGGGAGATCGGTGAGAGTCCGGCAAGGAGTTGCCCGGCGCGCGTGCGCGCATCGGTACGGCGTGAGAGCAGCAGTCCAATCACGAAGAGTGCGGCACCGATCAGTGCGATGGGGCTCATGAGCCCTGCTTCCCAGTGTCGGGATCAATCGCCTGCACATCGCCGTTGATGCTGGTGACAATGAGTCGACCGCCGATCAGTTCAGCGGCACCGACGACATCACTGTGTGCGAGTCGCCAACGGACCTCTCCGTCGCCGCGAATCGCCCAGGTCTCGACCTCGCTCTGCACGATCACATGGCCAAAGCGTGGCGACGCGATCAGCTCAACGACTGGCGTGCCGGTCTGGTGGCTCCAGGCGAGTGCGCCGGTGCGCGCACCGAAGGCGTACACAGTGAAGCCGTAGCCAACGACAAAGAGTTGCGAATCATCCCAGTGGATCGCGCGCGGCTCGTCGTAGATGACGGTGGCGAGTCGGACCGCCCATGCGCCGCTCGGCGTCTCAACCCGTAGCTCCATCCGACAGAGTCGATCGGGATCACCCTCGGCGCCAGCACCGAGTGCGCCATGGTCCACGAGGGTGGCGCCGACTTCGGAGAGGGCGAAGACTGCGGCGGCCTGGCCGCTGCTTCCCCAGGTCGCACGAACGCGCAGGCCGCCCGGGAAGTCGCTGATGCGACTCTTCGGCTCGCCGGCTCCACTTGGAATAGGGGCGTTCGCACGTTCGTTCACCCAGCGATTCTAGGCGCGACGTACGCTTAGGCCATGAAGGCCGTGTTGTTCGACTGGGACGGGACCCTTATTGACACGACCGAACACGTCTTTGAGGCGAATGTTGAGGTGATGAAGTCCTTCGGACTTCCGCCCCTCACTCGTGAGCGCTATGGGGCCGCCTTCTCGCCGAACTGGCGCCGCATGTATGCCGCCCTCGGCGTCCCTGAGCACCTGGTAGAGGGAGCGGCCAGCGTCTGGCACGGCGCCTATAAGGGACACGAAGCGGAGCTCCTCCCCGGCGCCTATCCAGCGCTCGAGCGACTGGTCGCCGCGGGGATCCCCCTCGGCATCGTCACCGCCGGTGATCGCAAAGTTGTTGCTGGGCAGCTCCGTCGCACTGGCGTCGCTGACCTCATCGGCTCGGCGGTCTACGGCGATGACGCGGTCGAGCAGAAGCCCGATCCTGCACCACTGCGACGCGGCCTCGCCGCGCTCGGCCACGCAACCACGCCCGCCGAAACGGCCTACCTCGGCGACACGCTTGATGACGTGCGCATGGCGCGCGCCGCAGGTGTCCATGCTGTTGGCATTCACTCGCCCTTCTTCCATCCCGACGCTTTCTATGAGGCCGATGCGCACGAACACGCCCCCTCCGTTGCCGACTGGGTTGGGGCACTTCTTGGCGGCGCGAAGCGCTAGAATCACACCATCGCGACAGGGGAGCGCCATCGGGCGCTGAGATGCGGATGGTCCGCGAACCCTACGAACCTGATCCGGGTCATGCCGGCGAAGGGAGGACGCAGGTGTACCCCGCGCGATAGAGAGCGAGGTATCTGTGCGCGCGTTGATTCTTGCAGGGGGCGATCAACTTGATCCGGCGCTGCTCGACGCACGATGGCCCGGATGGCGTGATGTTGCGCTGGTAATCGCCGCTGATGGCGGCGCCCGATACGCGGCCCCGCTCGGCCTACCACTGCATCAGGTGATTGGCGATTTTGATTCACTCAGCGCAGGCGACGCCGACGAACTTGAGGCGGCCGGTGTGACCGTCACGCGCTTTTCAGCCAACAAAGATGCGACCGATACGGAGCTCGCCCTGCTCGCCGCACTCGATGCTGGCGCAACCGAGATCGCGCTCCTCTGCACCTGGGGTGGGCGTAGCGATCACGCAATTGGCACTCTTGCGCTTCTAGCGCATCCGCGTTGTGATGCTGCGGCGGTTGTCATTCTTGATGAGCAGACGCGGACGCAACTTGTGCGGAGTGGTACCACCCTCACACTTCGTGGTGAGTCTGGTCGCACCATTTCGCTCACCCCATGGGGTGGCGACGCAACGGTCACAGCGACCGGTGTGCGCTGGTCACTCGACAACGAGCTTCTGGCCGCGGGCGGGACGCGCGGCATTTCTAATGTGGCAACCGCCGCAGAGGTCGTGATCACCGTGCACAACGGCGCGGTGTTGGTGAGTGAAGAGGGAGGCGCAGCATGAAGCGTTCATGGAGTCTGTTGGATCTCGTTACCGTTGCAACGATTGGCATCGCTTCAGGCGTGCTCTTTGCCGGGTGGAATCTTGCGTGGGGCGCCGCATCACCACTCTTCGCCGCCGTTCTACCACTCCAATATCTGCTGTTCGCTGGCACCTGGGTGATTGCGGGGCCACTCGCCGGACTGATCGTGCGTCGCCCTGGTGCCGCACTTGCCGGTGAGATGATCGCCGCCTCCGTCTCGTTCTTGCTCGCGAGCCAGTGGTCGGTTGATGCGATCTTCTCTGGCGCGGCCCAAGGGCTCGGCGCTGAGATCGCCTTCGCTGCGGTCGGCTACCGCGTTGCGGGTTGGCGCGTGGCACTCGCCGCCGGTGCACTCTCGGGGGTTGGTATGGCACTGCATGATCTGCCGCTCTACTTCCCCGACGTCAGCACCTCGTTCGCGGCAGCCTTGGCTGCGGCGATGGTTGCAAGCTCGGCCATCGTTGGTGGTCTCGGTGCGCTGGCCCTGCGCGCTGCACTTCGACGGAGCGGTGCGCTCGACCTGATCGGGGCCTAACGGCGTGCCGCCCCTCTCTATTGAGATCGCCGATCTCACCTGGCGACCGGCTGGCTCCGATCGGCTGACGCTTGACCTGCGCGGCGTTTCCGTCAGCGTTCCCGCGGGGGGAGTGCTCCTCATCAACGGTGCATCGGGGGCGGGGAAGAGCACCCTCCTCCGCGCGATCGCCGGGCTGCTCGGCACGGTCCTGCCGGGTGAACTGCGCGGGAGGCTGCTGGTGGGGGGAGTTGATCTCGTTGCCGCAGCAACAACAGAGTCGGGGATTCCACGCGGGCTGAGTGAGCGACTCGGCTACGTGGCGGCGGGCCCCGCCCCCACCTATGCGCTCCCACTCCTGCTCGATGATGCGGCACTCCCGCTGGAGTCACGACAGGTTCCCACTGAGGAGATGCGCTCGCGCATTGAGCGGTTCGCACGCGACACCGCCGTTGACGTTGCACTCATGGATCGCAGTTTGAGCACCTTTAGCGGCGGTGAGCGAGCGGCGGCGGCGGCACTGGTTGCCCTTGTTGCATCACCAGATCTGCTAATCGCCGATGAGCCACTCGGCGGCCTCGATGCGCGATCGGCAGATCGCTTGGCACTGACGTTGCGTGAGAGCGGTGCGACTCGAGTGATTGCGGCACACGACCTCTCTCTGCTCGACTCCACAACCGCACAGCAGCTACGACTTGATGGCGGCAGGGTCGTCGCGCCGCCGCCGACGGCGTCAGCGACTGCGACGACCTGGAGCGAGATTGGCAGCAACGATGGAGGCGGAGCACCAATCGTGCAGCTGCTGCGTGCCACGGCGGCGGGTCGCGCGGTGGGGTCATCCAGCCTGGCGGTCATGCGCAGCACCACAACGTTGCTCACTGGCGACACAGGGAGCGGCAAGTCAACACTGCTCCACCTTGTGGCGGGAACGCTCCCGCTCGATACTGGTGAACGTCTCGCACAGCCTGACCTGCGGATCGGATTTGCACCGCAAGACTCAGGCCTCCTCCTTGGCGCTCGACCAGCTCGCGCGCACATTGCACCGAGCGATGCAGCGCGAGCCGAAGAGATTGCCCAACGCCTTGACGTCGCACAACTTCTTGATGCATCACCTGGGCGACTGTCGGATGGTGAGCGTCGTCGGCTTGCGATCGTGGTGACGATTGCTGCAGCTCCAGACGTTCTGATCCTCGACGAGCCGAGCGGCGGTCTTGATGATGCGCGCGTGGCGGCGCTCTGCACACTTCTCAGCGATCGAGAGCTGCTCGGCACCAGCGCCCTGCTGATCGCCACGCACGATCCACGGCTGAGTGCGTTGAGCCACCCAGAGGCGCGGCCGCTCCGCAGGGTGCGCCACCCTGAGGAGACAGGCACCAGCGTTGAGCCAGTTGCCAGCGGCCTCGCCGCGCTCCTGCCAGCGCCGGCGGCCCGAGTGGCCGAGAGCGCTGAGCGACTGCTCTCGCCAGAGCTCGGCAGACGCTTGATTGGCACCGCGAATCCGCTCACCCGCCTCGGCCTCGCCCTCTTCTGGTTCACCCTCTCAATTGCGAGTCCAACAACGCCAGTGGCGCAGGCCGCGATCGCCCTTCCGGTCTTGGTCGTGGCATGGATCTCTGGCGTGCAGATTCTCGCCACACTGAAACTCGCCGTAGCGCTGACACCAGCGCTCGCCGGCATCGTGCTCGCCAATCTCTTTGGTGGCGCATCCGTGGACGAGGCGGTCGGCGCTGGCACGCGCCTCCTTGCATTTGCCGCCGGTAGCCTCGTACTACTCCGACCATTTGAACCGTTGCGCATGGCCGACGCGTTCATTGAAAAACTTCGCGCACCGTTTGCCCCAACGATGGCGCTGCTCGCTACCGCCGCACGAATTCCAACGCTGCGCGATGAGGCGCGCGAGCGTCGTGCGATTCGCCGGTTAACCCGACGCAGTGCAGATCCGCTGCTGCTCGCCGATCTATTCGATTCGGTGATTCGCGCCGTGCCGCAACTGGCGATCGCCCTCGAGGTCCGTGGCGTGCGCTTGCCGACGCGTCAGTCGCCACCTACCCGTCGTCGGCCGTCGCGCTTCGGTCGTGCCGATCTGCTCATCGTGAGCCTCAGCGCTGGTGGACTGCTCGTCTCCGTTGCGCGGGCGGTCGTCGAGGTTATACTCGGAGCATGAGTCCATTCAAATCGTTTCCACCGGTCGGCAGCGAAGCCCCGGCGTTTACGTTGCGCGATGCAACTGGCAGCGAGCACAGCACCACTGGTGCGCGTGGTAAGTGGCTCGTGATCTACTTCTATCCAAAAGACGACACCCCAGGGTGCACCATTGAGGCCTGCGAGTTCCGCGATTCGGAGACGGCGTTGCAGGCGGCGGGGGCACTCGTCTGGGGGGTGAGCCCCGACGACCAGTCGAGCAAGGCCGCCTTCCGTGACAAGTTCTCCCTGAACTTCCCAATCCTCTCTGACCTCGACCACCAGGTTGCTGAGACCTACGGGGTCTGGGGCGAGAAGCAGATGATGGGGAAGAGCTTCATGAGCACCCATCGCGTCACCTTCCTGATCAACCCAGAGGGTCGGGTGGCGAAGGTCTGGGAGAGTGTGACCCCAACCGGGCATGCCGCAGAGGTGCTTGCGGAGATCACCAGCCAGAGGGGCTAAAAGGCGGTGCCTTTGGGGGGACGCCGGCACCGCCTTAGGCGGCGATTCTGGCAGAAATTCACCTTCTGCACAAGAAAAAGCGACCAAATTGCAACTATCCCGTTGAGCACGCTCCACGGGAGCCCCTGCTACCCTTGACCCTGCAAGCAATGACCGGCGGTAACACCGAAAGGCTCACTGTGACGCTTGAAACGCAGGACTTCCTGGTCCAACCAGTCGACGCCTCCTGGCTGCAGTGCAACATCGAGTGCCAAGAGGCCTGCCCTGTTGGCACCAACTGCCGCGGCTACCTGAACCTTGCCGCCGAGGGGCGCTTTGAAGAGGGTTACCTCCTCTCCCGCGAACCAAACCCCATCGCCGCCATGTGCTCGTACGTCTGCTCCGCGCCGTGTGAGCGCGCCTGCCGCCGCGGCGACATCGATCGACCACTCGCAATTCGCGCGATGAAGCGCTTCCTTGTGGAGTGGCACGCCGCTTCAGGGATTCCTGATGTTGCGCCAGAGATCACACCTCGCGTTGAGAGCGTTGCGGTGATTGGTGCTGGCCCTGCCGGTCTCTCGGTGGCGCGCGAGCTCGCCGTGAAGGGCTATCAGGTCACCGTCTACGACAGCCTGCC
>JACCDZ010258051.1_pt1 | contig 10027 bp, 7 predicted proteins | sample 7449551 | NCBI WGS metagenome assembly JACCDZ01 (sample SAMN15323452, study PRJNA562643) | freshwater metagenome | isolation source: river surface water | place: USA:Blue River Watershed | collected 2017-08-18
AGCACCAGGACATCGCCGCCGCCGTTGACGAGGGCATGGGCGACGCCGGCCCGCTCCAGCACCTGCAGGCCAGCCTGCAAGATCGGCAGCTTGGCCACGCCGCCCAGATCCAGGGCCATGCCCCGCTGGGTCAGGTAGGCCGTGCCCGCTGCGTCATCGAGAACCAAGGCGCGTGCATCGACCAGACGCAGCCCCTGGGTGATCTCGGCAGGCGAGGGGGCCGCTTCCTGGCCCGGTTCGAAATGCCACCCGCGCAGGGTGCCAATCGTCGGGTCAAACGCGCCGGCACTGCCCCGGTGCAAGCGCTGTGCTTGCCGCAACACGGCCATGACCTCCGGCGATACGGGTACGGGGCGCAGGCCGGAGGCGGCGCCGACGCGCGAGGCCTCACTGTCGCTGCGGTAACGGCTCATCAGCGCTTCCAGGCGAGCCATTTCCGTGAACGCCGCTTGCATGGCGACTTGCAAGGCCCGCGCGTCACGTGCGTCCGTTGCCGCGGTGACGAGGTCAACGCGTGTGCCCATCAAGACCCGGCTCGCACGCTGAACACGGGGATCTGCGCTGGCGAGCACGTCTCCGGGCGCAACGAGCGCACAAGCGCCCAGCAGTGGCAAGGCGAGGGCGAAACGCCGACGAGACAGCCCGCCTTCGCCCATCGGCATGCGCAGATCCGTGTTCATCGTGAGCCTCCTGCTTGTCAAATGGATTGATCGGCCATGTAGTCCACAGCGGCCTTCACATCGTCATCGCTGAGTGTGGTGGCGCCACCGCGCGCCGGCATGACGCCCTTGCTGCCTGTAAAGCCCTCAATGGCGTGCTTGTACAGGGTGTCCTTGCCTTGCGCAATGCGCGGCGCCCAGTCTGCCTTGTCACCCGGCTTGGGTGCGCCCGCCACACCTGCGGCATGGCACATCGCACAGGTCATGCCATACACGCGCTTGCCCGCTGTGTTTTCAGCAGTGGGAGCAGGTTCAGGCGCAGGGGCGGGGGCTTCGGTCACGGGGGCCGGGGTGGGTTCGGGCGCTGTGGCGGTTGCTGGGGCGTCGCTCTTGCCGCAAGCAGCAAGCACCAGGGTCGCGGCAGCCAGTGCCATCGTGAGGGAAGTGTGGTTCATGAACAGCCTTTCATTGCAGTTTCGATACGGCTAGGGTGTCGCCGATCGGTCAAAAAATGTCTAGGGGTTAGTACCAGACGCATCTTGGACACTCTTCAGTAAGACTCGCTTGACTTTCGTCAAAGCCTGAAGAATCATCTCAGGTGAATATTTAAGCACGGACGCCCGCCTTGCGGTGCAAAAAACTCAACACCACGCAGGCACAGTCTTCGCCATGACCCTCTTCCACTCACTCAAACGCCTGCGATCGGTGATCGCTGCGTGGGTGTTGTTGGCCATGGGGGTGGCGATGGCCACGCCACTCGTGCAACCGCTCTCTCTGGAGTTGATTTGCTCCGGGTCGGGCGGTTATTTTTTGCTTGCGCACGCCAGCGACAGCAGCCCCGGATCCCTGTCCTCTGATATGGACTGCGGCCTGTGCCTCATGAGCGCAGCGCCTCCGCCGGCCCCATTTGGCGCGCTCCCAGCGCCACAGGCCACGCACCCCCAACTTGCGCTCCCGGATCTGGTCGACATGCCAGTCACCACGGCGGCTTTGCCGCCTGCGCGAGCACCCCCCCGTTTCCTTAGCCACACCTGAGAGAGGTCATCATGAGCCAGAAGAAAGACGATATGAGCACGGAAGCTGTCGGCCTCGGGCGCCGCCGATTCCTCAACACCGCCGCCTTGACAGGGCTGACGCTGGGCGTTGCGGCCTGCAACGACAAGCCTGAGACAGCGCCTGCGGCTTCCGGTACCTCGGCGGCTGCCCCTGCAGCGCACGCCAGTTCCAGCACCCACCTCAAGCCCGGCGAACTCGACACCTACTACGGCATCTGGAGCGGCGGCCACACTGGCGACATGCGCATCCTGGGCCTGCCCTCCGGTCGCGAAATCCACCGCATCCCCTGCTTTGTGCCCGACGCCCTTGTGGGCTGGGGCCTCACGAACGAATCCAAAGCCGTCATGGGCACCAAGCCCGATGGCAGCCTGCGCTACACGGTGGCCGACACCCACCACACCCATGCCTCCTACAAGGACGGCAACTACGACGGTCGCTACGCCTGGATCAACGACAAGATCAACAGCCGCATCGCGCGCGTTCGCCTCGACTACTTCGTCTGCGACAAGATCACCGAGCTGCCCAACGTGCAGGGCTTCCACGGCATCTTCCCGGACAAGGCTGACCCGGTGGATCCGGCCATCAACTACACCACCCGCGTCTTCTGCGGCGGTGAGTTCGCCATTCCGCTGCCCAACAACGGCGGCGACATCAACAACCCCGAAAAGTACCGCTCGATGTTCACCTGTGTGGACGCCGAGAGCATGGAAGTGCGCTGGCAGGTCCTCATCGACGGCAACTGCGACCTGACCGCCACCTCTTACGACGGCAAGCTGGCAGCCACCAACCAGTACAACATCGAAAACGGCGTTCACTACGAAGACATGATGTCCTCCGAGCGGGACGCCTGCCTGTTCTTCAACATCGCTCGCATCGAAGAGGCGGTGAAGGCTGGCAAGTTCACGACTGTCGGCACCTCCAAGGTTCCCGTGGTCGATGGCACGCGTGAAAACAACAAGGACCCCAAGACCGCCCTGACCGCCTACGTGAGCGTTCCCAAGAACCCGCACGGCGTGAACGCCAGCCCCGACGCCAAGTACTTCATTTGCGCCGGCAAGCTCTCGCCCACCGCCACCGTGATCGAGTTGAGCAAGGTGCTCGACTGGTTCGACGGCAAGATGGAAGACCTCGACAAGGCCATCGTCGCCGAAGTGGAAATTGGCCTGGGCCCCCTGCACACGGCCTTCGACGGTCGCGGCAACGCCTACACCACGCTCTTCCTGGACAGCCAGGTGGTCAAGTGGAATGTGGACGCGGCCATCAAATTCCACGCCGGTGACAAGACGGCCAAGTACGTGGTCGATCGCCTGGACGTGCACTACCAGCCGGGTCACATCAACGCCTCGCAGTCTGAAACCCGCGCGGCCGATGGCAAGTACCTGGCCGTGGGTTGCAAGTTCTCGAAAGACCGCTTCCTGCCCGTCGGCCCGTTGCACCCCGAGAACGAGCAGATCATCGACATCTCTGGCGACAAGATGGTGCTGCTGGCCGACCACCCCGTGCGCGGCGAGCCTCACGACTTCATCATCTTCAAGCGTGACCTGCTCAAGCCCAAGCAGGTGTACGACATTGATGACTTCCCGCTGGCGATCAAGGACCCCAAGGAGTCCGGTGTCACCCGCAACGGCAAGAAGGTCACGGTCAAGATCACGTCGCAAGCACCGGCTTTCAGCCTGCGAGAGTTCACCGTGAAGAAGGGCGACGAGGTCACCCTGATCCTGACCAACCTGGACAAGATCGAAGACCTGACGCACGGCTTCGCCATTCCGAAGTACAACGTCAACTTCATCGTCAACCCGCTGGAGACCAAGTCGGTGACCTTCATCGCCGACCAGCCGGGTGTTTTCTGGTGCTACTGCACCCACTTCTGTCATGCCCTGCACCTTGAGATGCGCACGCGCATGATCGTCGAGGCCTGATAGGCGGACCCATGCAGGTGTCGCCGGCGCTGCCGGTGGCACCTGCGCAACTGGAACGAGCCATGCTTCAATTTGGCCAGCAGATCAAAGCCTTCTGGGCTGTTTTACTTCTCACCTTGTCTCTGTTTGCGCCGCGCGTCATGGCGAGCGCTTACGAAGCAGAGCTGCCTGCCAACCTGAGCACCGCCAAGGACATGTGCGCCTTGCTGCCCTGTGCCGAGGTGTTCCCGGGCGCCAAGCATTTTTCTGAACGCAAGGGCCAGCCGTCCTACGTCGAGGCCTACGACCGCAACGCCCCCGACAAGAAGTTGCTGGGCTATGTGATGCTGTCCACCGACATCACCGACACGCCGGCCTATTCAGGCAAACCGGTGGTGACGCTGATCGGCATGGACCTGACCGGTCGTTTCGTGGGCGTGAAGGTGCTCAAGCACTCCGAGCCCATCTTGCTGCTGGGCATCCCGGAATCGGCCCTCATCAATTTCAACAATCAGTATCTGGGCCAGTCTGTGGCCGACAAGCTTGAAGTCGGCCCCTCTCGCCCCGAAGAAGACGTGATCGGTCTGGACGCCATTTCCGGCGCCACGGTCACGGTGATCGCGCAGAACCAGGTGGTGATGATGTCGGGGGCCGCCGTGGCCCGTCAGACGGGCATCATCCAGCCCACCGTGCGGGACCCGGCGCGCTTCGCCGTCACGGGCAAGCGCTACGACTGGGCACAGCTCATGCAAATGGGGGCGGTCCAGCGCCTGGTCGTGACGCCCGAGCAGGTCGGGCTGCCACGTGGCCCTGAGCCTTTCATCGAACTGTGGTTCGGCGACCTCAACCACCCCGACCTGGGCCGCAGCCTGCTGGGCGACAACGGCTACGACAGCCTGCGCTCGCGCTTGCAGGACACCGAGAGTGCCTTCTTCCTGATCCGCAGTGCGGGTGCCGAATCCTTCAAGGGTTCGGGCTTCGTGCGCGGTGGCATCTATGATCGCGTGCAGGTCAAGCAAGGCGCCGACGCCTTCACCTTCCGTGATCTCGACTCGTACAACCTCTACGGTCTCGAAGCAGCAGGCGCGCCGCGCTACACCGAGTCGGCGATCTTCGTGATCCGCTCGAAGTCCTTCTCGGCCGCCCACCCCTGGAAGCTCGCCTTCCTGGGCAACCGCGTGGATCGGGCCACCGGTCACCGCAGTTTTGCCGTGTTCGAGTCCAAGTACTGGCTGCCCGACAACGTGCTCGAAGGCGGCCGCCCCAAGGTCGTCGAGCCCGATGCACCCTGGGTGCGCGTCTGGAAGAATCAGTCCTGGCAGATTGCCCTGTTTGCCCTGGTGCTGGTGGCGGTCACCGTGGTCTACGCGTTCCGCGAAAAGCTCACCCGTCTGTCCACACACAAGAACAAGTGGCCGGTCAACGCCTTCAAGTACAGCTTCTGGGCGATCAGCATGGCCTGGATCGGCTTTGGTCTGATGGCCCAGCCGTCCATCACCCAGGTGCTGACCTGGTTCCACGCGCTGCTGTTCCAGTGGACCTGGTCGCTGTTCCTGTCCGATCCGTTCATCTTCCTGTTCTGGATCTTCATCATCGTCACGGTGTTCCTGTTTGGCCGGGGCCTGTTCTGCGGCTGGATGTGTCCCTTCGGTTCGCTGCAGGAAACCATCTTCAAGATCGCCAAGGCGTTGGGCCTCAAGCGCTTCCAGACCCAGGTGCCGCAGAAGTGGCATGACCGCCTGAAGTGGCTCAAGTACGCCGTCTTCTTCTTCCTGCTCACGGTGTCCATGTTCTCCATGGGCCTGGCCGAGAAGTTGTCTGAGGTCGAACCGTTCAAGACCACCTTCCTGGTGGGTGTCATGAACCGCTCCTGGCCTTACGGCTTGTTCGTGGCGGCCATTCTGGGCGTGTCGATCTTCATCGAACGGCCTTACTGCAAGTACATCTGCCCGCTGGGTGCCTCCCTGGCCATGCCCAGCACCTTCCGCTGGTTCGGTCTCAAGCGCAAGCAAGACTGCAACAGCTGCAAGGCCTGCGCCGTGGGCTGCGGGGCTCAGGCCATCGATGCCGATGGTCGCATCGACCACCGCGAGTGCCTGCACTGCCTGGACTGCATGATTCTCTACACCGACACCAAGGGCTGCCCGCCCCTGGCCAAGGAGCGCAAGCGCCGCGAGAAGGACGGCCTGGAGATCACCCCCATTGGCGTCAACGGCTACTTCATTCCCATCCACCCGGCGACCAGCCACGCTGACCAGATCAGCGCCAAGGCTGCCAAGGGGCCGGACCCCCGCATGCCCACCGAGCCGACCTTGCCCGCGCACAAGCGTGGGGTGGGCTTCGTGGCCTGGTTCTTCCTGGAACTGCGCGACCACATCTGGCCCTGGAGCACCGAAGGCTGGCGCAGCCAGCGGGCGCTGCAGGTGGCGGGTCTGTCGCTTGCGGTGGCCGCCACGGTGGCCTGGGGCATGGCCGCCGTGGGCAGCTTGTCGTCGAGCGCCATCATCGCCTGGTGGTTCGGCTGGAGCCTGTACGAAGTCCTCATCCGCCTCTCGGGCCGCCGTTACGTGAAAGATGGCCCCTGGTGGCGCGACCACTACCGCGTGGCTGGCGTCATGGACATGCTCAGCTACGTGGGTTTCAAGAACCTGCTGATCGGGGCCGCCTTGTTCCTCGCACTCAAGTCCATGGGCGTGTCTTTGTGATGGGTCGTGCCTGGTTCCAGTTTGCGGGTCGCTGCGTGTCGGGGTTGGCGTTGTGGGGTGGGCTGATGCTCGCTGCACAGGCCGCCACCCTCACCGTCCAACCCGGGGGAGACCTGGCCGAAGCCGTGCGCCAGGCCTCGCCGGGGGATGTGGTGGAGGTCAAGCGCGGCATGTACCGCGTCAACCTGCTGATCGACAAGCCGCTCACGCTGCGCGGCCTTGATCGTCCCACCCTCAGTGGGGGCAACGAGGGCGACACCATCCGTGTCACGTCACCCGATGTGGTGATCGAGGACCTGATCGTGCGCGATTCGGGCGACAGCCTCAAGCACCAGAACGCCGGGATCTACCTCTACCCCGGGGCCCACCGTGCCATCGTGCGCCGCTGCGATCTCACTTACAACCTGTTCGGGCTGTGGATCGAGAAGGCGAACGATGTCCTCATCGAGCACAACACCATCACCGGCAAGCGCGAGTACGGGTCGTCGCAGCGCGGCAATGGCATCCAGCTCTACAACACCAAGGGCGCGCGCATCTTCCACAACAACATCAGTTTTGTGCGCGACGCCCTGTATGTCGACGTGTCGCACCACGCGGTCTTTCGTGGCAACCGGCTGCACCACAGCCGCTATGGCACGCACTACATGAACTCGTACCACAACCTGTGGGAGGACAACGACTCCTACTACAACCGCGGTGGTCTGGCCCTCATGGAAGTGCGCGATCAGGTCGTGCGCGGCAACCGTGCCTGGGGCAACTCCGACCACGGCATCATGTTGCGCACGCTGCAAGACTCGGTCATCGAGGACAACATCGTGGCCGGCAACAGCCGCGGGTTCTTCATCTACGACGTGGAGTACATCAAGCTCAACCGCAATCTGGTGGTCGACAACGTGGTCGGCGTGCACCTGGCGGCCGGCTCCACCCGCAACGAGGTCGAGGGCAACGACTTCATCTCCAACCGGGAGCAGGTCCGCTACGTGGGTGCCCGCGATGAACGCTGGGGCACGCAAGGCGGCAACCACTGGAGCAACTATGTGGGCTGGGACCGCGATGGCGATGGCCGGGGCGATGTCCCGTATGAGGCCAACGACATGGTGGACCGCCTGACCTGGCGTTACCCTGCGATCAAGTTGCTGCTGGCCAGTCCGGCCGTCCAGGCCCTCAGGCTGGTGGGGCAGCAATTTCCGGTGCTGCGCGTGCCCTCTGTGGTGGATCCCCACCCGCGCATGCAGCCTGGCAACCCAAAATGGAGTGAATGGCGTGGCAAGCATTTCCCCGGCCAGTGACAACATGGCCATCTCGCTGCGTGGCGTCAGCAAGCACTACGGTGCCTTGCACGCGGTCGATGGCGTGGACCTGGCGATCCCGCGCGGTGAGATTTTCGGCATCATCGGGCACAACGGCGCGGGCAAGAGCACGCTGTTCAAGATGATGCTCGGCCTCGTGCCCGCCACGCAGGGCGAGATCCTGGTCGGTGGCGCCTCCGTCACCGGCCGCCATTTCCGCGCGGCGCGCCGTCACCTCGGCTACCTCCCCGAGAACGTGGTGCTCTACGACAACCTCGACGGTCTGGAGACCTTGCAGTTCTTCGCCAAGCTCAAGCACGCGCCCATGGCACAGTGCGCCACCATCCTGGATCGGGTGGGGCTGACACACGCAGGCAAGCGACCGGTTCGGGAGTATTCCAAGGGCATGCGCCAGCGCCTGGGTTTTGCGCAGGCCTTGCTGGGCACCCCTCAGGTGCTCTTTCTCGACGAGCCCACCAACGGCCTGGACCCGCAAGCCATTCGCGACTTCTACGCCACCTTGCGTGACCTGCAGTCCGAAGGCGTGACGGTGATCATCACCTCGCACATCCTGGCCGAGTTGCAGCAACGCGTCGATCGCCTGGCCATTCTGGCCGCGGGCCGGGTGCAGGCTGTGGGCAGTGTCGAGGCCTTGCGCCAGCAAACCCGGATGCCCCTGACATTCGAGATCGAGATGATCGCCAGTGATGTGCCGGCCGCATTGCAGGCCCTGGCGCCGCTCGCCACCCTGGCGCCTGAGTCCACCCCCACCGGCCTGCGCCTGCAATGTCCGCGTGAGCAGAAGATGGCGGTCTTGAGCGCACTGGCGACCCTGGGTGATCGCGTGCGCGACATCAAATTGCTCGAACCTTCGCTGGAAGACGTGTTCTTCGGCTTTTCTGCCTGATCACCCGGAACCGACTCCCCATGGAATTTGCCCCGATCTTCACCATTGCTACCAAAGAGTTTCACGACCGCATGCGCAACCGCTGGGTGCTGGCCGTTGCGCTGGTGTTCACCGTGTTCTCGCTGGTGATTGCCTACTTTGGTGGCGCACAACAAGGCACGGTGGGGTTCCGCTCCATCGAGTTCACCATTGCCAGCCTCGTCAGCCTGGTGATCTACCTCATCCCCTTGATCGCACTGCTGCTGGGCTTCGACGCCATCGTGGGCGAGCGCGAGCGTGGCTCCCTCGACCTGCTGCTGGCCTTGCCCATCACGCGGCTGGAGTTGCTGCTGGGCAAGTACCTGGGCCTGGCGGTGGCACTCACCGTGTCCACGGTGGCCGGCTTCGGCCTGGTCGCCGTGCTCTTGTTCAAGCACATGAGCGGGGCAGGGCTCTACCACTACGCGGGCTTCATGCTCAGCTCGGTGCTGCTGGGGCTGGCCTTCCTCAGCCTGGCCGTGCTGCTGTCGGTGCTTGCACGCGACCGCACGCGCGCGACGGGCCTGGCCATCGCCACTTGGTTCTTCTTTGTGCTGGTGTTCGATTTGCTGGTGCTGGGCCTGCTGGTGGCCACTGGGGGGCAGTTTGCCGGCGACGCCTTTGCCTGGCTGCTGCTGCTCAATCCGGCCGATGTGTTCCGGATCCTGAATGTGTTCTCGCTCGAAGACGTGCGCACCCTCTACGGCTTGGCCAGTGTCGTCCCGACATCGCTCGGCAGTCCTGCCATCATGGGCGGCGTGATGCTGCTCTGGATCGCCGTCCCCCTCATTCTGGCCAATTGGAGATTCAAACCATGATGTACCGCTGTTCCTGCCGCGGTCGTGCCCGCGACGCGGCCCTGTCCCACGCCTGCCCGGATCGCCGGCGGGTGCTGGGCCTGGCTGCCCTGGCGGCCCTGAGCGCCGTGGGCGGGCTGACCGGCTGCGGGGATCAGGCTGCTGAAACCCAGTCGCTGGCACCCGTCGAGATCGACCGCGCCACCAGCTGCGAGCTCGACGGCATGTTGCTGGCCGACTACCCCGGACCCAAGGCGCAGGTCCACTTTGCCGGGCAGGCCCAGCCCAGTTTCTTCTGCGACACCGTCGAGCTGTTCAACACCCTGCTGGCCGGTGAGCAGGTGCGTGCCGTGCGCGCCGTTTACGTGCAGGACATGGGCGCCACCGACTGGGACAAGCCGCAAGGGCACTGGATCGATGCCAAGACCGCCCTCTATGTGCTGGGCAGCAAACGCCACGGCTCCATGGGCCCCACCATCGCCAGCTTTGCCAAGGAGGCCGACGCCAGCCGCTTTGCCACCGAGTACGGCGGCAAGGTTCTGCGCTTCACCGACATCAAGGCGGACATGGTGGACCTCAGCGGTGGTGCCCTGCACGACACCCGCATGTAAGCCTGGCACGCCTGCCCCTGTCTCCCGCTGTACCCCCTCATGCCGACCACCCCGTCACACGACAGCCGCCGCAACAGGTGGCGCACA
>JACCDZ010213252.1_pt1 | contig 10026 bp, 11 predicted proteins | sample 7449551 | NCBI WGS metagenome assembly JACCDZ01 (sample SAMN15323452, study PRJNA562643) | freshwater metagenome | isolation source: river surface water | place: USA:Blue River Watershed | collected 2017-08-18
AACATTGACGTATGCCGTGTTTCAACAAATGACCGGCCAGTTGGACAATCAGGCCGCGAGTATCTTGAGCGTCTTGCTGGTCATCCTGGCACTCTTGTTCTTGTTAAGCGAGCGATGGTTTCGCCGCAAAAGTCGCTTCTACCAAACTGCCGGTCGCTACCGTGCTCCGCAGCGCATCCGATGCAACTGGCTCCAGACGGTAGGCCTGACGACAACTCTATCCGTGATCCTGGGAGCAGCCTTCGGTGTCCCCGTGTGCCTCCTGATCGTGTGGAGCCTCTCTCCTGAGGCCCTTGCCATTCTCGATGCACGATTCTTTGGCTTTGTCTGGAACAGTGCCGTGCTCGCAACCCTGGCAGCCACAGCCAGCGTGCTGGTCGGAGTGCCGTTGGCCTATCTGGCAAGTCGCAAACCCACATGGCTCAATACCGGCTGCCTACAGGCCGCCTATGCCGGGTATGTGTTACCGGGACCGGTCGCAGCACTCGCCGTACTGATCCTCTGTCTCAAACTGATACCGGTTGTTTATGGAACGGTATTCGTGTTGATCATCGCCTATGTCTTGCACTTTCTTCCGGCCGGCCTCCAATCGCTCGAGCCGGCGATCCAGCAGATCACACCCAATCTCGAAGAAGTCGCCCGCACCCTTGGACTGAGCGCCCGCGAAACCGTTCGGCATATCACGCTGCCGCTCATCCGTAACGGTATCATCGTAGCCTGGGTCCTGATCTTTCTTCAAACGATGAAAGAGCTGCCTGCCACGCTCTTACTCCGCCCGGTGGGGTTTGACACCTTGGCCATCCGAGTCTGGCTGGAAGCGAGTGAAGAGTATTATCAGCTGGCGGCCCCCTCCGCTCTCTTGATCGTGCTGGTTGGTCTGCCAGCTCTCGGATTGTTACTCTCCCGGGATTGGCGCACCGCGTAAGGACCAATCATGAAGACATCAGCACAAACCAAACCAATCAATACCGACCAACTCCATGCAGCCACCCATTTCCTCTCTTCGGCGGCTCCGATCCTGGAGCTTCGCTCCATCTCCTGTGCCTATGACTCAAGTCGACCTGCCGTTCGCGACATCTCATTCTCCGTCAAGGAAGGTGAAATCCTCTGCCTGCTTGGCCCGTCCGGCTGTGGGAAAACCACCGTGCTACGAGCCATCGCCGGATTTGAGCCGGTACGGTCTGGAGAAATTCTCTTGTCGGGACGAGTGGTCTCATCCCCCTCGGAGACGGTTCCGACGGAACATCGTCGCATCGGCATGGTCTTCCAAGAATACGCCCTCTTTCCGCACCTGCGTGTCGCCGACAACATCGCATTTGGACTCAACCACCTGCCGCAGGGAGAGCGAAAGCGCCGAGTTGATGAGATGCTGTGCCTGACCGGGTTGGAGGGGCTTGAGCGCCGATACCCGCATGAGTTATCAGGCGGGCAACAGCAACGCGTCGCACTTTCACGGGCGCTGGTACAAAATCCGGTCTTGCTCCTGCTGGATGAACCGTTCAGCAACCTGGACCCCGACATGGCCAGTCGTATGCGCCAAGAGGTCCACGCCCTGTTACGTCAGATGAAAACTACAAGCATCATGGTCACGCATGACCATGATGAAGCCTTTGCCATGGCCGATCGCATCGCCGTGTTGAATCAAGGAGTGCTCGAGCAGATGGACTCCCCTGAACTCATTTACCATCTCCCAGCCACGCGGTTCGTGGCCGACTTTGTCGGTCAAGCCGACTTCATTGCCGGCCGGATTCATCAGGGATTGGTTCATACCGAGCTCGGAACGTTCCCCAATACAATCAACGGCTCAGAAGGAGAGCAGGTTGCGGTCATGATTCGCCCGGACGACGTGCATCTCGTGCCGAACAAATCCGCCGAACCCAGAATCGTGGCCAGGCAGTTCCGCGGGTCTGAAAATTTGTATAGAGTTCAACTTCCTTCCGGTCAGATCGTCCATAGTAGCGAAAGCTCGACCAGCGTCTACCAAGAAGGCACCTCCGTCGAACTCCGCGTTTCGGCAACCCATACCGTGCTGTTCCAAACCGAAACGCCCCCTCGTCCGTAGCAACAGCGGGAGGGACTGACAACCTGTGGAGATTGACAGCCTCCCCGGAAATCTGGCATGGATGAACAAGCGCTGAGGTCTCCAACCCCACCCGGCTTGAGCCCCCCTTCCACAATGTAAGGAGTCGCGATGGACGCATTGAAAGATGTCATTGATTACGGGGTGATTGGTCTCTTACTGGTGCTCAGTGTGTGGTCCGTGGCGGTGGCCATCGAACGGTGGCTCTTCTACAATCGTATCAATCTCTCGCAGTTTTCCAATGCGCAGCTGCTGGAAATTACGCTGACCAAGCGTCTCGTCGTGATCGGAACCGTAGCGGCCAACGCTCCTTACATTGGCCTCCTCGGAACCGTCCTCGGAATTATGTTAACCTTTCATACGATGGGGACGTCGGGCACCATGGCCGTGAACACCATCATGATCGGATTAAGCCTGGCATTGAAAGCGACCGCAGTCGGTCTGCTGGTCGCGATTCCTTGTGTCGTCATGAATAACCTGCTGCGTCGACGCGTTACCGAACTCCTCACAGACTATAGGGCACGACATGGATCGGAACATTGATCAGATCAACGTCATTCCCCTCGTGGATGTGATGTTGGTCCTGCTGGTCATCGTGCTGACCACGGCCACCTTCATCAGCACCGGCCAGATTCCCGTCAACCTCGCCAAAGCGAAAGAGGTCAGCGATCGTCAAGACGTGCCGATCGTGATTGCCTTGACGGCGGAGGGGAACTTGTTCGTCAACGATACCCCGGTCCCCGAGGGAGGCCTTCCCATGGCCCTGAGCTCTCGGCCTCGTGAATCTGCGGTGGTCGTCCGTGCAGACAAGGTCACATTGCTCGAAAAGTTCGTGGCACTTGTCGATGAAATTCGCGGTCTGGGATTTCAGCAGGTGAGCTTGGAGGTCATTCGGCTCTAAATGCAAGACTCGCCGCGACCGCTTCTGAATGATTCCAGCTCCACGGCCACTGGCTGGCTTCTCTCTTGTCTCTTGCATGGTGGCTTGGCTCTAGCCACCATCCTGTTCGTACAACGTATTCATCTGGCCCCACAAGGGGACCTGTTTCAATGGAACGTGGCGATGGTGGCAACTCTTTCGCCTTCAGCAAAGGCGCCAGCTGCAGTGACACCAGGGACTTCGCCAACCAGGCACACTTCTGCGTCGATACGTCCGGTTCAACGCATCGACTCGACCGCGGTTGCTCCAGCTCCACCAGCACCACCAGCTGATCTCGCTCCACCGTCTCAAGCAGCGGACTCACTTCCGAACGAATCGCGTGCATCACAAGGGATGTCAGCGGAACTGGCTCGTCCGTCGTCTCAGCTCGTGCCATCGCCTGAACAGGAGTCGACTCCCTCTACCGACATCAATCAGTTACCCGCATCACCGTCGGATATGAATCCCGCTTCTAACCCTGTACTGGCCACGAATACTCCCACAGCATCAGCCAGTTCACAGCGATCGGTTAACGTTGACTATGGATGGCTCGCCACTCTCATGGCGCAGTGGATCGAGGGGCTCGACAAGCGTTACCCCGCAGCATTGCGTGCTGAGGGGATTGAGGGAAAGGTCACACTGATTGCGCTCTTGCACGAAGATGGCTCCCTGAGCAACGTGCGCATCGCCAAGGGTTCAGGGAACGCAGCATTGGACCAGGTTGCATTGGAAGACGTTAGAAAGGGCCCGCCAGTGAAATTCGCGCATCCACTTGAACGTCCCTCGATCTCGGTGAAGTTCTCGATCAGTTACGACCTGAAAACCACTCGATAACCGACGAAACCGATTCTCATGGCACGCCTAACCGATCACGAAGCCCCGAGGACAGCATCAGGGTACCATTCGCATCGACGATGATTGCTTCAACATCCGGCAAGCGCTCTACCAGCGCCATTCCGTTTTCCGGCCCGAGCACAAAAATACCTGTATCCAACCCGTCGGCAATCGTACCGTCCTTGGCGATGACCGTCACACTTTGACATCCACGTGCCGGCTGCAACGTGTATGGGTCTAGGATATGGTGATACCGAATACCATCCCGTTCGAAGAACCGTTCGTAGTCCCCGGCCGTTGATACCGCTTCATCATGCAAATCGATGATGCCGATCAGCGTTCCCTCCTCACGCGGGTGCCTGATCCCGACAGGAAACCCTTTTCGTTCAGAGAGCACGCCGAAGGCTTTAATGTCCCCGGATAAGGCGACAACTCCCCCTTTGGCACCTGCTCGTTTCATGACCTCGACCGCCCGATCAGCGGCATAGCCTTTTCCGACCCCACCGACATCAATGCGCATTCCCTTATGCGGTAGATAAATCGTCCGTAATTTCTTATCGACTTGAATGTTTGTCCAATCAACAAGCGGCTTCAATCGTTCCAAGGCTTGCTCGTCAGGAATCTGCTGCCGTTCGGTGACACTCCAAGCTTCAATCGCGGGTCCCAGAGCAATATTGAAGCCTCCACGAGTGAGTTGCGCCATGTCCAAAGATCGAACGACCAGCTCAAGCGTCTCTCGACTGACCGGGACAGATCGGCGACCAGCTTCGGCATTCACCTGTGAGAGCTCACTATCAGATCGCCAGGTACTCAATAACTGTTCGAGTCGCTTAATCTCATCGAAAGCAGCCTGGACGGCTCGGTCACTCACCTGCGTATCGAAGGCGACAGCAGTCACCGTCACAAGTGTTCCCATGTGCATCTGGACACGTTTCGCGATAATGGGCTGAGAGGATGACTGTAGTTCCGCACAACCGCCCAGCATGATCAGAACAAGAGTACAGATCGCTTGAAGGCTGATCGAGGATTGAGAAATCTTCATTGGACTATCACCCTTACCACCAGTACCGGCGAAAGTATCTCGGATACCGAGGGTACGGCATAATCTCATAGAGCCGTGCTTCTATCTGTATCGGTTGGGGAAGCGTTTCAGCCATCGAGCTGCCTTTGAACATCGGATACCGGCCGTCGAGAAAGTCCTGTGCCTGGACAGTCTCGGCTTGGTCGGCGACCACAGAGACCACCATCATCCGTCCATATCGCGGCGAATCGACTCCGAATCTCCAAGTCCCCACATAGGTAATCGCAGTGGCGTCGACTGGGAAAGTCATCGTGACATCCGCCATGGACATGAAGGGTCCTTCAGTGATCTGTACCCGAGTCAACCGATACTGTCCGGACGGCAGATGAGCAGCAAAGTGTCGATCGGGAGAGTTGATCTCAACCTGGAATTGTTTGTGCGAGGCTTGGTCCTCAACTTCAACAAACCGCACCGCAGGTGAAAACCGACGAGATCGGTCCCCGTTCAAGACAGTGACAACTCTTCCGATAACCAGCCCCTCAGTCACATCCTGCGGATCGATCACCGCGGGCAACCGGGTCACACACCCCCACAGACCCACAACGACGGTCACCAGGAACATGAATTGGACCATAGCGAGTTTCATGGTTACAGGGAAATTATACGAAATCTTGTGAGGTTCTCGCAGCCCTGCTTGACTGAAATTACGTCTTGACAGCGAAAGGCTGATCGGGATATTAATAATCGTTCTCAATTTCATTGGGAGAGGCGCGCTAAACACCATGGCAGTTGCAAAAACTTCTTCTCTGGAACCGTGTTCGACCCTCGAAACGCGTTGTGCGTGCGGACAGTTGATTGCCAAGGTGTGCGGGCAAGGCTTGGAACTGAAGTGCAAGCGGTGCAAGCGTATCGTGGTGATCCCCTTCTCTTCGATCGAAGGCTGGGGATCGGCAGTCTGATCATTCTGCTCCATAAGGAGAAACGACCGTCATGTAGTCGTGCCTGTTTGTTGTTTACCCGAAGGCCAGAGACCATAGAGTCCCGAGTCAGTCTATCACCATACTTAATCTAGGGAGGATACCGATGAAGATGCGGTTACTCCTCGGGGCTCTTTCAATTCTTGCGCTGTCGGTCACCCCGGTCTTCGCAGAAGAAAGCCTTGAGGAACGAGTGAAAAGACTCGAAGAAGCGTTACAGAAAGCGCAGGAACGGGAATCTCGCGAGGTTCCCGGAGTGGGTTCATCTCCAAAACAATATCCTTTGGAGGCCGGACCGATGACCGATATTCGGGTCGGTCGCCCAGGAGAGGAAAAAACTTCTCTCGGGTTTAGTTCCACGGGGTCAGGAAAATTGATTTACGCGAAGCCATTCTTGAGCGCGCCCAAAGCCACGCTTGGGGGTTACGCGGACGTGATGTACAACATCCTATCGCGTCAAAACTTGGACAATCCCAGCCGTAATAGCTTCGGCCAGCAACGGTTGGTGCCATTCATTTATGCCGATATCACCGATCGTATAAAGTTTGCAGCAGAAATTGAGTTTGAACGGGGAGGCACGAATGCCCCACAGGGGACTGATGGGTCGATCCAAATCGAGTTCGCTCAGTTAGATTACCTGGTCGATGAACGGATCAACCTTCGAGGCGGCATTCTCCTCATGCCGGTCGGTAAATTTAACCTACTCCATGATTCGCCGCTAAACGATCTGGTCGATCGGCCAATGGTCTCCAGACTCATCATTCCAAGCACCTGGTTCGAGGCCGGCGCCGGTATTTATGGAACGTTCTACCCGTCGGCGCTGTCGAAGATCGATTATGAAGTCTATGCGGTCAATGGTATGACCCAAACTGCTGGTGCGATCACTGATTTGGGGATCCGCAGTGCACGCGGAAGCGTATCCCGAGATCGTGACGACAGCAAGGCCGTCGTCGGCCGTTTAGCTTTTAGTCCCATGTTGGGTATTGAAATCGCCGGCTCCGGATATCATGGACAATATAAGCCCTCGACGGCTACAGTTGGCTCGGGGAATATTGACATCTTTGCGGTAGACTGGACCCTACAACGTGGCCCGTTCGAGCTCATCGGGGAGGCGGCATGGACCAGAATCAGCAACAACAATGCCACCGGTGTCACCGGCAACGGAATCGGTCCTTCGGGCATGTTCGGCTACTATGTCCAGGGGAACTATCACTTCATGCCGGAACTCCTGAAGCGACTGGCACCTAGCCACTTCTCCGAGGCATCCACCTTCACGGCAACAGTGCGCTGGGAGCAAATCGATACCGATACAGACAATCGCACGGTGGGTGGGGCCAACACTCTTGGCAACCGGCGAGAACTCGATCGATTAACGGTAGGTCTGAATTTCAGACCCGTCGAAGACATGGTCTTTAAGATAAACTGGCAGCATAACGCGCAGAACGGCGCAGTGGGATTAACCCCTGCAGGAGATTTGGGTACTGCCAGCAGCCCGATGGATGGGGATGGATTCCTGTTCCAAGCAGCGACGTACTTCTAACTGTATAGCTAAGGAGGCTCCCCGCCGTCTCGGCGGGGAGCTCATGACATGACAAAGTTTCTGCAGCGAATGAACCTGCGCATTCTCCCGCTCCTTCTGGTTGGAGGCGTGGGGGGATGTGCCTTGATGACCAGCGGCATGGAACAACGGGCTACCACCTGCAGCTATGACCAAGCCTGGGATGCAGCCATCGACGCGGTAAAGGATCGGTCAGTCGATACGATCGATAAAGAGGCTGGAATGATCGTCACGCACTGGCTCGAAATTCCGATGCCGGGTCGCAAATACGGTGTATTCCGACGGGAAATTCATGACGGTAAAGATCGCTCCCGCCTCACACTCCGAGTGAAGCAAGCAGACGATAGGACAAGAATCTTTTTCATCGAAGAACGTCAAAGTTGGGTATTTCGTGGTGGATCACGCCTCTTCGGCTGGGCTCCGGCCGACCCATCCGTAGAAGTCATGCGGGACATACAAGATCGTCTTGATGCCAAGTTACAGGAGCACGGATGTTCAGCCATCTAAGAGGAACTTTTTTGGGCTTCGCGATCGGAGCAGCACTCTGCCTCTCTACTCCTTTATCGGCTGGAGCTGAGAAGGTATGGGATAACGATCTGAAACGCTATCTCACCGAGGCGGAGTTGAATCATGCTGAAGTCTTCATGTCGGAAGATGAGGCCGTAAAGGTCATCCTCCCAAAATCGCAACGTGTTCGCAAGGAAGTCATCCAGCTCGACCAGGATAAGAAAGATCTGATCGAACAACGCATCGGATGGAAATTCCCGGAACAGGCGTTCGAAGTCTATATCGGCGAAACGGGAGAGACGATCGACGGTTACGCCATCGTCCACAACACCATCGGTAAGCACAAGCATATGACCTACATGGTCGGTGTCGATGCAAAAGGAGCCTGCTCCGATGTTGAACTATTGGTATTTCGTGAAGCCAGAGGAAGTGAAGTCGGGCGAAAGCGGTTCAATGTGCAATATGAAGGCAAGACAGTGTTGGATCCGATCCGTATCAATAAGGACATCATCAATATCACCGGCGCCACAATGTCCGTTCGTTCCATCAGCGCCGGCGTCAAGCGAGTGCTGGTCCTGGTCGACGAATTTTATCTGAAACCGGCTGGAATCGGCAGTGATACGGTAGTCTCCAAGAAGGACAAGGGATTGCTCCCGTCGATATTCGGCAATTAGTCACAGCGGACCCAGCGTCCCGAACATGCGAAACTTCAACCAGAAATTCAGGCTACGTGACTCAGATCGTCACATTCGCTTGCTGTACACATTGTTCTTGTTACTGATGTTCGTCGGGTTCTGCTTCTCCTTTTTTTGGGCGCATAGCATGACGGGATTATCCCCACAAGGCATTGCCGAACACTATCGAGGATCCAATGCCACATTCGGCGAGCCGATGTCGTTTCGGGAGCTGGCTGAAATCACCCATTTTCATCTCTTCACCATGCCGGTCGTGTTCATGATTCTGATCCACGTAATGTACCTGACCAATACCAGCCATACCCTCAAGGCCATCGTCACCTGGGCCGGTTTTGGTGGAGTCATGCTCGATCTGCTGTCTCCCTGGCTCATCAGCTACGTTTCTCCCATTTTCGTCCTATCCATGCTCACGGGCGACATACTGATGACGCTGAGCTTTTTGGTTATGCTGGTTGTTCCTCTGTATGAAATGTGGGTGCTCGGACAGCCGCTCATGGGAGGGAAACGACCACAAGAGTCGTAGGTGAGTGGCACCATAGTTCTCTCTGAGCGGCCAGCGGTTGTTCACCCAGAGCCCGAGATCACACAAGTGGTTTCGGGCTCTTTGTTTTGAAGGAGGTAGCGCCATGCAGGTCCACAATCTCGATCAGGTCCAACCTGCTGTTGTGAGAATTCAAGGCATGCTCCAGAAAATCGACCGGCTTTCTCTTCCTTATGCGTCGCGGCGGGATCTGGAGAACATTCTGGTTCGGCAAGTGACAAGAGAGCTGGATCGGGTTCTGCCCTGGCAAGCCGGTCACAGCGAGGCCACTGCGGTCAGCGCCATTCAAATGGGACAGGCAATGGGACTACAAGACGAGCTCCTGCACCAACTCAAACTGGCCGCCCTACTCCACGATATCGGTCTCTTGATGCTCCCCCCTCATCTGCAAGCAGGACGAGAATCGCCTGACACAGAGTCCTACACCACCATTCAGAACCATCCTCGCCTTGGATCCATTTTGCTTGAGCCCTTTCTGTTCCTACGCGAAGCAACCCTCATGATCGCGCATCATCATGAGCGATGGGACGGATCGGGATACCCCTACGGACTCCGGGGAGAATTAATCCCGCTCGGGTCGAGAATCTTGGCCGTTGCTGATGCATTTACCGCGATTCAGGTCCCACATGTTCACAGTCGATCCCATCGCGCTCGTATTGCACTCCGCATCCTGCAAATCGCCGCCGGGACTCAATTCGATCCTCTGGTGGTCAACACCTTGGTCAAGTGCTGTTCGAAAACGAATCCGGTACCGATGGGAGATCCACTTCGCCGATAACCCCACCGGCCTACCACCTACGCCGGAATCAAGATGGGAGGCCCCACCCCTCCTACTTGATCAGGCAAGGGTCCCCGCCTCCCGGGGACCCTTGCCGCCCTTAGTGTGAACGGCAT
>JACCDZ010777312.1_pt1 | contig 10021 bp, 16 predicted proteins | sample 7449551 | NCBI WGS metagenome assembly JACCDZ01 (sample SAMN15323452, study PRJNA562643) | freshwater metagenome | isolation source: river surface water | place: USA:Blue River Watershed | collected 2017-08-18
CATTAGAAGAACATTGGTGATACGCAACATCAATAAAACCGATGACTTTCGTTTCACCCATGTCATGTTTAACTTCGATGTGTGTATTACAGGTCATCTTAGCAATTTCAAAGCCATCTTTAACGAGTTTGACCATGTCTTCTGCAAATACCATGGCCTCAGGATTGAGTTTTTGGAAAGCTTCACTTAATGCCTCTGCTAGGGCACGATCATTTAATGGATAAGAGAACTTTAATCCTTTAACTAAGGATACATCTTTACCGGTGATAATTTCTAAGATTGGTAACAACATTACTATACCCCTTGGTATTGTATTTTGATATTCGCATACATGCGGATTAAATTAGCAACTCGATCATCTATCACAGTGTAAAGGGCTGATAGATAGACGTCGTTGTTTCGCAGTACTTCTGCAACTGCTTCATGAACTTTGAACTCAACTTCGCACGTTAGAATACCGTCATCGAAGTCAGCCCATAATACTTCACCATGAATCTGCTCAATTGGAATATTGTACAGTTGTTCAGGGCGTTTAAAGTTTACATCTGGGCAACCGTATGTTACCCACAAAGGAGGACAATCTGAATGTGTTAGATGTCGATGAATGATTTGATGCTGTTGTACTAAATCAATCTTGTGACTCTTTACAACACAACTTTTGACCAGCTCTACGATAGCCATAATTACCCCAGTAGGTTATCCCGAAAACGATATGGTTCACCTATTAACGCTTCATATTCAGATAGACCAAATATAAGTGATTTAGGAAACATAACAGTTAATTTATTACCTTGAAAAAGGTTATAGAATTGGTGAGTGTCATTTAATTTAACGCAGAAGATATCGGTAGGTTGGATATCATCTAAACTAACGACTCGGAACACCTGACTGAGGTGATCTATCCCACCCGCTATCAGGAATTGTCTATTGAAAGAGGTGAAAGAAAAATCCTTATAAAAGACTTCTTCATTGTTTCGATAAACACGAACACTGCAAGGTGGTAATGGTTTATCAACTTTAGTTTGATTTAGTGCCATTACAATACAGTTGCGGAAGTTATCATGTTCAAGCTTTGCTGTGAGTGTGCGGTTACGATCATAATCAAACACATCACCCACGCGGGTATTCCAATATTTGACCATCGGCAGATCCCACCACTGACCAGATACCTTACTGTAGAAGTAACGCTGTCCGTCAAGAATAATCGTTGCAGAGTGAATCACATTCGGCGGTAGTACCTTATCGAAATCAACTGCTTCAACCATCTTCAAAAGCTGACTACGATGTCGAGTGTGGTCAACATCACTTGCTTTGGGGTATTTCTTTTTAAACGCATCCGTCATGGTAAACGTTCTGAATATACGACGAACTTTTAAGCTTTCCCCATGAGTCGTGATAATAACTTCACGACTCTTCTTGTCTTTTTTACAACCATCATAAATAACGTTCATTAACTGTCCTAAATAATTGTTTCGAGATAGTCTTTACCAGCCTGCTTAACAGTGTAGTATCCTGACATCTCTCGCATGATTAAACCTTTTTCTTCTAATGTTGTTAACACTGGAAGATCCATCACCATTTGATACGAAGAACTATTAAAAAATGCATAACCATTTGTAGTGATATCTGTCGCGTTAAGTTTCTTCAATAATGCATCGCAACGAACAGGCAGGTTCGTATAGGCTTCAATTGCTTTACCTAGTTGTGCTTGATGTTGTTGCTTCTTAATGCGTAAGTAATATGGATTTTGCATTTCTACGTAGAGCAAACGATTCAATATCAAATCAAAGAGTTCATCAATTGGGCGTAATAAGTAACCTGTCCATAGATTGTAAATGAATGTATAAATCTCACCTACAACTGTTTTAATGGTCTTACCACTATTGAAGTTCTCAAGATGATCTAACGCTTCACAAGCTTTACCTAGATCAGCAGAACGACGAGCTAAGAAACGCAGTGATTTAATCTCTGCATCGTCTTGCGTCATTTTCACATTGCAGTAATCATAAATGTCACCACGAACCACTTCACCCCAAAGGTTTGTAACACGTACACGACTAGCATTTGCCATTGAGGTTGAAATGATCATCATGTCTGCAAGAATGCGGTAATTAACTTCACCGGATGCATCAACTAACACAGGGGTATACTTCGCAATGTGGTGTGCAAAGTGTGAAAGCTTTTCTTTGGGATTTAAGCAATCAATATCGGAATGGAAATCACGATCATGAATCAATTGTGACCATGCGTATTGATGGCCCATTTTAGCAATCGCTTCCTGTTGTTGTTTAGTTAACATTATTTCTTTCCTCGGGCTTTACGTGCTGCTTTGTTACGTTGACGATTCTTTTGTTTAGCTTTCGCTGATACATGTGTTTTAACAGGTAGCGTATCTGTTAATTGATAAGCACCCTTACCAACCTCTACTGCAAATAGTGGGCTGTTGTCAGGTGTTTGCAATTGTGTAATCTTACTCATCGGAATTGTTCCCCTAGTCCGCCAGAACGCCACATTCTAAATAGGTTATGGACAGGTCGTATTTCTTTGGAAATATCTAAAGTTTCGTTTGATATCTCAACCACATCACCTTTGTCAGTGGTAATGTAGATTTGTTCTTTACCGTACTCGAGTAATTCTAAGATTGCCATTTGATTGGTAACTAGATTACAGCCCGCTTTTAACTTACCGCGAGCAATCAAGTAGTTTGTTTCGGTCAGGTGTGATATTGAATCGTACTCAAATGGATCTAAAATCACAACCTGTCGATCAGTGTTTGGAATAAATAGATCGCCAATCTTCATATCCAGGTCATTCTGAGAACTGCGGATTTTATTCAGACGTTTATATTCGTCTGAATCCAGATAGTCATGTATCTTCATCATTCTTCTCCTATGTAAACATTAATTCCATATTCAGTTTACCTTGTACTGTATGATCACACTAAGGTTAGAGTATACCTTAGTATACTCTGTTTATATTACAGTAGTTCACTTCGTTCACTACTGATCTTTTCTATCTACTAAATCCATCCGATGTTTCTTTCTTTCATGTACGTCACTTGTGCAGTGTTGTCATTACTAAAACTGGAACCCACTACCTCGAAGCCCAATTTCTTGAGCTTCAGGTGTAATTTATGTGTCTCACTAAGTAGTGGTACATCAATAGAGAAGTCTTTAGAAAAATAAAGCAATGCACTATCTAGCAAAGCTTGCGTCACCCCCACCCCATCAATTAATGGACTAAGGTTGCATATCTTATTCTCATCCCCAATCTTCACCATAGCGAAGCCTAGGAGCGTGTTATAGCGCTTATCGCGTACTGAGATGACATCTCTACCGCCGAGGCGATATGACGGCATAAAACGATTCTGAAGCCACTCATCGAATCCAGGGTAATAAACCCTGGATTTGACTTGTAGCTGTGAGGTTCGAGTTATTTCATCGAGGATATCATCTTCACGATTTCTGATATTTAATTTAAGCAATAGATTGTCTTCAGCATTCTGTCACGTTGTTTTTTATAAGAACTTACAAACGTTGTTTTTAAGTGAGATGCCTCTGCCTTAAAATCTCGATTAATGATGACGCCCGTGACGATATCTAATTCGTTCACCAAGTAGTCTAATTCGAGTTGTTTCGATTTACTGTAAGCTCGCTTAGAGAATGGTTTAATAAAGTAACCCATTAAGAATAACTCCATTCGTTGATGCTCGATCTCGAATGTGAAGTTGTCTATTGGTCGATGCGTGTAGATGTTCAGCAAACGACGAACAGTTCTTACCGCTTTCATTAGGATGGGATCACCACCGTGAAAGCTCATATGGGCTAAATCAACCAACTCCCGCATTGTATCAACAACGGGATCGAGAGCATCGTTTTGTGTGATGTCGTCTTCGATCAATTTGGGTAAGATGTAATCTATTACTACTTGCAGGTTGCGCGCGTGTCCTGTCAAGTCCTTCGCATTTTTAGGATGTTGCTTATGAAGGTGTTCTATCAGTGAAGTATAAATATCCATAGGTTTAGATTACCCGTTCGATTTTAACATCGCAGACACCAGACTTAATCATGCCTAGTGTTTTAGCTGCGGCATGTGATAAGTCAATCACCCGATTACCATGGAAAGGTCCACGGTCATTTACCTTAACCACGACACTTTCGCCTGTGGTTGTATTAGTCACCCGAAGCTTCGTACCTAATGGTAACGTGCGATGGGCGGCTGTTAATTGTGTTTTGGTAAATACCTCACCGGAGGCTGTTTTACGACCATAGAATCCCGGACCATACCAAGATGCCGATCCTGATTGAATCACTTTACTTTCGCTGAAATCGTTTGCGATCAATATTTCAAGGGGGTCGGGTGTTTTGGCTCGAGACTTGGTCGTCTTGGGAAGCGCTGATTGCTTCTTTGCAGTGTAGGTGGATTTCACCCACTTCTGCTTTTTCTTGTATTTGGTGGTTTGATGGTGTTTTTGCTTTTTAGCACCACTGTGTTTGGCTTGAACAGTTGTACTTAAAACAGTTGATAGTAGCATTGTCAAGATTACAAACCATACATGTACGTACTTTTTCATGAGAATATCTCCGTTGTCTTTGGTTTAGTTAATTTCACCTGAGTTATACATCTGGTAAAAATAAGAGTTTAAGTAACCCGCCTCATAATCACTGATACAGTCATCACGAACACGGTCTAACGGGAGTACCGTTAGATCATTGATAGTGCGTCCACTATATATACGATATACGCAAACTTCATCATTTTCAATTTTGATAGCCCAAGCTTTGTCAGGACTCAGCGTGTAAGAAGGGTCAGTTCCATCACTGTCGACAAAGAAAATTTCATCCTTATCTTCACAGTCAATTTGAACTACCCCCTTTTGGTTGTCTTGGCCACAACCTAAACGATACAGAATCGTGGAAATTGCTATAATCGTACGGATCGCCATCACTACATACTCCCGAGCTGCTAAATACTCGTCTAATTTTAATATCGAGAAACTCTTCCAATCGAGGAATAGCATCTTCTCGCTGTAGGTTAAATACAGGAACGCCGAAAGCATCCGCTATTCGGATAGCAGTTCCAGTACCGCCAGTCTTCTTAGATGTTTCTGAGCCACGCTCAGCACCATCAGGAGTCCAGCAAACCATAAATTCAGTCGGATCTGCTGTCCGACTACCTAACACCTGAAATACGTTTCGGGTGTGTAACTCTTTCATCCAATCCGGTAGCCATCGCCACGCTGGATGTGTGTACTCTGCAATGCGATAGGCGAGCATATAAGCGGGATCTTCCTTCTCGATGACTCTTACATCATCCTGATAAGAAAAACGCCCTACAGGACCAAAACGACAGCGTTTAGAGCCATCGCCATATTCCCAAAAGATTGCATCCCCACCCTCTGCAGCATCCCCAGTAATTAAGGTATAACCTATATCACTTAAAGTACGCGCCACATCTCGAGCAGGGTACGATCTTTCTTTTAACATCTCACGACTACCGACACCAGTATAAGCATCCATTGAACGATAACTTAAATCATACTGCTTTGTGATATGTTCACGCACCAATGGTTTAATCTTAAACTGATAGAACTCAACGCGTATTGAATACGGCACCTGTCTGAGGTAGTACATGATGAGATGGAGTACATTACGCATTTCCAACCCGCCAAGACCACAACCTACGGGCGGTATCGCTATCGACTTAACAGGGTTTTTCTCTAAGTAGTTCACTAACATAATCATCGAACGACGAATGTAGCTTAACTTAGAGAAATTCGCAAAGTGTTCTTTAGTGGCGAAGTTAAAGATAGTCTTACCCTTCTCCTTATGAACGTGATAACGATACTCTTTAAACGTAGACACAGTTTTACAATAAGCTGTATATGCTTTAAAGTTCTGAGGGTATTTCTTTTTAAACTTCTCCGCAAGACCTGCCCCCATAACACCTACTGTATTGACAGGGTTGATGAGTAACTCTGCGGTTGAGTTAAACATGTCACCCTTCATGAAGTGTAAACTGTGTTCCAATTCCATTTATTTTACCAACTCTTGGAAAACTTCTGTGATTGCAAAACCAAGCTTATTCATACCTTGCCAGTTAGCAATGTTAGATAGATCAGTTGTACCGTCATCTGCAAGACCAATACCCCAAATACGATCGAATGGAGAAGCCTCAACAAAGACCGTATTCTTCGGTAATGTTTTTAACCAATCCAACAGACGTTTGTCTTGGCGATATTTTTCAAGGTTGATGTCACGTACTAATTCGTAAGATTCAGCATCCCACTTAGCACCATCGAAACCTAATACCTGTCGACCAATTGCTTTAACAGCATGTGGCTGACGTTCTTCACGAATGGCATCCATTGCTTGTTGGTCATCAAACATTTTAGCTTTGGTGTACATCATGGCATGTTCAGCTGTAGCATGACGCATTCCACGGAATGTGAAATTACTGAACCACCACTGACAACAACAAGCTTCATCAATCGCCCCTTTAGTTTTAGGGCGAGGTTTCCAGAAGTAAACAAAGTTCATGTCACTCTTAGGAGTGTACCCTAGAGCTGCTAGTTTTTGTTCAACGAAGTGTTGGATCAATTGCTGTTTCATTTTTTAAGTCCTTAGCGTACGCGCTGATAATTAATACATTCCGTAACACGTTGTGTTTGTGGTACAAATACCTTACCCACCATTACATTTGTAGTGGTATAGTAGCTGGTTGTTTCGGTACATTGCCATTGATCTTTACGGAGTTCAAACGTAGGAAGATTGCTGGCTTTTACAGTAAAGTAAGTACCAATTCCAACGATACCTGCTACAGCAGCCACCATAAAAATAATAATACCGTTAATAATTTTTTCCATAACTTACCTGCATAGATAGCACCACAGGGAGACATCCCTGTGGTGCCATTTACGACGAGAGCAGAGGAAGTAGACAAACCCATTAATCTAAGCCGTTAACCCATTACGACTACGGTTCGCGATAAAAGAGCAAATCACGAAACGTACTTCCTACATAACATGTATTACCATGTATTTTTTTACGCTATAAATTACGTAATCGGGATAGTGGGAAAACCCACTATCCGTCATTCTTGATTAAACTGCTACAGGGTATTTAATAAACGCTTGTGGCTCATAACCTTCGAGTGCTTCTAACATACGCTCTACGTTTTCATTGGTTAACGTAGATGGATCATCGAAGCGAATACCTTCAGGCATTTTGAATGTAGGTAGTTTACCTGGTTCACGAGCAAGCTGTACATCTACTAATTCCAATTGGTCTTCGTAGATATGGCAGTTCGTCATGTCGATAGATAACACACCTGCAACAAAACCAAAGTCTGCAGCGATCATTTCCATAAGGTACGCATAACTAGCGATGTTAAATGGAAGACCTACAGGAACGTCAGTTGAACGCATGATAACATGCATATTCAAAATCGATTCTTGTTTGTCGTTATCCACATCAACATCAAGAATAGTTAATAGGTGACATGGTGGCAATGCTTGTTTACCATCCATGATTGATGCTTGTACATTGTCATGTGAGTTTGTAACTGCACGATTCAAATGTGGAATAGTTTCGTATTTGTCAGCAGGAACAAATTCAGGATTCCAACCAGTCCAGATGATGCGACGAGATAAAGGACTATGTTCCAATTGATCAGCAACACGTTTCAATTGGTTAATCACATCACCTTTAGATGTAACCCATGAAGACCATTGTTGACCATAGATAGGGCCAAGATAACCTTCTGGATAGATGATGTCTTTAACGAACATCGAAACGCCATGCTCTTTTAAATAACCCATTACAGTAACAGGTTGTTTCAGCATATGTTCATCAGTAAGTTTATTTGCATCTTCTGGTGTGATTTCACCATTACTGATTTTGTCAATGTTTGACTGAAGAGTTTTCTGCCATTCATTGAAAGTCGCTTCTACTTCTTTCAACACATTTTCAGCTTGTTCTACTGGTTGACCAGTTTGTTCAGCCAAAGCTTCTGCGTATTTATCAATAGGTAGTTTTAACAACTGATAATACTCTTGTTCTAAACCCCAAGGATCCCAGATATTAGAACCTAGTTCTTGGAACTCTTGAACAGTGGTAGCACCACGTAAGAAACCAAACAATTCACCAATTACACGACGAGGATTAATCTTCTTCGTTGTAAGAAGTGGAAAGCCATCACGAAGATCGCAACGGAAGTTTTTAGAGAAGATGTATTTAGTGCCAACACCTGTACGATTACCTTTTACAGTACCATTGTCACGTACATCTTTTAACACATCTAAATATGATTTCACGAATTATCAACCTTAAAGATATCAAGAATTTCAGAGAAGTAGTTTTCACCCACGATCTTATCATCGGTATAGCTCACAGAACCTTTCCGATGAATGATTCGGGCATTTTCAGGATGGAGATCTGCATCAGGTGGATACACAGATTCCTTGGTTTCAATTAAACGCCCACGACCATCAGCCAAGACTGCTGCTGATACGGTACGTTGAGCTGCAATAGCATCGCTATTTGCAAACATAGTGAATACGTCACTATCGCCCTTTTCCCACACTGAAACGGCTGAGCTATATTCCAAACCCAACCCTTTCATTTTTTCGTGGAACTCACTGACGATGACAACGGCTTCAACTCGACGATCATCGGGTTCGCTCATTGTTAACCTCTTAGAACTTGGTTAAAATAGCACCATTCACTAATAGCGTATTTTCAACGCTTAGTGGTTCTTCAGCTTTAGGGGCTGGGTGCGCGCTATGTGACCACGTTGTCAATGTTTCGCCAGCGGTTGTGAAGTAGTCACTAACCATCTCGCCAACTAACAATGCATGGGTATTTTTATCACTTTCATTGACAAAGTGGGTTGCGGTAAATTGTCCATTGGCTTGAGCAACATTCAAACCGAAATCAAACCAACGATCTTTGATTTGTATAGAACCTGTTAAAACTACTGCATTAAGAGCATCTTCATTTTCTTCGATGTCGCTTTGGCGAACAATCGTTTCAAACAAACTACCCATTGCAGTACCCATGGTGTCGGCTACATAATTTGGCATTGATCTTTTCCTTTTAGTGGTTATTTTGCATCTTCGATTTTAGGTGTATTGAACTGCGCAGCCATTTTATCAAAAGAAGAAGACAACTGACCATAGATACTTTCGTTAATGGTACGAGTTGACATCTGTACTTGTAGCTCACGTGTGCGATTAAAATCAATGATAGTGAAAGACGCATTACCTTCATTATCTTTAACCATTAATGTTGCTTTTGCTTCTGCAACATTAGGGTTTAAACCAAAGGCATCACGCATTAATTGATTACCCATCTCTTCGTGAGTTTCAGAAGGTTCAGGTGAAGTTACAGTTGTTACCATGTTGAAATCGTTTGACATTTTTAATCTCTCGTTTGGGTTAGGTTGTGGTTTTACATAGTAGAGACGAATCTCTAAAAATTTATTACTTGCGACGACGATTCGGTAGATTGAAAGTAAGTACCATCAATACTGGTCGAGTTTTCTTAGCAAGTTCTGGATCAGCTACAACATCGTTAGCTAGGAAGTCCATGCAGATTGTTAAGCGATGGGTAGTCGCCGATGGTTCATAGAAGCGTACGTCAACCAACTGTTTATCGAAGATATCTACGATATTAAACTCTAAGTTAGTGGGGAGTAAATCAACTGGTACTTCTTCTGTTTTGACTTTAGTACCAGTATCGGTTAAAGAGTCAACATCAGTCGCTTCTTTCTTCTTAGGCTTCTTAGTAGCCGTTGGTAAAGAAGTAACCGCACTATAAGGTGCTACCACTGTCGCACCCGCTTCCTTAAAGAGCGATGGAAAGTCCAAGTTCTTTTTACGACCATTCTTTTCCGTGATGATTTTAACAGCACCTGGAGTTTGATCAAAGGTTTGGAAAGTTGAACCTTTTAAGCCGATGAACGCTTTCTTAATTACGTCTACATTTACTTGTGACATATTGACCTCTACTGATGGCATAAA
>JACCDZ010862645.1_pt1 | contig 10018 bp, 16 predicted proteins | sample 7449551 | NCBI WGS metagenome assembly JACCDZ01 (sample SAMN15323452, study PRJNA562643) | freshwater metagenome | isolation source: river surface water | place: USA:Blue River Watershed | collected 2017-08-18
ATTGAGTTTCCGTTACTGAATTTGATACTTCCTTCGGAAGCAAAACGATTTGCAATACCTTGCAATTTATTCATCAGGATATTCAAAACATCCTTCGAAAAAGACGTGCCAAAATCACTTGCTTTATACTGATAAGGCCATTGAACAACTTCAGTGGCTGGACCACGATAACCAAGACCCAGAACTTGATAAAGTTCAACTTTTTCCAAACGATCAAAGTTTGGATTAGTTCTAAGTACAGCAATTGTTTGTGGCATGATAACACGCTCTTTGCCTTCACCAACCAAATGATGAGGAATCAAAACAGCGATATCATAAGAATTTGCTTTCTTACGATGTTTAATAACACCGGGAGAAATAAACCCAAAAGAAATAAGTTTTTGCTCAAGACTAAAAGAGTTAAGAACAGATTTAGTGGAAACATCTTTTACCTGAACAGCACCAAGTTCATTGGTAATTTTCAGGCTTGATTCTTCTGAGTTTTTAATAGTAATTTCATATTTCTTAGCCATTTCAAATCCTTAAACGAATATTTCAGTAGGCTGAAAGCTCACAGCAGGATGAGCATCAAGATTGCGTAACAGACTGCCATATTTAAGATCATGCAGCGTAGCAACACGAGAAATCTGCTCAATATTCGTCAGAATTTTTCTGGCTCTGCTCACAGTATCAGGACGGCGCAAATAAGTTGCTACAGTCATAGGGGCACTGGCAGAAGGAAAACCCAAGAAGGATTCATCAGCTTCTTTACGCAGAAAAAAATTTACATTAGAAACATCTTGAAAGGGCGCAAAAAAAATCTCACTTTCATCGCAACTCAAATCCACAGAGTTTCCAAGAAATTTTTTAAATTCCTTCTTCAGGAAGTCATCGGTAGTAGTAGACATTTTTATTGTCGTCCTTTGAAAATAATTAACAGGGGCCGTAGCCCCTGTTTAGCAAAGTAGCAATTAAGCTGCTTTACGGCCTTCGGACAGAGCGAAGGTCAGAGTACGCATACCGTCAGTACCGCGATCCCAAACGGCACGAGCATTCGGGCTAGAAAGCTCTTGGAAGCTCTCAGCCAGAACCTGCTTAATAGCAGACTCGTTACCATCGAAATCAATCACAGTGTCAACGTTACCGTACTTAACACGAATTTGCTCAGCAGCCTTACGACCTTCAGACAGGGCGAAAGTCAGGGTGCGCATACCATCGGTGCCACGGTCCCAAACAGCGCGAGCGTTCGGGCTGGACAGTTCTTGGAAGCTTTCAGCCAGAACTTGTTTGATTGCGGATTCATTACCGTCAAAGTCGATAACGGTATCGACGTTGCCATATTTAACACGAATTTGTTCAGCCATTACAATTCCTTAATTAGCGTAACATACTATCTTTTATGCGGCGAGCTTCTACACCACCAGGTGTTTGCTCCAGCATAATACTATCTATTTTCAAATTATGAAGATCGCGTGACGTCGATGCGCCAGGCAGCCAACCACGAATAGAGATTGTAGGAACCTCTCTAGCCGGTGTTGGTGTTTGCGTTTGTTGCTGTTGCACAGTCGGATTCCCTTGTACAGGTTTGCCAGAGGTATCTCTTCTTAAAGCCTCAGCCATGCTGGGCGAAGAAGGCGCAGAAGAAGGTGCGTCCGCAGTCACGTCTGCTATGCTTTCCCACGGGCCACGACCTGTGGAAACTCTTACCTCACGTTCAGATCTAGCACTTTCAGCACGTGCTCTTTCTGCAATTGCAACTTGAGCTAATCTGTCGGCAATAGAAAGAGACTCCTCAATTCTTTGTTCAATTGGAGGAGCCTCTCCAGTCCCTCGAAGGGCAGAGCGGAGCCCAGATAGCTGAGTGGCATCTACAGTTGTTGTTGGTTGAGCTGTCGATGATACAGCAGCTCTCAGTGCGTCCAAACTCATTCGTTATTTCCAGTTATGCATTAACGGTAGGGCATGTTCAAGCATAATGTTAATAGCTAAAATTTCAGGATAGCTAATGGGAATGCTTTTATCATTAACAGTTAAAAACCATCCTTTATCGCCTGGCTTAAAAACCACGCGCTTAGAGGTTTCACCAAATTGATGAAAAAGACTTACCTCTTGATTAGACCGAATACCAAAAATGATATTAGTCACATCATTAACACCAAACTTTACAGTAATCTTGTTTTGCCAATCATACTGTTTTTCGCCTACTGCGGAAGCAATATTAAGCATTACACATCCAAGTTGAAATTCAGATTCTGGAGGATTGAGCTTCAACCTAGCGGCAGCTTTAGTTTTAAAAATTGTATATTCGCTAGCTCTCATTTAGCACCTTTATTATTATTTTTATTCCCAGGGAAGTTTCATTTGAACAGGGTTTGAAGCTGAACTTGGAACATTCCTGCGCAGTGGCGTTGGCTCACTGGCTTGTGGAGCTGGAGAACTACTTTGTGCTGGTGCAGGAGCACTTTGTTGTGTTGTTGGAGGTGCAACATATGAAGACATTGCAGCTTTGACAGCAGCTTCAATCTTATCTTTTGCATCCTTATTAACAAAATCAACAAGATTAGTGTAGCCTGAACCATCTGCTTTTTTTACATTTGGAAGTATTACCCAAGGGCCATATTGTCCTTGTCTAACCTTATAGCTAAACTTAAAAATATCCGTAACAATATAGCCACCACCAAGTACACCATTAGAGGTGTCTTTGTTAGGCCAAAATTTTACTTCTAACATCTATTATTTACCCAAAAAATCAATATTGTGTGGCAATTCTTGCATCAAGTGCCGTTAAAGGCGGGTAAATAGCAGTCTGTTTATTCACAAATTCCCATTGAGAACCGATTTGGAAAGAGGTTAGCAATTGCGTTACAACTCCAGGTGCAACCATTCTTGTTCCATTAATACGACGGATCATACCAGTAGGGGTAATTTGTTCTTTGTTAATATCAACGATCTTGTCAAAGATCAGTTGTCCCGCATTAGCTTTGCGAACCATTTTAGCAAGTGTATGCTTATTAATAGTTCCATCGTTATTCAAGCAAGTGGCCTTGATAAGACCAAGCTTGCTTGAACCAACTTCAGCTGCGAGTACGATATAGTCATGACCACGAGAGTCATGCCATATCTTTACTATATTTCCAGTAATAAGAGGTTTGGACATAAAGAAAACTCAGCGTACTAATAGTCTCTTGTAGCCGTCCTGACCTACTAAACTAGTTGTCCTAGTCCATTTTGGTTGATTGCGTAATTTGCTCCACGGTTCGTGGTATACGACTTTCTTAACTAGTAATGTACCATTAAGTTCATTAGCCAAATGAATAGGAAACTTAGTATCTCCATCTACCTGAGCATGATATTGTGTAAGAATACATCGATCTGCAAACGGCAAAAAAGTCTTATAGACTTCAGCGCCACCGCCGATAATAATCTCACCACCAGTCAAATAGCTTGGAGACAACAGTAGGTCTTTAAATTGATCTAAAGTTCCTGTCATAAATTGATAATATGGAGAATCGCCATGATAACGAGAAACTTTATCAATATATGCCTTATATGCTTCTTTAGTTTTTTTATTAGTGAGCACATATACAGAAACATCAGGCATTTTAGGTAAACCTAAAAAAGTCTGATAACCAACTACAAGTGTTTTATTTCTGCAATATTCTCTAAAAAATTGTCTGTCTTCAGGCAAATCAAAAGGAATTTTTCCTTCGTGCCCAATGACATAATTAGAACTCATTGCAGAAACAATAGTAATATCTGTCATTATGCCACCATATTTGGTTTGTTTTTATAATCAGGCTGAGGATCATAATTTTCCAATGTTAAATCACTGAACTCTAAGTCCAGGAAATCTTGAAACGTTTTGATCTCTTTATTAATTTTGAGTACAGGCTTAGGTGCGTTCATTTCTTTTTTCAATTGAACTTCCATATAACGTTCAATCATCGAATAAACAAAAGCATTCTCTCCTTCATATTGGTTTTGATACATATGCGCATCACCAATTTGAAGAATTAATTCTCCAGCTTTAATATTAAACCCATTGGCATTCATATAATTAACAAGAACAGACTGGATAAATCCATAACCCATTAAATTATATGGAGTACCATAAGGTAAATCATTAGATCTCAAGTAGGCAATTAAATCTAAACGATTGTTCTTGATAAGCACTTGAAAACTAAAATGGCATGGAGGTAAAGCCATGAGGTGCAATTCGGCAGGATTCCAAGCAACAACAAGATGTTGTCTTGAACTTGGATCTAAAAGAAGATTAGTAAAAAGCCTAGACAATTGATCAGTGCCAAAAAAATTGCGCCACTGATAGCCATAGCCCTTACCCATATCACCTTCAGGAAGGTGATAAAGACCTTTTGCATCTAAAAATTCTCTACTCGTATTGCCTTTCCAAATACCAATCTTCTTTTCTTCAAGAATTTTAGTATCAGTTTGACCTCTAGCAAAAAACATTATTTCTTCAAAAGCAATACGCAAAGAAACACGTCTAGCAGTAGGAATAGGAAAACTTTCAGATGAATCATGTCTAATAGTTAAACCAGAACAAGTTCTTATCATAGAACCAGTTCGTTCATTAAACACGTCTTCACCATGGCGATAGACGTGTCTTACAGCTTCAATATATGAATTCATTAAATTACCAATGTAGCTTAATCAAATTATAGATATATGTTTTGAACATAGAAGAGATTTCAAATTCACATTCGTCATCAATTTTATATGTACCATATTGTTGTTGACGGAATTCTTCATATGCTTCTTTAACAAAAGACATACCTAAAACCGCTTTATATACGTAAGCGACTTCACGCTGACCGGGGTGAGTAGAATTTTCCTGAACAAATTCAGCAATATAATCCATAACATAGTCACAGATTTGATCACGAACCTGATCAGAAACAAAACTAATTTGAGACGAAGTTGTTGACATATGAAGCCCAACAGTGTTACAATATTTCAATAGTCCAATGGCGGACTTTTAAGAACGAGAAAAAGAGAGAAAAAGAAAATGCAAGAAGAAGATTTGATTGAATCAAAAAAAGAAAATTTTGAATTAATCTTAGAAGACATATAGAACCGTAGATTGTTACAGAAACAATCATACTTTTTAAAATGTCCACAGTGCGGGTAGCGATTTGAACGCACAGTCAAAGATATTAAAGACAAAATTAGGGTGAAAAAGGTATCTAGAATGCATTGCAGTTAGTCATGCAATATCTAGTTTCAAAACGTAGCCAGAAACATAAAAGAATAAAGCCAGGCCGAAAGCCTGGCTTTTTTTATTCTTCTTTTTTTGTGCTGGTTTTATCAACAACTTTTTCAACTGTTCTTCCAGCAATATAAATACTTGTATAAATAGTTACAAAATCCATCCATATTTGGAGAACCTCAATTGGTTTATCCTAAATATAAATTGCAACTAAACTTAAAATTACAGCATGTAAAAGAATCCATGTATACCACAATGGTCTTACAAATGCTGCATCCTTAAAAATTTTTAAAAAATTCATGAAGGTGTTTCTCTGTCACGCGGGGAGATGCATAAGCAATTGCCCTATAGCTATTTTACTTGAATACGAGATAACGCATCAAGAACAGCCATTGTAACATAGAAACAAAAGATCTGTAAGATCAAGATCAGAATGATCGATCTGGAGGATCTTTGCGAATGTATGATCCAGTATGGATCAGGAGTGAGCAAAATTATATATATTTATATGTATAATTTTTTTTTACATTCAAATAAAATACAACTATTAGTTGTAAGATGCAGAAGAAAATCTGCCCACCAGGTGTTCAATACCCCATTGTATACCTGGTGTATATAGAAAAAAAAAGCTACCAATTAGGTAGCCTTTAGAGAATCCGGCAGTAACTTATTACTTAATTCAGTTACTACTTTAATAAGTACCGGAATGTCATTACGTAAAAACACCCAATTAAATTCAAAGGTGTCTACAGTAAGTGTGTTAATACCAAGAGTCACTGACCCATTGGTCAATGATTCAACCTTGAAATCAAGGAGAACTTTTGGTACTGCTACCATTACTGACTGGAACAGGGTTTCTTGTTCTGTATTCACTACAAAAATCTTCCTTCAAATCTTTCCGATAGAAGCAAAGAACCTCTTTGATCTTCTTATCGTAAGCATTTCTTTCTTTTATCCAAACAGAAAAGTCTATACTGTCATTATGACTAATAGCTTTATACGGAACACCATTTAGATCAATTATTTTCCAACAGTTAAAATTCTCGGCGCACGGAAAACTACCTACTGGAGCAGGTAACTGAGGATGATAAATACTTTGGGTTTTATCCATAATAGGTGCCATCTCTGGCGCGGGTACGTACTGAGTTGTAGTACATCCGCTTAACAGGAGTAAAAATGCTACAATTAATTTACGCATTTACTTTGATCTCCCGATAAACACTGAGATTCATGGATAGAACGAGTGAAATCTTTATTAACAAGCTTTTCAGTGAGGCCAGGTTTAGCTAAAAATGGTTTAAACCTATCCTTCATACCTTGCAATTCTAAAACTTGTTGTTTTGTTGTCATATCAATAAGGGCAACATTATCTCTTACAGTAGAAAGATCAGCTGACAAAGCAGCTATTTGTTCACGTGTCTTATCGATAGTTTCAATAATTTGTTTGTTTTTAACCTTTTCCTGATCAATAGTTTGAACAAGAACGGCATTAGTCGCAGTCAGAGAGTCTGCTTTAGACGAGTAATACCATAAGCCAGCACTTAAACTAAGTAATAGAGCGGCACAAAGACTATAAATAAACAAATTAAATTTTGTAAACATATTATTCAGGTAACTTTATAAGAAACTTAAACAAGATAGATCCATCTGGATTAGATTCAAAAGTAGCAGTGTATTTAAAAATAGCTAAATACGATACAACCAAATCTTTGTCACTCTTAAAAGGCAAAGTGAATGTTACTTCATCTGTACCATAATCAATGGATGCTTGAATAGAATCTTTAATAATTTTAACAACTCTTTCATCCATCTTATCTTTGATAGATTCATTAAGTTGATTAACTGCTTCTGTCACAGTAGGGATTATTTTAGACATGAAATCTCCATTCAATAATAAAGGTGTGTAGCCTCAGTTGTATTTCCTTCCACACTGGCTTGATACAAGGTACAAGTACCCCAAGCGTTTGCCCGCAAGACTTTTTAGACTCTAAAAAAAGAACTTGGCCGTCTCACATAACCAAAGGGATAAAAGTCTTCTAAGCTAGAGCTGCCTGCATAGCCGCTCATCACAATAGCAAATTGAACTATGATGCTAAAAGGCACTTCGATCAATTATCCCTAGAACCCTTTGTTCACTTCAGGAGAACTATAGCTATAAAGGTTATAAAAAGCCAGATTACAAAGTACGCACCAATTATGGCCAATAAAAGGGATTTACCTTGTCATAAAGTGCAAATCGCTGTTGTCTCTAGCCACAGACACAACTACATTTCATGCACAATCATTCCGAATCTAAAGGGGCACATACAGTCTTAGATCAAACCAGTCTCCCAACAGAATGCCTCATATTCACTCCCAACATAGTCTCAAGTTAGGCTTTATAGTTCCAGAGGGGGAACTTTTGCCAGCGAACCAGCAAATTTGTAAGGTGCATGCGAGAGCATGCCCAGGTCTCCAGGTATACTATTAATTATAATCTTATAATTAGAGTTACCTGAAGGACCGGGACATCTAAAAATAATGTAAATAATTAGGGACCAGGGTCAGAGATGAGATCTAGGACATGGAGGTCCGGCGCGATCTCATCTAGGACCACCTGGGATCGGAGGCATGGATGCCGAAAACGATACCATGGTGATGGTCCTATTTACATTTTTAGATGTCAACTGAAGAAAAGACAACAATCAGTTGATCTATACCTTACATCTTACGAGGAAGCATTTTTAACAGCACACTGTGCCTAGCGCATTGCTCTCTCGTAAACTCTATTGTCTTTCCCCATCGAGACAAAAATTCACCTGATGGTTCATGACAATATATTGCACTGGGCTGAGTTTGTAAAATCGGCCCAATACATTTATCACAAGGGCATTCGGTTACAAACCAAATTGCGCCCTTGAGTTTAGCGCCAACTCTAGCAGCATTCGCAAGAGCATTCATCTCAGCATGAATAATATGCTGATACTTATACTCGCGATCTGCGTAAAGTGTTGGTGAGTCATTAGCCCCTCGCACAAAGCCATTCCAGCCGTGCACAAGCGGTTCCTGATCTTCACCCAATACCAACGTACCAACCTTAGTTGACGGATCCTTAGAATAGATTCTAGCGATGTTCTCGGCTAGTTCCATATGTTTTAGGAGTGTGTCATATTTCATCAAGGTGGTCCTTTAATTGTTTATTAAATGTAAAGGTAAAATCATTGCTGGTCATGATATGTTTTTTAATTCCATATCCATGAACCATGTGATTATTTTGATTATTAACAAACCAAATTTTAGAAGCATTACAGAATTCATCAGTAAAACTAATGACATTCTCACTGCTTCCAATCACAACTACAAGATCGTCCATTGTAACATTGGCAGAAATCCGCCACATCTTACCGTACTCTGGAGCACCTTCACCAAAAAATACCACAAAAGGTTTAGACTTCGGGTAATTATAAAAATCATGAAAGGGTTGTGTTAGGATAAGAGGTTCTTCATAACCATCTCTAACCTTTTCCCAATCCATAGAAATCTTATTTAATTCACCATGAAGGTGAATAACATTAAGGCATCCAGCTTTTTCAAATAGATCATCAACATTCGTTGTAATATTGATTACTCTATCTGAACCAAATTCTTGTTGTAATGAAGCAACCATGCGATGAAATGGGGTAGGTTCTTTGTTCCAAACTTCAGCTCTACGCATGTTGTAGAACTCGTGAACCAATTGAAAATTGTCACGCCAAGTAGAGAAATTACAAACATCCTCTATTTTATGGTTGTGCCATAATCCATTTGCATCACGAAATGTAGGTATTCCGGCAGCAGCAGAGACGCCAGCGCCGGAACAAAATATAATTCGTTTCATAGCAGTCTCCAAAAGATTGCACAGCCAATCCAATCCTAAAAGGTTCTCATGGAAGTGCACTTATAGCTACTTTAGTCTGTTCTAAAGTAACGAGCGAAGCGAGCATAAAGAAAAAAGAATCCCATCGGGATTTTAAACAGAATACTTATTTTCGGAGGTCAGCTGTGTCTACCAATTTCACCATCCCGCCACTCGAAGAGGGCAGGACTGGGACTCGAACCCAGACGCACGCAGGCAGCTGATTTGTTGAATATAATATTTGCAGAAGTATTCTTAAAAGGGCGGATTAGGTCAACCTCGTAGAAGGCAGCCATCAAGGAGAATCAGAAACGTTTTACGTTAACCTAACCCATAAACTTTGCCTCTGTTACAGAGCCCGCATTCCAAAATTCAGACCATCACCGTCCGTTTTTCAGCAGCTTTCAACACCATTGGTGTTTACTTACCATACCAAATTACTTCCGATCACAGTATGAACCCAGCATGAAGGAATTATAACAAGAGGGCTTAACAATCTATCGATTATTAAACCCTCTATATAAACACGAACCTCCTCACCCACCCGTGCATATTGTTTAACAACCTCAACGTTTGGTTGTCTCACCATCCGGTAGCGAATCTTCCGGTGAGAAGCCAGTAACTATAACGGTCCTGGCAAATTATTTAGAAGGATAACACTTAGCAAGTTTCAGAGTATTAAATTCTTCCTTAATATCTTCAACAAGCTGAGTCCTTACTTCTTCACAAGTAGCAGTGCTCGGATAAGACTCTTGAATAATAGAGACATCCTTGCTATTGACACTTGCATAAAAAATAATAATAAGCAAAACTTTCATTTTGGCTCCTAAGATCCTGAAGAAAATCAGGCCAAACAATTGTGTAACCAGGCTTAGGCTAGCCCGGTGTCATTGGCTACCAGATCGGAACGATCGGGAGCCATTGACTAGGGTAAGCCG
>JACCDZ010523678.1_pt1 | contig 10016 bp, 8 predicted proteins | sample 7449551 | NCBI WGS metagenome assembly JACCDZ01 (sample SAMN15323452, study PRJNA562643) | freshwater metagenome | isolation source: river surface water | place: USA:Blue River Watershed | collected 2017-08-18
CCAAGGATATTTACTCCCGCTGCGTATGGCAGGTAAACCGCATCCGTGTTGAATAACTCGTCACCACTGCAGGAGTACTAGTGTTGCCTCGCCCAGCCAACTACCGCATCAGCAAACAGCTATGGTTGCTTGCCATCCTGATAGCAACAGCCTTGCTGATTGTCGGCATGCTTTACCAGCGGCAGCAGGAGGAAATGCAGCATTTCGCTGACCAGGGCGAGGACAATGTCGTTTGGGTGTACTCCCAGCTGGGTATCGACTACTACCGTACTCTGGGTGCCGCCAAGGTGGCCATGGCCACCGGCACGGTACAAGACCTGGATGAACTGCAGCTACGCTACAACATCCTGGTGTCTCGCATTGTGCTGCTAAGCGAGTACCGCTACAGCCTGCTGTTCAAGAGGAGCAACTGGTACACCAGCCAGATGTCCGCCCTGACCAAGCTGGTCGCCCATACCGATGACAAGCTGAACGCAGGAGATGGCTATTTCGACCGGCGCAAGGCTCGCGAGCTGGTGCAGGACCTGGACGCCATCGTCGAAAACGTGCGCGAGCTGACCATCGGCGCCAACAGCCGCCTTAACGAGCAAGTCAACGAGAGCAACCGCAGGCTGCAAACCATCAACACCACGGTAGCCGCCACCGCAGCCATCCTGATGCTGCTCGCCAGCCTGATGGCCGCCATGACCTACCGCAACCTGTCGCACAGTGAAAAGCGCCGCGAGCAAGCCGAGCGCCTCAGCCGCGAGCTGGATCTGGCACTGGCACAGGCCGAAGCGGCCAACGAGGCCAAAAGCGCCTTCCTGGCCAATATGAGCCACGAAATCCGCACGCCGATGAACGGCATCATTGGCATGACCGAGCTCACCCTGGATACCGAGCTCAACAGCGAGCAACGTGAATTCCTGGAGCTGGTAAAGTCTTCTGCCGACTCGCTGCTGATCATCATCAACGACATCCTGGATTTCTCGAAGATTGAAGCCGGAAAATTGGCCACGGAGGCTGTACCGTTTTCCCTGCGTGACCTGATCATCCAGACTGTCCACCCCTTTGCCCTGCACTCCAGCAACCAGCAGCTGGAAGTCGTGTCCTGCATCAGCCCCGAGTTGCCCGATCGCGTTGTGTCAGACCCGTCGCGCCTGCGCCAGATACTGAACAACCTGATCGGCAACGCGATCAAGTTCACGCACCGCGGTGAAATCGTGCTGACGGTCAATGGTGAAACACAGGCCGATGGCGGCTATCTGTTGAATTTCTCGGTACGCGATACCGGCATAGGCATCCCCGCCGATAAGCAGCAGCTGATCTTCGATGCTTTCGCCCAGGTCGATAACTGCACCACGCGCCGCTACGGCGGAACCGGGCTTGGGCTGTCCATCACCCAGAAACTGGTGCGACTGCTCGGCGGCCATATCAGCGTCGAAAGCACTCCCGGCACCGGCTCGACCTTCCGTTTCAGCGTGCCGGTACAGCTGACCGAAGACCAGCCCGCTACCCCGCCACCGACCGAGCTGGCCGGCATGCCGGTACTGGTCGTGGACGACAACCCCACCAACCGCTACTGGCTGGATGCGATGCTGAAAACCTGGTCGATGCGGCCAACCCTGGCGGTCGATGGCTTTGAAGCACTGGATATCCTGGCCCTGCAGCACTATCCGCTTATCCTGCTGGATGGCCACATGCCTGGCATGTCCGGCTTTGACGTGGCCCAGCACATCCAGGAAGACCGGCGCAGCGCCACCGTCATCATGCTGACTTCGTCCGGCGAGCGCGGCGATGCCAAACGCTGCGCGTCCCTCGGCATCCGCGGCTACCTGACCAAGCCGGTATCGCAGGACGAACTGCTCACCACCATCCGGCTATTGCTGAACCCCAATGCCGTCACAGAGACAACCGGTGCGCTGGTTACCCGCCATACCGTACGCGAACTGCGGGACAGCCTGAATATCCTGCTGGCCGATGATAATCCGGTGAACCAGAAACTGGCGGTCACCGTACTCAGCCGTCGTGGCTACCACGTCACCGTGGTCAATAACGGGCAGGAAGCCCTCGATGCGCTGGCGGTGACCCGCTTTGACCTGATCCTGATGGACATGCAAATGCCGGTAATGGACGGTCTGGAAGCCAGTCGCAACATCCGCACCATGCAAGCGAGCGGAACCTGGCCGCCGACGCCGATCATCGCCCTCACCGCAAATGCCATGAGAGGTGACCGCGAACGCTACCTGGAAGCCGGCCTCGATGGCTACATCAGCAAACCCATTGACACCGAGCGGACGCTGGAAGAAATCAACCGGGTTCTGGGACTGGCAGACTGCAGCGGACCGCGTCTGGGGACGGCACAGAAACAAGACACTACCCCTGTATTCGACCATCAGCAGGCATTAAAAAACTGTGATGGCGACGAAACCTTCCTGCCCCTGCTACTGGCCACCTTCATTGACGACCTGCCGCAACGCCTGGCCGAATTGCGCCACGGCATAAGCCGGGGCGATCTGACTGCCATCACCATGGCAGCCCACACCCTGAAAGGCAGCTGCCTCTCCATCGCCGCCTTGCGGCTGGCCGCGCACTGCCACCGTCTGCAAACCGCTGCCGATGAAGGCCGGCAGGCGGATACCGTCGCCGGCCTGAACGAGCTGGAAGCGAGCAGTGAAGAACTGCTGGTGGCGCTGCGCCCCTATCTCGCCGCCTGAGCCAAGCGACCAGAGCGGGTACAGCTCGGTGGCGCGCCAAGGAAAACCACCCGGCAGCGAGACAGGACTGGTCACAAGCCATGCCGACCCCATCCGCAATCGGGCGGAACCGTCAGCCGCTCTCGCTCTCCCCGCCCGGGGGGAGCGCGGTGCGCGCCAGCTGACGGTAAAGCTGCCAGCCCGCCACCACACCACAGGCAGCCAGCGCGTACCAGATGACGACCGGCGGCGTGCTGCCCGCCGCGCCCAGCAGGCTGCCGATCAGCACGTTGCCCAGCAGCGCCACCACGCCCCCCAGACTTGCATAGAAGCCATAGTAGCTGCCCAGCTGACCCTGCGTGGCGTAGTGCGGCAGGTGGGCGGAGAACAGCGGATAGCACAGGATCGACCCCAGCGACAGGCCGCAGGCCAGCAGCAGCGTGGCGGCCACCGGCCATGCGGCCAAGCACGGGATGGCCAGATAGCTGCCGCCCATCAACCCCAGCCCCAGCCCCATGGCGCGCGCGACACCCAGCCGCCGCTGCACCAGTTGCGTCGCCGGCAGTTGCAGGATGACACCGATCAGCGCGGTAACGGTAAACACGCCACCCAGCAGGCCGGTGGCGTGCTGCTGGCTCTGGATGAAGGCCGGTACTGCCAGATACAACTGGTGGAACAATAGCGAGTAGGCGCTGGCGCACAGCGCAAAGCGCAGGAACGGCCGGTTGCGCACGATGCTGCGCCACTGCGCGGTGACGCCTGCTGCAGCCGGGGCCGGCCGGACCAGCGCCTGCGGCGGCAGCATGCGCCATTGCAGCCAGGTCAGCAGCAGGAATACGCTACCTGACACCACACCGGTGACGGCGTAGTCCAGGCTTGTGAGCAACATGCCGACCAGCGGCCCCAGCAGCATGCCGGCCTCGCTGGCGAGGTTGTGCAGGGCAAAGGCCTGCTGCCGTTGCGTGCCATCGCGGCATTCGGCGGCCAGATAGGCCTGGGCGCAGGGGGTAAACAGCGCACCGGCAAAACCGGTGAGAAAGGCGGCCAGCAACAGCAGCGGCAGCTGGTCGGCCCAGCCCAGCAGGGCAAAACCCAGGCTGCGGATCAGGCAGCCCCACACGATGGCCGGGCGATAGCCGATGCGGTCGCCCAGTGTGCCACCGAGCAGGAACAGGCCCTGCTGGCTGAACACACGCATGCCCATCACCAGCCCGGCAGCCCAGCCGGCCAGCCCCAGCGTGCCGCCCAGGTGCTGCGCCAGGTAGGGCATCATCATGTAGAAGCCGAGGTTGAACGCCAACCCGTTGGCCACCAGCAGGCGGGCAGCCGGGCTCAGTTCGCGCCAGCCGTGCAGGCTGGCCTTCAGCGCCGCCAATTAGCGCACCTTGCCCAAGAGCTCGTCGATGCGCTGGCTATTGCTGTACATGCGCCCCTTCTGCGCCTGCATCCTGTCGCTGGCGGCCTGCTTGTTGACGGCTTCGCCAACCTGGATCAAGCCGATCATGCCCATCATCAGGTGCGGCGGGCAAATGTAGAAGTACAGGCCGGGCTGGTGCAGGGGCACGCTAAACAGCTGGTCTTCGGCGCTGCTCCACGGCGTCACGCCATCTGGTGTGCTCAGGCTGCGCACGTAGTGGCCGCTACCGGCCGGCTCGAAGCGCACACTGTCGCCCACTTCGGCGCGGACGAAGGCCGGCTCGAACACCATGGTGGCGCCGTCGCTGCCGAGATTGAGCATGCGCACCACGTGTTCGGCGGCACCGGCGGGCAGGCTCAGACAGAGGCCTGCGGCCAACGTTAGCAGGGTACGGGCAAGGCAGGTCATGCGCAGAGGCTCGCTTGTCTGAGGGTACGGATATAGGGTTTGCCGTCGCGGTCGTGGTGGATGTCCACCGGCACACTGTACAGGCGACGGATCAGCCCGGCGTCCAGCACCTCGGATGGCGGGCCGAAGGCCTGCAGCGTGCCGCCGGCCAGCACGATCAGGCGATCGGCAAACTGCGCCGCCAGGTTCAGGTCGTGCAACACCACCAGGCTGACCCAGTTCTTGGCACGGGTCTGGTGGTGCAGGTGCTCCATCAGCTGCAGCTGGTGCTGCAGGTCGAGCGCGCTGACCGGCTCGTCCAGCATCATGATCTGCGGATCTCGCAGCAACACCTGCGCAAACAGCACCATCTGGCGCTGGCCGCCGCTGAGCGAGTACATGGCGCGGTCGGCCAGATGCGCGATGCCCAGCGCCTGCAAGGCCTGCAGCGCGGCCATAATGTCCTCGTCCGACAGCCGCATGCTCAGGCTGTCGAGACGACCCAGCACCACCACCTCCAGCACGCTCAGCTCCAGCTCCAGCTGGGTGTTCTGCGGCATGTAGCCAAAGCGCTTGCGCCAGCGTGCCAGGTGCAGGCGCGACAGCGGCTCGCCGCCGCAGCGGATTTCGCCGCCTTGCGGCACCAGCTCGCCGAACAGCGCGCGCAGCAGGCTGGTCTTGCCGGTACCGTTGGGACCGATGATCACGTGCAGCTGGCCGGGCTGCAGTTGCAGGCTCAGCTCGCGCACCAGTGATTGCTTGCCGATGGCGAGCGACAGGTTATCCAGTTCAAGCACGTTTGCGCCCCTTCCCCAGGATCAGCCAGATAAAGAACGGCACGCCGATGATGGCGGTGACGATGCCGATGGGGAACAGCGCCCCCGGGATGATGGACTTGGACAGCACCGACGACACCGACAGCATGCAGGCACCGCACAGCGCCGACAGCGGAATCAGGAAGCGCTGGTCTTCGCCGATCAGCATGCGCGCGATGTGCGGCGCTACCAGGCCGATGAAACCGATGATGCCGACGAAGCTGATGGCGGTCGCCGTCATCAGCGCCACCAGCACCAGCGTCTTCAGGCGCAGGCGCGTCACGTCCACGCCCAGGCTGCGCGCGCGCGCCTCGCCCAGCCGCAGGCAGGTCAGCTTCCACGCATCGCGGTACAGCAGCAGTGCACAGGCCACGGTCACCACCGCGGTAATCAGCAGCGAATCCCAGGTGGTGCGCATCAGGCTGCCGAACAACCAGAACACGATCTGCTGGTTGAGTTCTGGCGAGGACAGGAACTGCAGCAGCGACAGCAGCGACTGGAACAGGAACAACAGCGCGATACCGGCCAGGATGATGGTCTGGCTGCTGACGTGCTGCATCAGCGCCAGGCCGAACAGCAAGGCGGCGGCCAACATGCAGCACACGAAGGCACCGATGGGAATGGCAATCAGCGGTGGCAGGCCGAAACCGCCGCTGATCAGCGCCAGCGCCGCGCCGAAACCGGCGGCGGCGGCCAGACCCAGCGTGAACGGGCTGGCCAGCGGGTTGTCGAGCAGGGTCTGCATCTGCGCACCGCCCAGACCCAGCGCCGCACCGACGACCAGCGCCATCAGGGCAATCGGCAGGCGCATGTCCATGACAATGGCGCGGGTCATCGCGTCGGCCTCGCCGGGGGACAGCAGCGTGGCGGCGACCTCGCGCAGCGGCAGCAGCGACGGGCCGGTGGCCACATCCAGCAGCAGGCTGCCGGCGATCAGCAGCAGGAACAGCAACAGGAAACGCCAGCGGCGGTGTTCGCGCTGCCGCTGGCGGCTCAGCGCCGTGTGCAGCGCAGTGATATCGGTCATGAATACTATCCGTGGAACAATGGGAAACGGACAGGTGGCTTGCGGCCAACCTGCCCGGCAGGAAAACCGGGCTTACATGCCGGCGGTAAACGTACCGTTGGCCGCAACCGGCAGGTAGCGCTTGTAGAAGTTCAGGTAGTTGGCTTCCGGATTGATGTCCTTGAACAGCGACGGGTACAGCGCCTTGGCCATGAACTGCACCATGGTGTAATCCAGCACCGAGCGCGAGGCACCTTGGTACACGCCGTACACGCGCTGGTTGCTGACCGCCGGCAGGCTGCGCCAGCCGCTACGCTGGCTAAAGCCTTGCAGGCGCTGGCTGGCGACATGGCGCGCCACCCCCTGCCCCAGCAGCATGGAGGTCGGATTCTTGGTGGACTCGGTGCCGGCAATGAACACCACTTCCGGCTGCGCCGCCAGCACCTTCTCCGGGTTCATCGGCCCGTACCACTCCACGAACGGCGCGGCGATGTTGTCGCCACCGGCCAGCTTGCCCAGCGGCCCCCACATGCCCTTGCCGTAGCTGAAGCTGTACTCGGCCGGCCCCTTGTTGCCGAATTCCACGTAGAAACGCGGCTTGGGCAGTTTGGCCTTGGCAATGCGGCCTTGTACCTGCCCGATTGCGTGCTTGTACTCGTCGGCAATCTGCCGAGCGCGCTTCTCCTCACCGGCAATCCTGCCCAGCAACAGGGTGCTGGCGTAGTGGTTGGCCGGCAGCTCCATGTTGTAGTCGACCACCACTACCGGCAGGCCGGCGTCTTCCAGACGCTTCACGTCCGGTCCCAGCCCCTTGTACTGCCAGTCGGCCAGCACCACCACGTCCGGCTTCAGCGCCAGCACCTTCTCCACCGAGAAGGTTTGCACCTCCACCTCGCCCACGTCGGCCAGCGTTTTCAGCGACGGACGCTTGGCGGCGAACAGCGACCAGTTCGCCGGGCGCCAGCCTTCCCACGCCTCGCGCGAAATGCCCACCACCTTGTCGAAGGCCTTTTCGCCGCCGATCGCCATGTAGTCCTCGAAGTAGAACGCCAGCACCACGCGCCGGGCGGGCAGATCCACCGTCACCTGGCGCCCGAGCACGTCTTTCACTGTTTGCGGCGCCGCGTGGACGGCGGCGGGCAACCCCAGCGCCAGAGCAAGAAAGAGTGGGCCGATCCTGGGAAGACACTGCATGGCTTTGTCCTGTTCTCTAATGAATAAATATACATGAGAATTATTCTTGTTTATTGAATACAGGTCAATCACTACCATGACATCCGCCGTACAAAGCAGCATTTCCGGACTTTTACCGGAAAAATGAAAAAATCATGCCCTCATCCTGCACCTACGCAGCACGAATCCGGCCACCTGGCAAACGGATCGGCAACAGAATGACCGTCTCCCCTGCCGCCCAGCAGCCGAATCGCACCCCGGTCACCCCGGAATCACCGGCCTGACATTGACTTTACAGACACAATTGGCAATCATTCTCATTTTTAAATAAAGAAGGATGCATATGTCTTGGTTAAGGATGCTGAGCCGCGTTTCGGCGCTGCTCGCCTTGTGCGCCACGGCAAGCCTGGCCGTGGCCAAGCCTGTGGTGGTCGAAGACGTACTGGGCCGCAAAGTGAAGTTGGACGCGCCTGCCAAGCGCATCCTGCTTGGCTTTTACATCGAGGATTTCTTTGCGGTCGGTGGCGACAAGTCGTTTGACCGCGTGGTCGGCATGTCCCGCGGCTGGTTCGTGAAATCGCGCCCGGCCACCTGGGCCATGTACGTGGCGCGCAAACCCCAACTGGCGCGCGTGCCTGACCTCGGCAATGTGCAGGACCAGACCTTCTCCGTAGAAAAAGCCCTCGCCACCCGGCCCGATGTGGCGATTCTGGCGGACTGGCAGTACAAGGCGCTGGGGCCGGATCTGGCACGACTGGAAAGTGCCGGCATCCCGGTGGTGGTGATCGACTACAACGCGCAGACGCTGGAGCGACACCTGGCCAGCACCCGCGTGCTGGGCGAAGTCACCGGCGAGACGGCACGGGCGCAGCGCATTGCTGCCGAGTACCGCCAGGTGGTGGACACCATCACCCAGCGCGTTGCCAAGGCCAAGCGGCCGCAACCGCGCGTCTACATCGAGCTGGGCGACAAGGGCCCGGCGGAGTACAGCTACACCTACGGCAAGAACATGTGGGGCGCCATGGTGCAGCTGGCCGGCGGCAACAATGTCGCGGCGCCGTTCGTGGAGTCGTGGGGGGCCATCCACCCCGAGCAGCTGATGGCCAGCAAGCCGGAGGTAATCCTGATTGCCGGTTATGAAAACGTGACCAGTCCAACCGCGATGCAGATCGGCCAGGCCATCCCTGCCGGCAATGTGCAGCAGCGCCTGAAAGGCTTCACCCAGCGCGCGGGCTGGGCAGGACTGCCGGCCGTGAAGAACGGTCGCGTCCATGCCGTGTATCACGGCGCCACCCGCAGCATCATGGACGCGGCGCTGCTGCAGTACCTGGCCAAGACGCTCTACCCCGACCTGTTCAAGGACCTGGATCCGGCATCCACCTATCTGGGCTTCTACCAGCGCTACCTGCCAATCCGCCCGCAGGGCACTTTCATGCTGAGCGTGAACGGCAGCGCCCAGAGCTGAACAAGACACGGCGCCAAGTCTGGCCACGCGGCGCCGCCGGCTGCCGGCTGCCGGGCAAGCCCGGACCAGTGATGACTGCGGCAGTCTGCCGTCATCTAGGACGGCAGGGTTGAACTTGTCGACAGCAGCTCCGAAACCACCCGGCGTAACCAGCGGTTGCCCGGGTCGTGATGATAGCGCTCATGCCAGTGCTGCTTCACCGCGTAGTCCGGCAGCTCGAACGGCACCGGAAACACCTTGAAGTGGCCACGCCCCTCCAGCACCTGCGCCAAACGCTCCGGAATGGTCACCAGCATGTCGGTCTGCTCGATGACGAAGGCGATACCCAGGTAGTTGGGCACCCGTAGCGCCACCTGGCGGGCTATGCCCTGTCGCATGATTTCACGATCCAGAATCAGGTGGCCGGTGCCGGACGAGGTCACCACCGCATGCTCCTCCGCCTGATACTGCGCCAGTGTCAGGCTGTCCTTGATGCGCGGGTGATCGGTGCTGGCGACACACACATAACGCTGGCGGAACAGCGACTGCTGGTAGAAGCCGGCCTCCAGCTGCGGCATGAAGCCCAGCGCCAGATCCGCCTCGCCGGATTCCAGCATGCGCGGCGTGTCGGCGGACAACGGCACGATATCGATATGCACGCCGGGCGAGGTGCGGCGCAGGTGCGCCCACAGCCTGGGCAGCAGCACCAGCTGGCTGATGTCGGTCATGCTGATGCAGAAAGTGCGCTCCGAGCTGGCCGGATCGAAATCGATGCGGTGACCGAACACCAGCTGCAGCGAATCCAGTGCCTGGCGCACCGCGTGCGCCAGCTCGCGCGCCATCGGCGTCGGCTCCATGCCGTTGCCGATGCGCACGAACAGCTGGTCGGCAAAGTGCTCGCGCAGCTTCGCCAGCGCGATGCTCACCGCCGGCTGCCCCAACCCCAGGTTGGCCGCAGCCCGCGTCACGCTGCGCGTCTTGTAGATCTCGTCGAACACCTGCAGCAGGCGCACATCCGGCGTTTGCATCCCGACACCTCTATTCGAATTTCGAATGAAGTCTATTGATACCATTGCATAGACCGAATGTCGACCACTGC
>JACCDZ010915936.1_pt1 | contig 10010 bp, 8 predicted proteins | sample 7449551 | NCBI WGS metagenome assembly JACCDZ01 (sample SAMN15323452, study PRJNA562643) | freshwater metagenome | isolation source: river surface water | place: USA:Blue River Watershed | collected 2017-08-18
AAATAAATGACGTCAGCCCCGCGAGCGTATTCAAAGATTCCGGGTAACGGCGAGGGACGAAAATCACTGAGCTTACTGCCCGGCATCTTCTTGACGAGTTCCGCACGCGGATCCGGCTTCTTCGCAGTGCCTTGCGACGCGTTTTGCGCCCATGCTGGCAGGACGCACATCGCAGCTAGCACAAACAACAGTCCGCTTCGGCGAAAGCCTTGAATCATCAGCATTTTCATGGGGTGGAGTTTAACACTCAGCCTCGCGGGTGATGTGTCTCATGCAGCGCTTTCATGCGCTCTCGCGCCACGTGGGTATAGATCTCCGTGGTCGACAGATCTCTATGCCCTAGCAGCATCTGCACCACGCGCAAGTCCGCGCCGTGATTCAACAAATGGGTCGCGAAAGCGTGCCGGAGGGTATGCGGCGAGAGGGGTTTGTCGATGCCGGCATTGCGGGCATGGCGCTTGATCAGGTGCCAGAAGGCCTGACGGGTCATCGCCTCCCCCTCTCGTGTCGGAAACAAATGTTCGCTCGATCGGCCCTCGAGTAAGGCGGCGCGTCCACGCTGTTCGAACTGCTGCAGCGCCTCGACGGCGGCAGCACCGATCGGCACGAGGCGCTCGCGATTTCCCTTACCCGTGACACGCACCACGCCTTGATTCAAATTCACCTGCGTGTAGCGCAAGGCGATCAACTCGGATACCCGCAAGCCGGTGGCGTACAGCATCTCGAGCATCGCTCGATCACGTAGTGCCCGTGGCTCATCACCGGCTGGCGCCGCCAACAAGGCCTCGACTTCTGCCTCGCTCAGCGACTTGGGCAGACGCCGCCCGAGTCGCGGTGCCGAGATCTCGAGTGTGGGATCGTCAGCCCGATGTCGCTCACGCACGAGATGACGATAAAAGCGACGGAAGGTCGACAACTGTCGCGCCGTCGATCGCGACTTCGTACCCTGCTCGGCACGTAACGCCAGATACGCCAAGAGGTCGGCACGCGATGCCGACGCGACATCGATCGAACGAGGTGCGAGCCAGCGCTGCAGCGCGAGCAGATCGGCGCGATACGCGGCCAAGGTGTTCTGCGAGAGACCTCGTTCCATCCACAAGACATCCAGAAATCGCAGTACGACAGGATGGATTTCGACTGATTGGTGTGGCGTGTCGTTCATTGACTTTGCAGTGCTCGCACCCAAGGATACCGCGCCATGTCGGAAGGTCGAGACAACCTGCAGCGTGAGTCCGCCGTCGCCTTGATGGGCCGGGTGCTCTACGGCTCCTATGCCTGGGTCGTGTTCGTCCTGATCGCGCTCGGCTTGTTGCTGTTGCTGCTGTTCGTGCCGAACGTGCAACGCCGTCGGCACTACGCCGGGGTCGCTGCGAGACTCGTCATGCGCTGCAGCTTCCACCCGCTGCACATCACCGGGGTTGAGCGCCTGCCGCACGGTCAATGCGTCGTCGCCGCCAACCATGCGAGCTACATCGATGCCATCGTCATCAAGGCTGTGCTACCCGATCGATTCGCCTATGTCGTCAAACGTGAAATGGCTGCGGTGCCGCTTGCGGGTCTGCTACTCGAACTGCTCGGCACCGAGTTCGTCGAACGCTTCAACCGCCACCGTGGCGGACTCGATGCGCGTCGAGTGCTACGCACCGTTTCGGGCGGCCAAGCGCTGCTGTTCTTTCCGGAAGGCACATTCGTCGGCGAACCCGGCCTGTTGAAATTCAACAACGGTGCATTCAAGAGCGCCGTCGCTGCCAACTGCCCGGTCGTCCCCTGCGTCCTGCGCGGAACGCGTCGGATCCTGCCGAGCCCGCGATTCTTCCCCAGGCCCGGTCGAGTCGAGGTCGAGTTTCTCGATCCTGTCCTGCCCGACGCCGACTTGCCCCCAGAACAGCAAGTCGCCGCACTGCGCGAGCACACGCGAGCGGCCATCCTGAGTCGTTTAGACGAGCCTGATCGAGGCTGACCCGACCACCCGCTCGCGGGGTGCGCAGGCGGTGTCGCTTGGCTACACTTGGCGGCTCTCCCAGCCTCCATTGCAGTACAGGTTCAGCCATGTCCGATTCCGTCGTGATCCTCTCCGCGCGTCGCACACCGATTGGCGCTTTCCAGGGAGTGCTAGCACCGGTGACCGCCCCGCAACTCGGCGCCGCCGCCATCCGTGGGGCCCTCGAGTCGGCGGGAATCACCCCGGAGCAGGTGGACGAAGTCATCATGGGTTGTGTGCTACCCGCAGGTCTCGGTCAGGCACCGGCTCGCCAAGCCGCTCTGGCTGCCGGCATCCCGAATTCGGTTCCTGCCACGACGATGAACAAGATGTGCGGCTCGGCGCTCAAGGCCATCATGATGGCCGCAGACCAGATTCGCGCGGGCGAGGCCGGCGTGATGGTCGCTGGCGGACTCGAGTCCATGACCAACGCACCGTACCTGTTGCCGAAAGCGCGCAGCGGCTATCGCATGGGTCACGGCGAAGTGCTCGACCATATGTTCTACGACGGTCTGCAAAGCGCTTGGGACGGACAAATGATGGGCTGTTTCGCCGAGAACACGGCCGGGCGCTACCAGTTCAGTCGCGCCGACCAAGACGCCTTCGCCGCCGAGTCGGTGCGCCGTGCACTTGCCGCCGTGGAGTCGGGTGCGTTCGCCAAAGAAATCGTGCCCGTCACGGTCAAGGGCCGAAAGGGCGAAGTCGTGGTGGATCGCGATGAGACGCCGTTCACTTGCGATATCGCCAAGATCCCGCAATTGAAGCCAGCCTTCCGCAAGGATGGCACGGTCACCGCCGCCAGCTCCTCGTCGATCTCCGACGGTGCTGCTGCCGTGGTGCTCGCCAGCGAGTCGGCCGCTGCCAAAATCGGCGCGAAGCCACTCGCCAAAATCGTCGCCTACGCGAGCCACTCGCAGGAGCCGGAGTGGTTCACCATCGCGCCGGTCGGTGCGATCCAAAAAGTGCTCGCGCGCACCGGTTGGAAAGCGAGCGACGTCGATCTTTTCGAAGTCAACGAGGCCTTTGCAGCCGTCGCGATGTCCGCTGCCAAAGATATCGGCATCTCGGCGGACAAACTCAACGTGAATGGTGGCGCTTGTGCACTGGGTCATCCGGTGGGCGCCACGGGCGCTCGCATCGTTGCCACCTTGCTACACGCACTCATCGCACGGGGTGGACGTCGTGGTATCGCCTCGCTGTGTATCGGCGGCGGCGAAGCAGTCGCCATCGCAATCGAGCGAGTCTGACGATGGACATTCGCGCTGCGAAAGCCGTCGTCACCGGCGGCGCTTCCGGCCTCGGTGCCGGTGTCGGTCGTTATCTCGCGAGTCGCGGCGCGCAGGTGACACTCGTTGACTTGCAAGCCGAGGCCGGTCAAAAAACGGCGGCAGACATTGGCCCTGCAGCACGCTTCATCCAGTGCGACGTCACGCAAGAAGCGGCGGTTACGAAAACCATGCAGGCGGCGGCAGATGCGATGGGCGGCATCAATTTGCTCGTGAATTGTGCCGGCATCATTGGTGCCGGTCGTGTGCTCGGACGTGATGGGCCGATGGCGGGCGATTTCTTCACCAAGGTCATCCACGTCAACCTGATCGGCACCTTCCTGTGCGATAAAGCCGCGGCATCGTTGATGCAGCACAACGCTCCGAACGAAGATGGTGAGCGCGGCGTGCTGATCCACACGTCCTCCGTTGCCGCCTTCGAGGGTCAGATCGGTCAAGCTGCTTACTCGGCCACCAAGGCCGCTCTCGCTGGCATGACGCTACCGCTCGCTCGCGAATTTGCCGCATTCGGTATCCGTGTGATGTCGATCGCACCCGGCATCTTCCACACGCCGATGGTCGGCGGTATGACGCCGGAAGTGCAGGCGTCGCTCGCGAGTCAGATTCCGTTTCCGAAGCGCCTCGGCCAAGCCGAGGAGTACGCGCGTCTCGTTGAATCGATCTTTACGATTCCGATGCTGAACGGCGAGACCATCCGTCTCGACGGCGCGATCCGTATGCAGCCGAAATAGAGCCATCGAGGGGTTTTCGATGATCGAACGTGACGTCATGGAGTACGACGTACTCATCGTGGGCGGAGGTCCCGCGGGGCTCGCTTGTGCCATTCGCTTGAAGCAATTGAAAGCCGACCTCAACGTTTGTGTGTTGGAGAAGGCCTCGGCGATCGGCGCGCAAGCACTCTCAGGCGCTGTGCTCGAGGCAGGCCCGCTCGATGAACTACTGCCCGGTTGGCGCGAAGATCCGCCGGGCATCTGTATCCCGGCCAAGCGCGATGAGTTTTCACTGCTGACGAAGACCGGCAAGATCCGGTTGCCCGTTCCGCCGCAACAGCACAACGACGGCAACTTCATCATCTCGCTCGGGCTTTTGACCCCGAAACTCGCCGCACAGGCAGAATCGCTCGGCGTCGACGTGTTCCCGGGATTCTCGGCGGCAGTGCCGCTGTTCAACGACGACGGCTCGGTTGCCGGCGTGCAGATTGGTGACATGGGAATTGAGAAGTCGGGCGAGCACGGCCCGAACTTCGCGCCTGGCCCCGAGGTTCGCGCCCGCATCACGGTGCTCGCCGAAGGCTGCCGCGGCAGCATCACCAAACAGCTGATCCAGCGCTACGCGCTCGATGCCGACTGTGATCCGCAAACCTACGGACTCGGCTTCAAAGAATTGTGGCAACTGCCGCCCGGACGCGTCGAGCCGGGCTTGATCCAGCACAGCATCGGCTGGCCCCTCGATTCGCGCACGTATGGCGGCAGCTTCCTCTATCACCTCGACAACGATCGGGTATACATCGGCTATGTCGTCGGGCTCGACTACGAAGATCCGCGTCTGCAGCCCTTCGAAGCCTTTCAGCAATTCAAACATCATCCGAGCATCAAAGCGCTGCTCGAGGGCGGAGAAATTCTCGCAGCCGGCGCACGCACCATCTCGGCCGGCGGCTGGCAATCGATGCCGAAGCTCGAGATCCCGGGTGCACACTTGATTGGCGATGCCGGCGGCACGCTGAACGTGCCGAAGATCAAGGGCATCCATCAAGCCATTCGCAGCGGCATGCTCGCCGCGACCCACATCGCCGAGCATGATGGCGTAGTGGGTTTCGATGCGCGCTGGCGCGCCTCGCCCGGCGGTCAGGAACTGAAGAAAGTTCGCAACATCAAGCCGGGCTTCAAGCGAGGACTGTGGTTTGCATTGCTCAACGGTGCTCTCGAAACCGTTTTGGGTGGTCGTACGCCGTGGACGCTTCGCAATACCGCCGCCTACGCCGCAACCAAGAAGCTCGATGAGTACGACTCGCCCGATCGAAACTGGGTCGAGCGCAACCTGCCGCCTCGAGATCGACTGGCCTCGGTATTCTTCGCCAACAATTCACACGAAGAAAACCAGCCCGTGCATCTGAAGGTTCGCGACACCTCGATCTGCGCAACCACATGCGCGACCGAGTTCGGAAACCCGTGTCAGAACTTCTGCCCCGCCAACGTGTACGAGATGGTCGACGATGGCACCGGTGGTAAGCGCTTGCAGATCAACGCGGCGAACTGTGTGCACTGCAAGGCCTGCGACATCAAAGATCCTTACCAGATCATCGACTGGACCACGCCCGAAGGCGGTTCGGGGCCGATCTACCAGTCGCTGTGATCTGCGGTTGAGCCGAACGCTCGGGGGACGCAAGGTGCAAGACATACTCTGGAGCCCTTCCCCCGCGCGTATGGCTGATAGCAACCTGCGACGCTTCATCGATTGCATCGCGGCGCGTCGAGATCTACCAACGGGTGATTACGCGGCTCTGCATCGCTGGTCACTCGAACGACCGGATGCGTTCTGGTTCGAGGTGGCTCACTTCGCCGACGTGAAGGCTGATTGGGCGGCTGCTCCGGTTCTGGAAAACGGCCATCAGATGCCGGGCGCCCGCTGGTTCCCAGGGGCTAGGCTCAACTACGCCGAGAACCTGTTGCACTATCGTGACGATCATCCCGCGTTGATCGCCTACAACGAGCGCGGCCATCGCCGCGTGTTGTCTTATCGGCAGCTTTGTATGGAGGTAGCTCGCGTTGCCTCTGGTCTCAAAGAAATCGGGATCCAGCCTGGCGATCGTGTCGTGGGCTTCTTGCCGAATATTCCCGAGGCAGTCATCGCCATGTTGGCAGCGACGAGCCTCGGTGCCATTTGGAGCTCGTGCTCACCGGATTTTGGCATCGCGGGCGTCCTCGATCGATTCGGACAAATCGAACCAAAAGTCATTTTCACTGCCGATGGCTATCACTACGCCGGAAAGACGCTTGATTCGATCGCACCGATAGCAGGTGTACTGAGTTCGTTACCGAGCGTGACGACCGTGATCGTCATCGCTCAGGTCAGTAGCGCACCGGATCTTGCCACTCTCGAAGCCGACGGCCGACGAGCACTCCGTTTCGAGCAAATGGGCTCGCCACACGCGAAGCTGCAGTTTCAACGCCTGCCCTTCGACCATCCGCTCTTCGTGATGTATTCCTCGGGTACCACTGGCAAACCGAAGTGCATCGTGCATGGCGCCGGTGGAACCTTGCTGCAGCATCTGAAAGAACACCAACTGCATGTCGATCTGAAGCGGGACGACCGTCTGTTTTACTACACCACCTGCGGTTGGATGATGTGGAACTGGCTGGTCAGCGGCCTAGCCTCCGGTGCCGCACTCGTGCTCTACGACGGCTCGCCGACGCACCCCGACAACGGCATGCTCTGGCGAATCGCTGAAACTGAGCACATCAGCATTTTCGGTACGAGCCCAAAATACCTTGCCGCGTTGGAGAAGGCAGGTTATCGCCCGCGCGAACGCCACTCGCTACCGGCGCTGCGCACATTGCTCTCGACCGGTTCACCGCTGTCGCCCGAGGGATTCGATTTCGTCTACAACGACATCAAATCCGATGTGCAGCTCGCGTCGATCTCCGGTGGCACGGATATCATCAGCTGCTTCGCGCTGGGACAGCCTTTCGCTGCCGTACGCCGTGGCGAAATGCAATGCGCGGGACTCGGCATGGCGGTCGATGTGGTCAATGAAAAAGGTGAGTCTTTGCCACCGGGCGAGAAAGGCGAACTGGTTTGCCGCCAGCCTTTCCCGTCCATGCCGCTCGGCTTCTGGGGCGATACTGATGAAACGCGCTACCGCGCGAGTTACTTCGAACGTTTCCCCGGGGTTTGGCATCACGGCGATTACGCCGCCCGCACGGCAACGGGCGGATTCATGATCTTCGGGCGTTCCGATGCGGTCCTGAACCCCGGTGGCGTCCGAATCGGTACGGCCGAGATTTATCGACAGGTCGAACAACTACCGGAGATTCTAGAATCTCTGTGCATCAGCCAGGAATGGCAAGACGATGTGCGCATCGTGCTGTTCGTCAAACTGAGAGCAGGTGTCGAGCTCGATGATTCTCTGCGGCAACGGATCCGCGATCATATTCGAAGCCACACGACACCGAGACATGTACCCGCCAAGATCCTCGCGGTCGCCGACATCCCGCGCACCATCAGCGGCAAGATCGTCGAACTCGCGGTTCGCAATGTCGTACATGGTTTGCCGGTTACCAACACCGAGGCGCTCGCCAATCCGGCCGCACTCGATCTGTTCCGGGACCTTGCCGAGCTACGCAGCTGACGATGTCGCACGACACTCTGCTGCAACTCTATCGATCGACGCTGCGGGAGTCCGGTCATACGGAAGATCCGAAGCAGCGCCACGCTCTGCAATCCTTCGCTCGTTTGCGCAGCGAACTGCTCGACGGTGAAACGAGCGCTTGGCAGCGACTCGGCACTCAACTCGGTCTCACCAAACCCCGAAGACCCGCTCGGGGTCTTTATCTTTGGGGCAGCGTCGGCCGCGGTAAAACCTGGCTCATGGATCTTTTCTATGAGAGCCTGCCGTTCAAGGAAAAGCGCCGCGCCCACTTTCACCGCTTCATGCAATCGGTGCACGCCGGACTGCGACGACACCGTGAAATGGAGGATCCACTGCGCGCGGTGGCCGCTGATCTCTCATCCGAGGCTCGGGTCATCTGCCTCGATGAGTTGTTCGTCACCGATATCGCCGATGCCATGCTACTAGCCGGACTGTTCTCTCATCTAATCGAGCGCGGTGTAGCCCTGATCTTCACGTCGAACGTACCGCCATCGGGACTTTATCGCGATGGCCTTCAACGTCAGCGATTTCTGCCCGCTATCGATCTGCTAGAGCGGCATTGTGAGATCGTGACCCTCGATGGCGATACGGACTATCGCCTCCGACAACTCACGCAGCGATCGATCTATCTCGACAGCCGTGACGCCGGAACCCCCACAGCGCTGGAGAAACTCTTTGCGCAATTGAGCGACGGATCCCACCTCGAGGCTCACTCCATCGAAATCGAGGGGCGGAATATCCCGGTCGTGAAACTCGCCGAGAGCGTCGTTTGGTTCGAATTCACGGCTCTCTGCGACGGACCACGCAGTCAGAACGACTATGTGAGTCTCGCGCGCGAGTTTCAGACGGTGTTGGTGGCAAACGTACCGGTGTTCGACGCCACCACGGACAACGCCGCCCGCCGCTTCATCGCGATGGTCGATGAGTTCTACGATCGTCGCGTGAATCTCGTCGTATCCGCGGCTGCGGCACCGACCGAGCTTTATCGCGGCGAAAAACTCGTGTTCGAGTTCGAGCGCACCGCAAGCCGGTTGATCGAGATGCAAAGCGAGGAATACCTCGCAAGCGAGCACCGTCCCGGCTAGTTGACCGAGTTGCTACCCGGAATTTGCTCACCGGGTGAGCCAAAAAGACGAGCGACGTCCACCGCATCGAAACGCCAGGGCTTGTGGCAGAACTCGCAAGTCACCGTCACGGCGCCCTGCTCAGCGACGATGGAATCGACTTCGGCGGCGCCGAGCGAGCGCAGCATGCCGCTCACTCGATCGACACTACAACGACAACGAAAACGAACCGGTTGCGCCTCGAACAGACGCAAGTCGAGCCCAGTGAAAATGCGCTGCATGAGATCGGTCGCCGAGCGCGCCAACAATTCGTCCGACGCGATACCCTGCAATCTCGCGCAAGCTTGTTCGTAGGTCGTCCAGGATTCTGCCTCACGCACGGCACTCGCCGCACTCGAGTCTGCCCCGACGATGCCACCCTGCTGCGGCAAGCGCTGGACCAGCACACCGGCGGTACCGGCATCGTCTGCAGCCAATACCACGCGTGTCGGCAATTGCTCGGAGCTTTCGAAGTAATGCTCGAGCGATGCTGCCAAAGATCGAGAATCGATCGGCACGATGCCTTGGTAACGCGAGGCGAAGCGCTCCGCTTCGATCGTCACGACGATCTGCCCCGTTCCAGCGAGTGCCGCGAAATCCGTTGCTGCTTCGACACGATCTCGATCGAAACGGGCCACGGCCCGGACCTGAAAATCGTGAGTACATTGAGCGACGAGCAAGCGAACCGCGCCATCGCCCTGCATCTGCACCGTCAACTCGCCTTCAAACTTCAGCGTTGAGGCGAGCAATACCGCGGCCGAGACGGCTTCACCCAACAACTGACGCACAGCCTGCGGATAGTCGGCATGCTCGCGCAGCTCTAACCACGCAGGCCCGAGACGAACCCACTGGCCTCGGACGGCCTGGTGCTCGACGGTAAAACGCCGAACGAGATCAATGTGTTTCTCGAGCGCGCTCAACCGGCGAGTTTCTTCTTCAGCAGATCGTTCAATTGCGCCGGGTTGGCCTTGCCGCCAGTAGCCTTCATGACTTGCCCGACGAAGAAACCAAACAATTTGTCTTTACCGGAGCGGTAGTCGGCAAGCTGCCCTGGATTTTTCGCCATCACTTCGTCGATGGCTTTCTCGATCGCACCGGTATCGGTGATCTGGCGCAAGCCCTTCTGCTCGATGATGGTATCGGCCGACTCACCCGAGGCCCACATCGCCTCGAACACGTCCTTGGCGATCTTGCCCGAGATCGTCTGGTCGGCGATGCGGCCGACGAGACCGGCGAGCTGCGCCGGCCCGACACGGCTCGCGTCAATCTCG
>JACCDZ010621932.1_pt1 | contig 10002 bp, 6 predicted proteins | sample 7449551 | NCBI WGS metagenome assembly JACCDZ01 (sample SAMN15323452, study PRJNA562643) | freshwater metagenome | isolation source: river surface water | place: USA:Blue River Watershed | collected 2017-08-18
GAACCAGTTGGGAATTGTGCATATCCTAATACTCCATCTAAATCTCCACTGAATCTAAAAGTCCACATATTTAAGTATTTAGTTGGATCCCAAATAGTGTTAGCTTTTTCAGTTTCTACAGCAGCTCTATTGTAACTAGCTGTAGTTGTTTGAACTCTATCAATACCATTAGTTGGATTTCCATTTGGATCTCTTTTTGCAAGAATAAAGTTGATTTCGGCATCTACTGCTAAACCAGTTGAGTTTGCCCCTCCAGGTGTTCCAGCTAAACGTCTGAAGTCTTGATTTAATACATTAATTTGCGAAATTGCTTGCGCGTCTGTGATATTTTCTCCCGTTCCTAAACAGTCACCATTATGAATAATGTGAATTACAACAGGTATGTTATATACAGCTTGAATGTTTCTTCCAGCTGCTCTGTCAGCTCTGATTTGATCAATTAGTGGAGAAAGCCAATTTTCAAATTCTAAAATGGATTCTCTTTGAGGATTTGTTGACTTTAAGAATGTTTCATTTTCTGAAGTGTAACATCTAATATGTCCACTTGGGGTTCTTTCTTGGCTAGGGACTTCAATTTGTCTCCCAAATTGTTGAGCTTTTTTTTCTTTGATATTTTGTCCAAAACAAACAGAGGTAGTTAAAGTTAGAAATAAAAAAGAAAATAAATTAAAAGTAATTTTTTTCATAATAAATTCAGTTAGAATAATAACGCAAGTTACATTTGTTTTACAAAAAAACAAAATCTATTATTTTTTTATTGTTTTTCTTTGTAAGAATTCAATATATGAAATTTATTTATTCATATGGTTTTTAACAAAAAACAAGTGTTTTTTTTTAAAAAAATGTTTGATTGTTTGTTTTTTTTATAGATTTGCTCATTAACCTTAAATTTAACCTAAAAATGAAAAAAAATTTACTATTATTTTTTCTTGTGATTTTTTTAATGAACAATGGTTATTCACAGAATAAAACTATGTGGAGTCCCTTGTCAGAGAAAGAAATTGAAAGTTCTCCTAAAGTGAGAAGAGCTTCTTTCCCTCAAGAGTATACATTATGGAAATTAGACATTGTAGCTCTTAAAGAAAAATTGAGAAATGCCCCAATAAGAGGGCAATTTACACACAGACAATCAAACATTGTTATTCAGTTACCTAACGCAGAAGGTAAGCTAGAACAATTTAGAGTACTAGAAACTCCAATTATGGAACCTGAATTGGCTGCTAAATTTCCAACAATTAAATCTTATGTTGGTAAAGGAGTTGACGATGTTACAGCAACCGCAAGATTTTCAGTTACTGAATTTGGATTGCATAGTATGACATTATCAGCTGGTAAAAGTACAGCTTTTATTGATCCATATACTGAAGATGCACAAAATTATATTGTTTATAATAGAGCAAGTTTAGTTAGTGACGGACAAACATTTGAATGTTTAACTAATAATGATGTTCACTTACCATCTTTAGAAAATGATCGTAGAGCTTTTTCTACATTCAGATCAGATACAGATGATAAAAAACTAAGAACCTACAGATTAGCACAATCATGTACAGCTGAATATGGAAATTTATTTCGTGGTAATTCTCTAGATCCTTTAGCAACACAAAAATCAAGAATCCAAGCTCAAATGGCGATTACTATGACACGTGTTAATGGTGTTTATGAGAACGATCTTGCAATCACAATGATTTTTGTTGCTAATAATGATGCTGTAATTTATTTGGGTGCAACAGGTTCAGATCCTTGGAGTGGTGAATATAATGTCCAAACAGGAGTTACAATTGATGCCAACGTTGGATTCAATAATTATGACATAGGTCATAACTTTAACACTTCAGGTGGAGGAAATGCTGGTTGTATAGGTTGTGTTTGTAGTCCAAGTACAAATCCTAATGGAGGTTTTCATAAAGGAACTGGTATGACAGGTCGTTCAAATCCAACAGGAGATGCTTTTGATATTGATTATGTAGCTCATGAAATGGGGCATCAATTTGGAGGATTTCACACCCAAAGTAGTTCGAATTGTCGTTCAGGAAGTGGTACTACAGAAGTTGAACCAGGTTCAGGATCAACTATTATGGCTTATGCTGGTATTTGTTCTGCTAACGTGCAAAGTAATAGTGACTCATATTTTGGATATGTAAACATAAGAGACATTATGGAAAACGTTAAATTTGGTATTAGTCAACCTACTTTGCCAATAACTAATTTAACAAATAATCCACCTACTGCAAATGCTGGTAGAGATTATGTAATACCTAAATCTACAGCCTTTATGTTGGTAGGTCAAGGATCCGATCCTGAAGGAGACCCTCTTACCTACACATGGGAACAAAATGACCCACAAAATCCAAGCACATCATTAGCTCCAATTGCTTCTAGAGTAGCTGGTCCAATGTTCAGATCTATTTGGGGTACATCTTCTCCAGTTCGATATTTGCCTAATATGGCAACGGTATTATCAGGAGCTACCGCAAATACATGGGAGGTTTGCCCTTCTGTAGCAAGAGACTTAAATTTCTCATTAACTGTTAGAGATAATAATTCTGGAATTGGTCAAACAGCTACTGATTTAATGAAGGTTACCGTTGATGGTGTTGCAGGACCTTTTGTTGTAAATGCTCCTAATAGTCTAGTGTCTTGGCAAGCAGGAACAAATCAAAATGTTACATGGAATGTTGCAGGAACTGATTCAAATGGTGTTAATGCAAAATTTGTTGATATATACTTGTCTACTAATGGAGGTACAACATTTCCAATTTTATTAGCTAGTAAAGTTCCTAATGATGGTTCGGAAATAGTTACAGTACCAAATATTCTAGGAACAACTAATAGAATAATGGTGAAAGGTTGGGATAATATATTCTTCGATGTTTCAAATACTAATTTCACTATAACAGCGCCTGCAAATACAATGGCAATATCCTTTAATGGAATTGAAGGAGAGCAAAATAAATCTATTTGTCAAGGGGCAACTATTAATTATACAATTGATTATAAAGCTTTGGGCGGTTTTACCGGAACAACTACTTTTACGGCTACTGGTAATCCTGCAGGAACAACGGTATCTTTTTCACCAACATCAACAAATTCAGATGGAAGTGTAACGATGTCAATTACTAATACCGCAGGAGCAGCTGCAGGGTTTTATAATATTATAGTAACTGCAACATCTGGCGCCATTGTAAAAACAGCTCCATTTTATTTAGATTTATTGAGTAATAATTTTGGAACTCAAAATTTATCAGCACCAGCTAATAATACAATTAATCAATTTACAAACTTAACTCTAAGTTGGCCAGCAAATGGTGCTGCAACATCTTATGATATTCAAGTAGCAACTGATGCAGCATTCGCGTCAATTGTTTATAGTGGTAATATTGTAGGGACTAGCTATGCTTTAAATGGTTTGTCAGATGCAACTATTTATTATTGGAGGGTTAAGCCTAAAAATGCTGGTTGCGAAGGAGTTTTTAGTGCTACTTATAATTTTAAAACAGGGCAAACGAATTGTGCTTTAACAGCAAGTACTGATGTTCCAAAAACAATTGTGGGTACTGGTGCAAATACTATAACTTCTACTTTGAACGTTGCATCAGGTGTTGTAATTACAGATTTAAATGTTAATTTAAATATTACACATACATACATTGAAGATTTAACTATTAGATTAACTAGTCCATTGGGTACTATTGTAAATTTATTAGTTGAACCATGTGGTGATAATGATAATATGAATGTAACTATAGATGATTCTGGTTCGGCTGTTATTTGTGGTACTGGAAATCCTTCATTATCAGGAGTAGTTGTTCCTTCACAAGCTTTGTCAACTTTTAATGGGCAAAATTCTACAGGTACATGGACACTTACTGTTGTTGATGGATATTCAGGCGATGGTGGAACATTAAATAGTTGGGGTTTAAATTTTTGTACAACTCAGCCGTTAAGTATAAATACCAATCAGATTAATGATTTGGTTCTTTATCCTAACCCAAATAATGGTAGTTTTAATATTCAATTTAGTTCTAACTCAGGAAATGATATTAAAGTGAATATTCATGATGTTAGAGGAAGAGAAATCTTTAATAAATCCTACAATAATAATGGATTATTTAATGAAAATTTACAATTAAACAATGTTCAATCTGGTATTTATCTTGTAACTGTTCAAGATGGAGCAAGAAAAGAAATAAAGAAAATTGTAGTTCAATAATTGAATTTCTAATTATAGAAAAAGGGAAGTTTTAAGCTTCCCTTTTTTATTTTCCATTATACGCATTCATGGTATTGTTTAAACCTGCTAAAGCGAAAGATTTTATTATTTCTGAACTAATTTCTAATCGCTCTTTTAGTTTTTCTTTTTCTTCTTCTGACCATTCACCTAAAACATAATCAACTTGTTGCCCCTTTTTAAAAGCATCACTAATTCCAAATCTATATCTAGGATACTCTGTTGAATTTAATAATAATTGAATGTTTTTAAGTCCGTTATGACCGCCGTCACTTCCTTTGGTTTTGATTCGGATGGTTCCAAATGCCAAATTCAAATCATCGGTAATAACTAACATATTTTCTTTTTCGATGTTTTCCTTTTCTAGCCAATATTTTACCGCTTTACCGCTTAAATTCATATAAGTATTTGGCTTTAGTAATAATAGGGTTCTTCCTTTTATTTTTAGTTCGGCTATTTCACCCAATTTTACGGTTTGAAAAGAAATTCCTTCCTTGTTGGCTAAATAATCCAAAACTTTAAATCCGATATTGTGTCTTGTATTTGCATATTCTGAGCCAATATTTCCTAGCCCTACGATTAAGAATTTCTTCATGGGTAAACGCTCTTGTTTTTGTTTTTTAAATAGATTTGATAGCCATATCATAATGCAAAAGTAATGCAAAGTTTAGATAGATAAAAGCATAAAAAAAGCACCAGTAAAAACTGATGCTTCTTTTGTATAGATTGAAAAGAAATTATTTTTTCTTTTTTGCTCCTTTTTCTGCTTTTGCTGCTTCTTGAGCTGCTTTCATTGCCGCACGAGAAATTCTCACTTGACAAACTACAGTATTATCTGGGTGCATTAATTTGAAATTGTTAGTTTCAATTTTAGTAACATATAATTTGTTACCCATTTGTAATTCTGAAATGTTTGCTTCAACGAAGTCAGGTAAGAATTTAGGTAAAGCTTTTACTTTTAAACGACGTTGGTTTAAACGTAAAACACCTCCTAATAATACCCCTGGAGAAGTTCCTGTAACTTTAACTGGTACTTCCATGATGATTTCTTTGTCATCACTTAATTGGAAGAAGTCAATGTGTAAAATTTTGTCAGAAACTGGGTGAAACTGAATGTCTTGCATGATAACATTATAAGACGTTCCGTTTAACTCAACTACAACTGTGTGTGCGTTTGGAGTGTAAACCAAATCTTTAAATGCTCTTTCGTCTGCAACAAAATGAACTGGTTGATTTCCTCCGTAGATAACGCAAGGAACCATTCCAGCATCACGTACGGCTTTAGTTGCCTTTTTACCTACGTTTTCTCTTTCTGATCCTTTAATCGTAATTGATTTCATTGTAAAATATATATAATTAATTAAATACTTATTAAAGTGGTTTCTTGATTACATCAAAAATTTCCCACTGATAGAGTTGTTGTTTTGAACCATATGCATTACTTCTGCAAATAATGGTGCACAACTAACAACTTTAATTTTTTTCGATTCTTTCTTTAAAGGAATAGAATCGGTAACAATTAATTCTAACAATTTAGAATTTTCTATTTTTTCATACGCTTCACCTGATAAAATTGGGTGCGTACATATTGCTCTTACGCTTAATGCTCCTTTTTCCATCATTACATCAGCGGCTTTTGCTAATGTTCCTCCCGTGTCAATCATATCGTCAACTAAAATAACATTTCTACCTTTTACATCTCCGATTAGCTCCATGGTGTCAATTACATTCGCTTTTTTTCTTTGCTTGTAACACACTACAACGTCAGATTCTAAAAATTTAGAATAGGCATACGCTCTTTTTGAACCTCCCATGTCTGGAGATGCTATAGTTAAATTCTCTAAATTTAAACTTCTCACATAAGGTAAAAAGATAGTTGAAGCAAATAAATGGTCTACTGGTTTTTCAAAGAACCCTTGAATTTGATCAGCATGTAAATCCATAGTCATAATTCGGGTTGCTCCAGCAGTTTCTAAAAGTTTTGCAACTAATTTAGCTCCAATTGGCACTCTTGGTTTGTCTTTTCTGTCTTGTCTTGCCCAACCAAAGTAAGGAATAACCGCTGTAATATGACGTGCTGATGCTCTTTTTGCTGCATCAATCATCAATAATAATTCCATTAAATTATCCGAACTTGGGAAAGTCGAACAAACAAGGAATACGCGTAATCCTCTTATCGATTCTTCAAAAGAAGGCTGAAATTCGCCATCACTATATTTAGAGAACGTAATTTTACCTAGCGGAACACCATACTTTTCAGCAATTTGTTCAGCTAAATACACACTCTGAGAACATGCAAAAATTTTTGCTTCTGGTTCTTGATACAGCATGTTAATTTATTGTTTAGTAGTTAGTTAGTGTTGTGTCGTGTTAACGAGGTGCAAATTTAGAAATAAAATCGAACTCTGAAAGGATATTTTTAACTATTTTTTTATGAATTGCAGAAATATTTTTTACATTTGCACCCACATAATGATACTTCAATCATTTTCCATTGCCCGGATGGCGGAATTGGTAGACGCGCACGACTCAAACTCGTGTACTTAGGTGTGTGGGTTCGATTCCCACTCCGGGTACTAAACCTCTCAGAAATGAGAGGTTTTTTATTTATGTTAAATTTGTTTGTTGTTTTTCTGAATTAAGTTTTTAAGTTTATATTTGAAAACATAAAAATTGAAAATAATGAAAAAGAATATATTTTTATTTGGTGTTATTAGTTCACTATTTTTTATCTCTTGTAAAAAAGACGAGGAAGTAAAACCTGTGGAAGAATCCCAAAAAACTGTGCAACCTTTTTCAGGGGAAGCTTGGTTAAAACAGCGAGTTGGCAATCAAGGACAGCAAGTGCAACCCATACAACAACAAACGCAACAAACCACACAAACGCAAACACAAACAGCGCCAGGAATGAATCCACCACATGGGCAACCAGGTCATCGTTGTGAAATTCCGGTAGGAGCTCCTTTAAATTCAAAATCAGTAAATCAAAAGCAACCACAAGTAACCACACAAGTTGTTAGTCAAAAAGCAGAGGAAAAACCTGTAATGAAAATTAATTCTGGTAATGGTTCAACAACTATTGAAGGTGTAACTACTCTTCCTGGTATGAACCCTCCTCATGGTCAAGAGGGACACCGTTGCGACATAGCTGTTGGCGCACCTTTACCTAAACAGTAATTTAATTAAGTAAATAAAAATCAGTAAACTTAATTTAAGTTTACTGATTTTTATTTTAAGGGCCGAAGTATATTACTAAAACTAATGATATATTGAAACTTTCCTTTAGTTACTTTTTTCATTATGTAAATATATTTGTGCTTTGCAATTTTTTTAGATGGAATTACGACCTCTTTTTTGGTGCTGATATCTTTTATATGAACATCAAAATTTCTGTTTACACTCAAATAATTCGCAATTCTACTTTTTAAATTAGTAATCGGATATTCAGAAAAAATCGCCTTTCGGTTTTGCGAAATGATGATTTTTTCTCCTTTATAAGTTTGCGTTAGTATCAGAATACTTTTGTTAGAATTTGTTGCGCCAACTTCTTTTTGAATATTCTTAATTTCGGCTTCCGATGCACTTCTAAAGTCATCACGGTACACACTTTTTACGGTTGAATTACAACTTTGTAATCCGACAGAAGCAATAATAATGGATATAAAAACTAGAATTCTCATAAATAAAAAACCCGTTTTTTGAAGTTTTGTTGCATAAAAAAAGAGCCCGAAGGCTCTTTTATCAGTTTTTTAACTTTTCTATTTTAATTCTTTAACACCCATATTGTAAAGTGTAAATACTTGCATGTCCACATTTTCTTGAATAGTAGCCGCAACCGATTTTCCAGCTCCGTGACCCGCATTTACATCAATTCGAATTAAAACGGGGTTATCTCCCGCTTGTTTCGCTTGCAATTCTGCAGCAAATTTGAAACTGTGTGCTGGAACAACACGGTCATCATGATCGCCAGTAGTCACCATAGTTGCTGGATATTTAGTGCCTGCTTTCACATTATGAACTGGAGAATAACCTTTGATATATTCAAACATTTCTTTGCTTTGTTCCGATGTTCCATAATCGTAAGCCCAACCTGCTCCTGCGGTAAAAGTATGGTAACGCAACATATCTAAAACTCCCACTGCTGGTAACGCTACTTTTACTAAATCAGGTCGTTGTGTCATTACCGCACCAACTAATAAACCTCCGTTTGAACCACCTTTAATCGCTAAATAATCAGATGAAGTATATTTTTCTTTGATTAGATATTCAGCTGCCGCAATGAAATCATCAAAAACGTTTTGCTTTTTCAATTGTGTTCCGGCATCGTGCCATTTTTTACCGTATTCTCCACCTCCGCGTAAATTCGCAACAGCGTAAACGCCTCCATTTTCTAACCAAACGGCATTCGCGATGCTAAAAGAAGGGGTTAAACTAACATTAAATCCTCCATAACCATATAAAATAGTTGGATTTTTTCCGTTTAATTTTGTCCCTTTTTTATACGTAATAATCATTGGAATTTTTGTGCCATCTTTTGAAGTATAAAACACTTGTTTTGATTCGTAATCTGCCGAATTGAAATCGACTTTAGGTTTTTGATATACTTCTGATTTTCCTGTTTTTGGATCAAAAGCATAAGTAGTTCCAGGGGTTACGTAATTCGTAAACGAAAAATACAAAGTAGTTTCTTTTTCTTTTCCACCAAAACCACCAGCTGTTCCAACACCTGGTAATTGAATATCACGCACTAATTTTCCGTTGTAATCGTATTGTTTAATGAATGAAACGGCATCTTTCATATAACTTGCGAAAATATAACCACCACCAGTATTTGGCGACAAAACATTTTCAGTTTCAGCGATGCAATCTTTCCAGTTTTCTTTTTCCGGATTTGATAAATCAAAAGTCACCACGCGTTTGTTTGGTGCTTTGTAATTCGTTACCAAATAAACTTTTGACCCTTTGTTATCTAAAACATCATTGTCGTTTTCGTAATTGTCAATTAGCGTTACGATTTTAGCATCAGGTATTGATAAATCCAAGTAATATAATTCATTTCCAGAAGTAGAATTCGCAGCAGAAATAAACAAATATTTCTCATCTTCCGAAACATAACCACCAACATATCTTCTTTTTACATCGCCACCAAAAACCAATTTATCTGTTTTTTGCGAAGTATTTAATTTGTGATAATACAATTTGTGTTGGTCGGTTTTTGCTGATAATTCGCTTCCAACAGGTTTGTCATAGCTTGAATAATAGAAACCTTCATTTTTGTACCAAGAAACGCCACTGAATTTCACATCCACAATTGTATCGCCGATGATTTTCTTAGTTTTAGCTTCCATTACAATCACTTTTCTCCAATCGCTTCCGCCTTCTGAAATAGCATAAGCAACTAAGCTTCCGTCTTTTGAAAAGTTAATTCCGCCTAACGAAGTTGTTCCATCTTTTGAAAAGGTATTTGGATCTAAAAAGATTTCTTCTTTACCGACTTTATCTTTTCGGTACAAAACCGATTGATTTTGAAGTCCGTTGTTTTTGTAGTAATATGTATAATCACCTTCTTTGAATGGAGCCGAAATTTTTTCGTAATTCCACAATTGTTCCATTCTAGATTTAAGCTGATTTCTATATGGAATTTGTTCTAAATAACCATAGGTCACCACATTTTGTGCTTTTACCCAAGCTTCTGTTTCAGTACTTCTGTCGTCTTCTAACCAACGATAATAATCGTTAATTTGTTCACCAAAATAAGTGTCAACATGGTC
>JACCDZ010135643.1_pt1 | contig 9998 bp, 7 predicted proteins | sample 7449551 | NCBI WGS metagenome assembly JACCDZ01 (sample SAMN15323452, study PRJNA562643) | freshwater metagenome | isolation source: river surface water | place: USA:Blue River Watershed | collected 2017-08-18
ACGAGGTCAAGAAGATGGACAACGCCATTCCGCGCGCCAACATCGTATGCACCGCGACCGGAAACAAGAACATCGTGACCGAGCGCCACTTCCGCCTGATGAAGGACAAGACCGTCGTGTGCAACATCGGCCACTTCGACAACGAAATCGACATGGCTTGGCTGAACAAAAACTACGGCCACACCAAGTCCGAGATCAAGCCTCAGGTGGACCTCTACAACATCGAGGGCAACGACATCATCGTACTGGCTGAAGGCCGCCTCGTGAACCTGGGTTGCGCCACCGGCCACCCCTCGTTTGTGATGTCGAACTCGTTCACCAACCAGGTGTTGGCCCAAATCGAGCTCTACACCAACAAGGGCAAGTACCCCAACGAAGTCTTCACGCTTCCCAAGCACCTCGACGAGAAGGTTGCCTTCTTGCACCTCGAGTCAATTGGCGTTGAGCTGGACACCTTGAGCCCCGACCAAGCAGCCTACATTGGCGTCGAGGTAAAGGGTCCGTTCAAGCCCGAGACCTACCGCTACTAAGCCGTTTTAAGGGCTTATTTCGGAACCCCGGCCGCGCCAGCGGCCGGGGTTTTTTTATTCACCATTTTTAGGAAGTTCCGTGGTGAATTCCGAGATTTAATCCATGAACCGCATTGATTCGATTACGGTGATGTACGAACCTACGAGTACCGGATTTTCGGCATTCGTACTGGGGCATCCGGTGTATACCACAGGGGCAACGCGGGACGAACTCGCAGCTAACATCAAAGAGGCCTGGTCCCTCTATCTGGATCTGGATAACTCGAGCAATACTCCGAACTTATCGTTTGTGCGCTTTGACCCTGAACAGCAGCAATGAAAAAGCCCCAGCTGCTCGCGCAGCCAGGGCTCCAAAAAACGAGTTGCCAGAAACCAGTTATGGAGTACCAGTCACTATTCACTAAAGTCCAAACGCCTTCTTGATCGAATCCACGGCGTCGAGTTTTTCCCACGTGAAGAGCTCCACCTTCATGGTCTTGACTTCGATGCCCTTGTCGGTCGGACGCTTGAACTGCTTCTCCACGATTTGCGGAGCGCGACCCATGTGTCCGTAGGCGGCCGTCTCCGAGTAAATCGGGCTGCGGAGGCCAAACTTGGTCTCGATACCGTAGGGGCGAAGGTCAAAGAGCTTCTGCACGCGCTCGGCAATCGCGCCGTCGGCGAGCTTTTTGCCGTCGGCTCCGCGCACCGCCGCCGTGCCGTAGGTGTTCAGGTAGAAGCCCACGGGCTCCGCCACACCAATCGCGTAGGCCAGCTGTACGAGAACCTGCTTGGCCACACCTGCGGCCACCAAGTTCTTGGCTACGTAGCGCGCCGCGTAGGCCGCGGAACGGTCCACCTTCGAGGGATCCTTGCCGCTGAAGGCTCCGCCGCCGTGGGCGCCCTTTCCGCCGTAGGTGTCGACGATGATTTTGCGCCCCGTCAAACCGGTGTCGCCGTGCGGTCCGCCAATTACGAACTTGCCCGTCGGGTTAATTAGGTAGCGCACGTCGGCGTTAAACAAGCGCTGCACACGGCGGGGCAATTGCTTTTTAATGCGCGGAATCAGGTAGCGCTTGATGTCCGCCGTGATGCGATCCTGCATCGGCTTCTCGTCGGCGAAGTCGTCGTGCTGGGTCGAAATGACAATGGTATCGATGGCCTCGGGCACGTTGCGGTCGCTGTAGCGAATGGTCACTTGGCTCTTGGCGTCTGGGCGGAGGTACTTCATCACCTTGCCCTCTTTGCGGATCGCAGCCAATTCGCGAAGCAGCAAGTGGCTCAACTCCAAGGCCAGCGGCATGTAGGTGTCGGTCTCGTCGGTGGCGTAACCGAACATAATGCCCTGGTCGCCCGCGCCCTGCTCTTCTTTTGAAGCGCGGTCTACCCCTTGGTTGATGTCGGGCGACTGCTCGTGGATGGCGCTGAACACGCCGCAGGAGTTGGCCTCAAACATGTACTCGGACTTGGTGTATCCGATGCGGCGAATCACCTCGCGGGCAATTTCGCCGGCGTCGATGTAGGTGCGCGACTTGACTTCGCCCGCCAGCACCACTTGCCCCGTGGTTACCAGGGTTTCGCAGGCAACTTTCGAATCGGGATCAAAGGCGAGAAAGTGGTCGACAAGCGCGTCCGAAATTTGGTCGGCGACTTTGTCGGGGTGTCCTTCAGAAACGGACTCAGAGGTAAATAAGTAGCTCATAGCAACAGTTTTAAATCTGCGTGCTTCGGAATCCTACTGCGGTAAGGTGCTGCTGCGCCGGACAATGGTCCACCGGTTTAGCATTTTTTACCGTGGTTGCAATCGGACAAATCCTTCCACGCGCCGCAAAGGTAGGTAAGCCGCGCCGTACGCCAACGAATGATTAAAAAACTCCACAGTTTGACCGATGCAAACCAAGGTGACGTGAACTAACTTTGCAGCGCTTATCCAGAAAGACTGAGGGACGGGCCCGTTGACGTCTTGGCAACCCTAAAAACCCTGTAGGGTGCCAACTCCCGCTGCTGAAGCCGCAAGGCCGAGGTGGAAAGATGAGATTGCGACCGCCCCGCGCGTCCCAAGAGTCCTTCTGCACAAGCGCAACGAACGAAGGACCATGCATCCACTCCAACTCATTGCCCGCGAACGCATCCTCATCTTGGACGGCGCCATGGGCTCTATGCTCCAAGAATACCGCCTCGACGAAGCGGGCTACCGCGGCGCGCGCTTCGCCGACTGGGGGCATCCGCTCAAAGGCAACAACGACCTGCTCAACCTGACCCAGCCGCAAATCGTCGAAGAGATCCATGCCAAGTACTTTGCCGCCGGGGCCGACCTCGTAGAGACCAATACGTTTAACGCACAGACCGTGTCGATGGCCGACTACGGAATGGAGTCCCTCGTCCGCGAGCTCAACCTCACCGGAGCCCAGCTGGCCCGCAAGGCCGCCGACGCCTACAGTACGCCCGACAAGCCCCGGTTTGTGGCCGGCGCCATCGGCCCCACCAACCGCACCCTCAGCCTGAGCCCTGACGTGAACCGTCCGGCCTACCGCGCCATCACCTTTGACGAGCTGGCGACCGCCTACCAAGAGCAGGCCGAAGCCCTGATCGAGGGTGGGGTGGACGTGCTTTTGGTTGAAACCATCTTCGACACCCTCAACGCCAAGGCGGCTCTCTATGCGATTCAGGACGCCTTCGCGGCGACGGGCAAAGAGGTTCCGATTATGATCAGCGGAACCATCACCGACGCCAGCGGCCGCACCCTCAGCGGGCAAACCACTGAGGCCTTCTTGATCAGCATGAGCCACATGCCCTTGCTCAGCATCGGCCTGAACTGCGCCCTCGGAGCCAAAGACCTGCGCCCCTACCTGCAAACGCTGGCGGCCAACACGCCCTTCCTCATCAGCGCCTACCCCAACGCGGGCCTGCCCAACGCCTTTGGCGGCTACGACGAAACGCCCTCGCAAATGGCCGATGCCGTGACCGAGTACCTCGACCTCGGAATCGTCAACATCCTCGGCGGTTGCTGCGGAACCACCCCCGACCACATCCGCGAATTCGCCGCCCGCGCCGCCGGCCGCCCTCCCCGAATCCCCCAGGCCCAATGAAGCTCAGCGGACTCGAACCCCTAGTCATCACGCCGGCGACCAACTTCGTCAACGTCGGCGAGCGCACCAACGTCACCGGATCGCGCAAATTCCTGCGCCTCATTCAAGAAGGCAAGTACGACGAGGCCCTCGACATCGCCCGCGACCAGGTCACCGGCGGAGCCCAAATTCTCGACGTCAACATGGACGAAGGCATGCTCGACGGCGTCGAAGCCATGACCACCTTCCTCAACCTGATCGCCTCCGAACCCGACATCGCGCGCATCCCCATCATGATCGATTCGTCGAAGTGGGAAATCATCGCGGCCGGCCTCAAGTGCGTCCAGGGCAAGGCCGTCGTCAACTCCATCTCGCTCAAATCGGGCGAGGCGGAATTCCTCTACCAAGCGCGCCACTGCCGCCGCTTCGGAGCCGCCGTCATCGTCATGGCCTTCGACGAGCAGGGCCAGGCCGACTCCTACGACCGCCGCGTTGAAATCTGCCAGCGGGCCTACCGCTTGCTGGTGGCCGACGGATTCCCCGCCGAGGACCTCATCTTCGACCCCAACATCTTCCCCGTCGCCACGGGCATGGAGGAGCACCGCCGCAACGCCCTCGACTTCTTTGAGGCCACGGCCTGGATCAAAAAAAACCTGCCTGGCGCCAAGGTGAGCGGCGGCGTGTCCAACGTCAGCTTCAGCTTTCGCGGCAACGACCACGTGCGCGAGGCCATGCACGCCTGCTTTCTCTACCACGGAATCCAGCACGGCATGGACATGGGCATCGTCAACCCCGGCCAGCTCGTCGTCTACGAACAAATTGAGGCGGAACTCCGCGACCGCATCGAAGACGTGCTTCTCGACCGCCGCGACGACGCGACTGAGCGCCTGCTCAGCTACGCCGAAAACGTCAAGGGCGCCGGCCAAGTCCGCCAAAAAGACGAGTCGTGGCGCGAGCTCCCCATCGACGCCCGCATCGAGCACAGCCTCGTCAACGGCCTGGATGCCTTTGTGGAACAGGACGCCGAAGAGGCCATGAAGGCCCTGGGCAGCCCCCTCGCGGTGATTGAGGGTCCGCTCATGCGCGGAATGAACGTGGTCGGAGACCTCTTTGGCGCCGGCAAAATGTTCTTGCCGCAGGTGGTGAAGTCGGCCCGAGTCATGAAGCGCGCGGTGGCTTGGCTCGAGCCCCACTTTGCGGCTGAATCGGCCGCCGCCGGAACGGCTCCTCGCAAGCAGGGCAAAATCCTGATGGCGACGGTCAAGGGCGACGTGCACGACATCGGCAAGAACATCGTCGGCGTGGTCCTCCAGTGCAACAACTTCGAGGTCATTGACTTGGGCGTTATGGTTCCGCCGCAGAAAATCCTCGATGCGGCCCGCGAACACGGCGTCGACGCCATCGGGCTCAGCGGACTCATCACGCCGTCCCTCGACGAAATGGTGTTTTTGGCCAGCGAAATGAAGCGCCAGGGTTTTGCGATTCCGCTGCTGATTGGCGGAGCCACCACTTCGCGCGCCCACACTGCCGTCAAAATTCAGCCGGTCTACGACGGCCCGCTCGTGCACGTCAACGACGCGTCGCGTGCGGTTCCGGTGGTACAAAAACTTCTGAGTACCGAGGCAGCCGACTACAGCGCCGAGGTGCGCGCCGACTACGAGCGCTTGCGCGAGCAGTACGCCAGCCGCAGCGCCGAGCGCCGTTTTACCGGCATCGAGCAGGCTCGTGCCCAGCGCTACCAGCCCGACTTCAGCGCCAAGCCCGCCGCGCCCAAGCAGTACGGCGTGTTCCCTTTGCGCGACTACCCCCTCGAAGACCTGGTGCCCTACATCGACTGGACCCCCTTCTTTCAGGCTTGGGACCTGCACGGCAAGTACCCGCGCATTCTCAGCGACGACGTGGTGGGCGCCCAGGCCAAGTCCCTCTTTGACGACGCCCAGGTCATGCTGCGGCAGTTGGTCGCCGAAAAGTGGATTACGGCCCACGGCGTCTACGGATTCTTCCCGGCGCGCCAGGACGGAGACGACGTCGCCGTGACCACGCCGAACGGGGAGCGCCGCTTCCTCACCCTGCGCCAGCAGGGCCAAAAGGCCGAGGGCCAGCCCTACCTGGCCTTGGCGGACTTCATCGATCCGGCGGGCAGCGACACCCTGGGCCTCTTCGCGGTAACCACGGGCCACGGAGTGGACGAGCGCACCCAAGCCTTCAAGGACGCCCACGACGACTACCGTGCCTTGATGCTTCAGGCACTGGCCGACCGCCTCGCCGAAGCCTTTGCCGAGCGCCTCCACCAGCGCGTGCGCACCGAATTCTGGGGCTACGCCGCCGACGAACAGCTTCCCAACGACGCCCTGATCGCTGAGGAGTACCAAGGAATCCGCCCGGCCCCTGGCTACCCGGCCTGCCCCGACCACCTTGAGAAAGACCTGCTGTTTGAACTGCTCGACGCCGAGCGGCATACCGGCATTCACCTCACCGAATCCAAGGCCATGTACCCCACGGCCGCGGTCAGCGGATACTACTTCGCGCACCCCGAGGCCAAGTACTTCGGACTCGCCAAAATCGACCGCGACCAAGTCGCCGACTACGCCCAACGGCGCGGAATTCCGCTCTCCGACGCCGAGCGCTGGCTCAGCCCACTCCTTAACTAGCAGCTAGCAACCAGCAACGCGCAACCAGCAACCAAAAACCAGTAACTAGTTACTAGCAACCAGCTTATGAAAGTAACCGACCACATTGCCGCCGCCCAGGGCAAAACCCTGTTCAGCTTTGAAGTGCTGCCTCCGCTCAAGGGCAACACCATTGATTCGCTCTTTGGCACCATCGAACGCCTGATGCAGTTCGACCCCAAGTTCATCGACGTCACCAGCCACCGCGAGGAGTACGTGTTTAAAAAGCACGAGTCCGGCCTGCTTCAAAAGGTGCACACGCGCAAGCGCCCCGGCACGGTAGGTATTTGTGCGGCCATCCAAAACAAGTTCCGCATTGACACCGTTCCGCACATCATTTGCGGCGGATTTTCGCGCGAAGAAACGGAGTACGCCCTCATTGACCTGCACTACCTCGGGATCGACAACGTGCTCGTGCTCCGCGGGGACGCCCTGCGCAGCGAAGGCAGCTTTGTCCCTGAGCCCCACGGCCACGCCTATGCGATTGACCTTCTGAGGCAGGTCAAGAACCTCAATCAGGGCAAATACCTCTACGACGAAGTTCAAAATTCCAACCCCAGCAATTTTTGCATAGGGGTGGCGGGCTACCCTGAGAAGCACTTCGAAGCCCCCAGCCTCAAAGCCGACCTGAAGCACCTCAAGGCCAAGGTCGATGCGGGCGGCGACTACATCGTCACGCAAATGTTTTTCAACAACGAGCACTTTTTCAAGTTCGTCGACGACTGCCGAGCGGCGGGCATTACGGTGCCCATTATCCCTGGACTTAAGCCCTTGACCGCCAAAGGGCAGCTGCAGAGCATTCCGCGCAATTTTCACCTGAATTTGCCCGACGACCTCATCGAAGCGGTTGAAGCGGCTAAAACGCCTGAAGCGGTGAAGCAAGTGGGCGTCGAATGGTGCATTGCCCAGTCTAAAGAACTGATGGCCAAGGGCGCTCCGGTGCTCCACTACTACACCATGAGCAAGGCTGACGAGACGGAACAAATCGCGTCCGCGCTGTTTTAAGCGGAGGCCTGTGGACAAACCGCGGGGCGCTTCAACGGCTTGGCACGAAAGTGGCCCTAACTTGCACCTATGTCCACAGCCTTTAAAGCGCCGCGTTTTGCGACCCACACCGCCGGCCAGCCGTTTTTTCAGATTCTGACGCAGCGCGTCAACCAGTACTTCAAGGAGCACAACAAGTCCTCAAAGGGCGACGCCCGCTTGTACACCAAGACCGGCGTGCTGCTCGCGGCCTTTTTTGCAACCTACGTAGCCGTACTCTACTTCGGCGCCAACTTTTGGGCCGCTTTGCCCTTTTGGGTGATCCTTGGCCTGCTCACCTCGGCCATTGGGTTTAACGTGATGCACGACGGCGCCCACGGAAGCTACTCGAAGTACGAATGGCTCAATTCCCTCGCGGGCCACACCTTGAGCATGCTCGGGGCCAGCGTGGCGCTTTGGAAAAACAAGCACAACGCGATCCACCACACGTTCACCAACATTGACGGGGTGGACGACGACATCGATTCCGGCGGAATGATTCGCATGGCGGAATCCCAGCCGCACAAGGGCATCCATCGACTACAGCACTACTACTGGCCCGTGCTCTACAGCCTGCTCTACATCTACTGGTTGGCCTTCACGGACTTCAAAAAGTACTTCACGGGCAAGGTGGGCGACGTTCCCATTCGCAAGTTCACGGTGGCAGAGCACATCGGGTTTTGGATGTGGAAGTCCATTCACACCACGATGGTCGCCATTCTTCCGATTTACTTGATCGGATTCTGGCCCTGGTTCTTTGGCTTTTTGCTGATGGCCTCCATTACCGGGCTCTCCTTGAGCGTGGTGTTCCAGCTGGCCCACGTGGTGGAGGGCGCAACTTTCGCCCAATCAGACGTCACCGACCCCACGCACATTGAGTCCGAATGGGCCGTTCACCAGCTACAGACCACGGCAAACTTCGCCACGCGAAGCCGCATTTTGACCTGGCTGCTCGGAGGCTTGAATTTTCAGGTGGAACACCACCTATTTCCCCGAATCAGCCACGTGCACTACCCGGCGATTTCGCGCATTGTCAAGGAGACGTGTTCGGAGTTCAACGTGCAGTATCAAGAGTTCCGCACGTTTGCCGACGCGCTGGGTGCCCACGTGCGGCACCTCAAGCGCTTAAGCGTAGCTTAAAGGTTGCTGATCTGTAGCGAAACCCCATCGTACTGAACGCGGTAGGGGAGCAGGCCCCAGGTGCTGGTGCCGCTAGTGGCGCTTCCGTCAAAGAGCAAGAACCGCTGGCCGTCGCAGGCGCATTCGGCATACAAGCCCTCCACGATTTGGGCGGCTCCGCAGGCCTGCGAAACGTGGTTGGGGCAGCGCAAGTCGTAGGCGCCAAAGTCGTTGGCGTCTCCAAAGTTGGTGCGCCGGTAGACCGCGACGCCTCCATGACCCCAGTCGCTCCGACGGTAAACTCCGCCAACAAACTGAAGATCAAAGACTGACGGGCTATTAAGGAAAACGGTCTCGCTCAACAGCACATAAGGAACCGGATGGCGGTTGTCGGAACCGCCGCAGGCAATTAGTGCCGCACTACCAAGCAAAAGTTGAAAAATCTTCGACATTTCGTAAACAAACGTAAGCCGAACCTGCTTATCCACATTAATTCTGCGTTATTTTAGCCCGCTGATTCGCATCGGATCCACCTAATACGCTTTGCTTATGCGTCTACGTTACGCCCTGTTAGTGCTGATTTTCGGAGCCTCCACCCTCGCGTGGGGCCAGACTCGTCCCGGTTCCATTCGCGGAACGGTAAAAGACAAAAAAACCGGCGAGGAGCTGGTCCAAGCCATCATTACCGTTAAGTCAGGACAGTTTAAGGTGGCCTCGGGCGCCTCAGACTTCGACGGCAACTACAACATCAACCCCGTACAGCCAGGCACCTACACCGTTGTGTGCGAAATGTTTGGCTACACCTCGATGACGTTTACGGGCGTGGAAGTCAACCCCGGACGTCCTACCGAACTCAAGTTTGCCATGTCTTCGTCCAGCGTGGAACTTGGCGCCGTAGATGTCGTTGCGAAGTACGAAGCACCATTGATTGAAAAGGGCAAAACCGCGGCAAGCTTTAGTGCGGACCAAATCCGCAACCTCGCCGGCCGTGGTGTAAACGCCGTCCTTTCCCAGACCGCGAGCGTCGTTCAGGACGAGCGCAGCGGCGGAACCTTCTTCCGCGGTGGCCGCGGGGATGCCAACGTGGTGTTTGTTGACGGTGTAAAGATGCGCGGCGACATCAACCTTCCGCGCGAAGCGATTCAGACCACCGAGGTCATCACCGGAGGCGTTCCCGCCCAGTACGGTGACGTAACCGGTGGCGTCATCTCCACAACGACCAAAGGCCCGAGCCCTCGCTACTTCGGTACCGTAGAATACGTTACCTCGGCGCTCTTTGACCGCAACAACTACCACCTCGGCGGCTTGACGCTTGGCGGTCCTCTGGTGTTCAACAAAGACAAAACCCAGCCATTGGTGGGCTTCCTGCTCGCGACCGAGTTCAGCTACACGGGCGTGGGCCGTCCCTACGCGACGCCGGTGTACAAAATCAAGGACGAAATTTTGGCCGACCTTAAGGCCAATCCCTTGATGCCCACGGCGACGGGCCTCGGCACCATTCGCCGCGCGGAACTCTTGACCAAAGACGCCTTCGACATCATTCCGACCCGCTTGAATGTGGCCAGCACGGTATTTCGCGCCACAGGCAACATCAACATCAAGACCAGCAA
>JACCDZ011387494.1_pt1 | contig 9996 bp, 7 predicted proteins | sample 7449551 | NCBI WGS metagenome assembly JACCDZ01 (sample SAMN15323452, study PRJNA562643) | freshwater metagenome | isolation source: river surface water | place: USA:Blue River Watershed | collected 2017-08-18
ACAGGACATCGTCGTGAGAATTTTGGGCAAGGCTTTTTAAATATTTGTACATCTTTAGCAAATTTAGCTAAAAAATATCCTGAGATCCAAATTGTTTATCCTGTGCATTTAAATCCGAATGTACAACAACCTGTTAACGAACTGTTGGCGGGTATTGCCAATATTCATCTGATCGCCCCGCAAGATTATTTGCCTTTTGTGTATTTGATGAATCGTAGTTATCTGATTTTGACTGATTCTGGCGGTATTCAAGAAGAAGCACCATCATTAGGTAAGCCTGTTCTAGTAATGCGGGATACCACTGAAAGGCCTGAAGCGGTTGATGCAGGAACAGTACGTTTAGTGGGTACAGATACAGAAACCATTGAGCGTTCAGTCATAGAGTTACTTGAAAATCCAAATGTATATGTTGAGATGGCAGAAGCCCATAATCCGTACGGGGATGGTGATTCATGTCAGCAAATTATTGATTTTCTTAAAGCGAACTAAGCCGAAATTTCCATTTATTTTGATTTAAAAGTATAGAGTATGAGCAATTCATTCAAGCATATCTGCGTTATAGGGTTAGGTTATATTGGTTTACCCACAGCTGCGACATTTGCTGCACATGGGGTAAAAGTTACTGGTGTTGATGTGAATCAACACGCGGTAGATATGATTAATCAAGGTAAAGTTCATATTGTTGAGCCTGATTTAGATGCTTTAGTTCGTGACGTCGTTGCTCAGGGTAAATTGTCTGCTCAATTGGCGCCGACTGAAGCAGATGCTTATATTGTTGCAGTTCCGACACCTTTTAAAGATGATTATCAGCCAGATCTCAAATATATTGAATCTGCTGCTAAGGCTTTAGCACCTTTTTTAAAGCCAGGTAATTTGGTTATTTTAGAGTCGACATCACCTGTGGAAGCGACTGAACAAATGTCGGCTTGGTTAAGTGAAGCACGTCCAGATTTAAGCTTCCCGCAACAAAAGGGTGAAGGTGCTGATATTTTAGTCGCGCACTGCCCAGAACGTGTGTTGCCAGGTAAAGTTTTACAAGAATTGATCAGTAATGACCGTATTATTGGTGGAATGACATCACGTTGTTCAAAAGCAGCATGTGAGCTCTATAAAACTTTTGTAAAAGGTGAGTGTATACAGACTAATGCCCGAACGGCAGAAATGTGTAAATTGACAGAGAACTCGTTCCGTGACGTCAATATTGCATTTGCAAATGAACTTTCCGTGATTTGCGATAAATTAAATATTAATGTCTGGGAGCTAATCTCTTTGGCAAACCGTCATCCACGTGTCAATATTTTACAGCCGGGTCCTGGTGTGGGTGGGCATTGTATTGCGGTTGATCCATGGTTTATTGTTTCGAGAACCCCAGAACAGGCACGCTTGATCCGCACTGCCCGTGAAGTAAATGACAGTAAACCTGAGTGGGTAATTGACCAAGTGAAAATTAAGATTGCAGAATTTTTGCAAGCAAACCCTGAGAAAACTATTAAAGATGTAACTGTGGCTTGTTATGGTTTGGCTTTTAAACCTGATATTGATGACTTACGTGAAAGCCCAGCATTAAATATTACAAAAAAACTGGCAGAACAAGGTTTAAATATATTGGCAATTGAGCCAAATATAACAGAATTGCCTGATACTTTATCAAGCCTTTTAATAAAATTAGTCACTATTGATGAAGCTGCAGAAGCTGATGTTAAGTTGATATTAGTCGATCACAAAGAATTTAAAGCTAATCATCTATATAATAATAAATATATTGTGGATACAAAAGGTATCATAAAGAAATGAAAAGCTTGTTTTTTTCATTAACATATAATGTTTTAACTAGGTTTGTATTGCTTGTAATTTCTATGCTTAGCGTGAAAATTCTAAGTGTAAATGAATATGGTGAGTTATCATATATATTAGTGATAGCTTCTTCGTTGGCGATTGTTTCATTATTTGGAGGGGGGGTTGTAGTAAACAGAAATTATAGCATAGGTAGAATTGATGGAAGTTTTGAGCTCGCTAATAAAATATTGTATTTTAATGTATTGGTAAGCTTTATAGTTTCCTTGGTAGTGCTATTAGTGATGCTGGTTTTTATCACTGATATAAAAAACTTGATTTATGTATATTTACTATTTTTTCTTATGTCTATAAATGGTATTTTTGAGGGTGCATTATATGGTCTTGGTAAATATCGTGATCTAGGTGTAAATTCAATTTTCACTTTTTTATTGAGTATCTTTGTCTCATATATTTTAATTATGGAGTTAAAAGTTTTTGGTGCATTAATGGCATTGATTGTATATCGTATTTTAATGCTTTTATTAAATATTAGGTCAATTGTAAAAACTAAAATAATAAAAAGAATGAATATGATTGATGTGGTTAATGATAAAAAAATATATAGAATTTTTGTTAATCAGTCTTTTCCGACCTTTGTAGGTGCAGTGCTCGTAACACCTGTTATGATGATTTTAATTTTTATTCTTAAGAATACTGCTGATGGAATAGATCAGGTAGCATATTTTGCATGGAATAATCAAGTGTACACTTTGGCAATATTTTTACCTAGTGTGTTATCTGGTTATTTTATATCGAAAATAAGCTTTGAAAAAGATTCAGCAAGATTGAAAGTAATGAAATATATTAAATATAATTTTATTTTTGGCTTTGGAGTTGTAACCTTACTCTTTTTTCTAAAAACGAAAATTTTAGAATGGGGTGGGAAGGAATATGTGATAAACGGTAGTGAAGCATATAATTACATGTTATTAGCTATAATCGCATACTGTTTGAATTCAGCTTATGGTAGTTATTGGATTTCGATAGGGAAATTCCAAATAGGACTCTTTGTAAATCTGATTTGGGCTACTATAGTTATATTGTTAAGTTTTATTTTAATAAAAGAATATATGTATACGAATGAAGTAATATTTATTTCATTATTTGTAGGGTATATTTTTATTTTTATATTACAATTATTATTTTTCTTTAATAAAAGGAAATTATTTTTGTGAAAAAAAAAATGATTAGTGAGTTGGTTTTAATTTTTATACTGACTTCGATGGTGGTTAATTATCCAAATGTAAGTCATGAATTTATGTTTTATATAAGGACTTTATCAATTTTTATAATTGGGTTTCTGTTTTTTTTATGTGTGTCAACTTATAAAAATTTAAATTTTTTTTTAAGTAAGTCTGGAATTTACTTACTTATATGTTTCTTTTGTATTATGTTCTATCATGTTGTAACTCTCACAACACCAGGTTTACTGTTTTTTTCAATAATATTTATTGTTTTTTTTAGTTATTTCGGTAGTTATATAGGCTGGCATGAAATAAAATTAAGATTTCTCTCCACTTTAGTGTTAATAATAATAAATTTGATGCTGCTAAGAGTTTGTTTAGCATCTTTCTTTGATTTGTATCAGCATGTTTATGATATTTCAGATTATAATTTAGAAATAGGAAGTGTGGGATATAATTTAGGTAGAACGGGTTGGGCAATATCGCTTTTATTTTTTATAAGCTTTATTAAGCTATTTAAAAGCCAACTAGCTGGTTTAAGTTATTTTAAAAATTTAATGTTGTTAATTTCAATTGTTTTAAGTTGTTTATGTATTTTTATGTCTGATAGTAGGACAGGAATAATTTTTTTAATCACTCTTTTGATTTTTTGGAATTTTAGATATTTAAAATTAAAATTAAATTCTATAATTTTGCCTTTAACTATTATTTTTATTGAGATTTTTTTGGCTTCTAGTCTCTTTTTGGTCTCATTGTTAAATAATACTAGAATGAGTACATTTTTGACTGGTGATGATATTTCAAATGGTAGATTTGAAGGATTGCTTGTAGGTTTAAATATTATTAAAGATAATTTTATTATAGGAACCTATCCTGTTCAGGTGTATGATTTAAAAGATTATGGATTTCAATATAGTGAAATCCATAATGTTTGGTTGAACTTGATGGCGATATATGGGGTGCCATTAATTGTTCTTTTGATGACATTTATTGTTTTATTTATTGTGGGTAGTATCCGAATTGAGAAATATAATAGGGAACATATTGATTATGGGACATTTATTTTATTAGTTGCAATAGGATTTATAGTTACCTTTTTAGAGCCTAATGCAATTATTTCATTTTTATCATATTCTTCGATATATTGGTTTGTGTTAGGTCTAAGTTTTAGTTTAAAAAAAGGTTAAGTGGTTATGATTTTTAATTTTAATAAAATTAGAACTAATTCAGCAGTTCATAAGGCTTATATTAGGCTAGCAACTTCATTATGTGGTAAAAATTTTGATTTTTTTGAGGAATATAGTTTTTCTATTAGAAAGCAAAAATATATTGTATGCTCTGATATTTGGCAGGTATTGGTCACTTGGTTTTACTTGATTGGTAGTAAGAAAAAAATAATCTATTGGATTCAAGGTTCAATAGCAGAAGAAAGTTATCTTAAACATGGATCATTAGTAAGATTTTGTATATTGAAAATATTTGAAAGATTGTGTTTATTATTTTCAGATGGTTATATATATGTTTCCCCATATATGAAAGATACTTATTCTAAAAGTATTTTTACGAAAGGAAAGCCATATTTAGTTTTTCCATGTATATCAGATTTAAAGTTTACTGGAGAATCTAAAGAACCTAATTCATTTTGTTATTTGGGTGGGATGTCAAAATGGCAAAATTTTCCCCAAATAGTATCTATGATGAATGTGATATGTGAGAAAAAGCCTGGAAGTGTATTTAGGATTGCAACAAATGATACAGAAGAATGTCTTAAGGTTATTAATGAGGTGGCTTCAAACTGTCTTAGGAATTCAATTTCTGTAGTTAGTTTATCTAGTAAAATTGAAATTGAAAATTTTTTATCTAAATGTGAATTTGGTTTTTTAATAAGAGATGATATTTTGGTAAATCAGGTTGCATCACCAATCAAACTTGCAGAATACTTATCATGTGGGGTGACTGTTATTATTACTCCAGCAATACGGTCTTATGCTTCAATTTTAAATCAAGCTGGTATAGTAATAAGTTCTGCTGATGATTTGCAAAAAGTGAATCTAATTTCTAATTCTTCAGAGGCTATAAAAATGTATGAAAAATATTTTTCAACTAGCGCGTTAGAAAAAAGTGTCAAAATTTTTTTAGAAGAGTTGAAGCTAAAGTAGTCTTCTTTTTTGATCAAATATCATGCTTTTCAGTGTTTATTTTCTATTGTTATTTGTTGGATAATTTATGAAGAAACATAAAATTTTAATATTAAGTAATTTTGGTTACGAATCTGGTATAATAGGTGGTCAAACAGTTAAAGTTGAACATATATATAAACTTTTTGACCGTAAAAAAAAATATTATGATTTCAGTCTTAATTATTTTGATACTGATGTTTTTAAGAATCGTTTTTCAATTTTTAAAAATATTATTGTGCTTTTTTTATCATTGATTAAGTCTAATACGTTAATATTTGTTGGTTCTAAAAATAATTTAAAGTATTTATTTCCTTTTCTTTACTGTATTTGCTTTATATTTAACGTTAAGATTCATTATGTAGTGGTTGGTGGATGGTTGTCTGATTTTTTAAGTTCCAACCCATTATTTGTTTACTTCTTAAGGAGAATAAATTCTATTTACCCTGAGAATCATAAACTCTGTGATGAGCTAAAGAATAATTTTTTTCTTAATAATGTTGTTCAGTTGAATAATTTTAGGTTAGTTGATAATCAGGTGGACTCGATTGTTCAACTAAATCCAAAGAGTGATATTAAATTGGTCTTTATGGCTAGGGTTTCTCCACATAAAGGTGTAGATACGATTTTTTCTTTAGGTGAAAGATTACAATCTGAATCATTAGATAATATATCGATTGATATATATGGTCCAATAGAAAAAGGTTATGAGGAGAAATTTAATGATATGCTACAAAAAGCACCTAAATTTATTCAATATAAAGGAGTTATTGAGCCCCAAAAAGTTTATGGGGTTCTAAGAAATTATAATGTTATGTTGTTTCCGACAAAATATAGTGGTGAAGGTTTTCCTGGCACGGTTTTAGATGCATACATATCAGGACTTCCTATTATTGCTAGTGGTTGGCAATACGCTTCTGAATTTATTGTAAATGGAGAAAATGGATTTATTACTGAATTTGGAAATGATCAAGATTTTATTGAAAAAACCCTATCATTATTAGATCAACCTGAATTAATTAATAGCCTTAGTCTTGGTGCATTTAAGCATAAAGAAAAATATGATCCTGAAATTGCATGGAAGTTGTTTGAGAAAAATATCTTTAATAGCAATTCGGTATAATAATAGTTCTTTAATTTATATTAGAATTAGTGTGCTATGATTTAACATATTCTCCTGCTTGCTGTTAATTGGGTATTTTTGATAGGCACAATGGATTAATTTTATTATGAGTTTATTAATAAAGTTTAATACAGCCTTAGCATTAGGGCTGTTTAACTTGTTTCGAGTTTTTAAATACCGTTTAAGTGTCAAAACAGGGTTAAATCCTGTACAAAAACTTGTTGCAAAAATGCCTGAGGGTCATTTTTTTAGTACTACGCCCGAATGTACTAAGGCAAAAAGCTTCCCTAAAACCTTACAGGCTTTTGGTTATTTGGAATATCCTTTAACACAGGGTATTCCCAACTGGTTTTATAGTCCGTTAACCCAACATGAGTTTCAAAACAGTCATTTGGCTTGGTATAAAATTCCAGATTTTGACGCAAATGTAGGTGATATTAAAGGTATTTGGGAAGCTTCCCGTTTTGATTGGGTACTCAACTTTGTTCTGCAAGCTCAACAACATAATGATGAAGTACTGCATGTGTTAGATGCGTGGTTAAACGACTGGTGCCAGAAAAATGCTGCCTATTTAGGGCCTAACTGGAAATGTGGGCAAGAAGTCTCTATTCGGGTCATGCATTTAATTGCAGGCTTAATTGGTTTAAATCAACTGACACAACCGAGTCAAAATATACAACAACTTATAGCATTACATTTAAAACGGATTGCACCTACCATTGATTATGCAATTGCCCAAGACAATAACCATGGTACTTCTGAAGCGACAGCACTTTTTATAGGTGGGGCATTACTCAATCATGTGACACCTAAACTAGAATATAAAGCATGGCGAGAACTTGGGCAGAAGTGGTTGGAAAATCGAGCTCAAAAACTGATTATGGCAGATGGTGGATTTAGTCAATATTCAGTGACTTATCATCGGGTCATGCTAGATTCATATAGTTTGGCAGAGATTGTACGGCAGCAACTCAATTTAAAAGCATTTTCTGATGTTCTTTATCATCAATTGCTAAAAGCAACCAACTGGCTGTATGTGCTTACACAAGAAACAAGTGGCGATGTACCCAATATTGGTGCAAATGATGGCGCACGCTTGTTGGCTGTTTCTGCAACAGGTTATCGGGATTTTAGACCCAGTGTGCAGTTGGCTAGTACTTTATTTGCTGGGCAGAGTTATTACGCAACTCAGGGTACTTATGATGAAAGTTTAGATTTTTTTAGATTAGATAAAAAAGTGGTAAATCTTTCAAGCGTCCCTAAAAAAGATCAATTTTTTTGTAAAAGTGGTTTGATTACTGCACAAAAGCGCAATTTCTTTATTGCATTCAAACTGCCTATTTTTAAGTTTAGACCAAGTCAGTGTGATGCCTTACATTTAGATGTTTGGTGGAAAGGGCAAAATATTTTACGTGATGGTGGTACGTATAGTTACAATTCTACACCAGAAGATTTAGAGTACTTTGGCGGTGTTGCCAGTCATAACACGGTACAATTTGATGGGCATCAGCAAATGCCTCGTTTGAGTCGCTTTTTATTTGGTGCATGGCTGACACCAAAAGAATTAACGTATAGCGCTAATGAATTTGGTTGTGGTTATCAAGATCATTGGGGTTGTACACACTACCGTAAAATTTCATTAACAGATAAGGCAATTAAAATAGCAGATAATATTTCTGGTTTTCAGCAACAGGCGATCTTACGTTGGCGTTTACAGCCAGATCATTGGACTCTTGAGAACAATGTTCTAAGTAATGGTCAAATAGAGATTATTTTAGAGGCTGAGCATCCGATAACTCTTCGTTGGTGCGAAGGAGAGGAGTCTAGGTACTACTATCAAAAGAGCAAAGTGCCTGTTCTAGAAGTGAGCGCTACACAAGCGACTACAATTTTTACTGTAATTAAAGATTTAACATGAAAATTTTATATTTCCATCAGCATTTTTCAACACCTAAAGGGTCTGCAGGAATCCGTTCCTATGCTATGGCTCAATCGCTCATTCGTAATGGTCATCAGGTGACGATGGTTTGTGGCTCTTTTGGTGCAGGTCAAACGGGTTTAACCCAGCCTTTTAATAAAGGAATGCGCCGTGGTATGGTCGATGGTATCGATATCATAGAATTTGAACTGCCTTATTCAAATGCGCTTTCTTTTATCAAGCGTATTTTAATTTTTTTAAGTTTTGCTTTTAAATCGATCAAGGTTGCTTTGACTGAACAATACGATGTTGTATTTGCGACAACGACACCATTAACGGCGGGTATCCCAGGTATTTTTGCCAAGTGGTTTCGACGAAAACCATTTGTTTTCGAAGTCAGGGATCTATGGCCAGAGTTGCCTAAAGCGATGGGGGTGATCAAAAACCCAATTGTTTTATGGATGATGTCTGTGCTTGAATGGACTTCTTATCATTCAGCTGATCGTTTAGTAGGATTGTCTCCAGGTATTGTGGACGGCATTATTAAACGAGGGATTGCTCCTGAAAAAGTAGCCTCTATTCCAAATGGTTGTGATTTAGATATTTTTGCATCTGAGCATCAAGCATGGAGACCTGAGGGCGTTCAACCAACAGATCTTATGGCCATTTTTACTGGGACACATGGCTTGGCCAATGGCCTAAATGCAGTGTTAGACGCAGCAGCTGAATTGAAAAAACGTCAAAGAACGGACATTAAATTGGTTCTGGTTGGTGATGGCATGCAGAAAAAAGCATTGCTTGAACGAGCGACCGAGCTTAAATTGGATAATGTGATTTTTCATGATCCTGTCAATAAAGCAAAGTTAGCAGGTCTTATGGCCAGTGCAGATATTGGGTTGCAAATTTTAGCCAATGTTCCAGCCTTTTATTATGGAACTTCGCCGAATAAATTTTTTGATTATATTTCAGCAGGCCTACCCGTTTTAAATAATTATCCAGGCTGGTTAGCAGAGTTAATTACTAAAGAACAATGTGGTTTTGCTGTACCCCCAGAGAATCCTCAAGCGTTTGCTGATGCCTTGGAACAAGCAGCGAATCAGCGCGAACGACTGATTGAAATGGGCAGAAATGGTCAGCAGGTTGCCAGAGAACAGTTTAATCGTTCTATTCTTTCGCAGAAGTTTTCTGATTGGGTCACAGGAGCGTAATATGCTTAAACGGTTACTTGATATTGTGATTGCATCAATTGCATTGGTAATTCTATCTCCTTTATACATTTTTGTAGCTTATAAAGTGAAAAAAAATCTAGGATCTCCAGTTCTTTTCCGTCAGGTACGTCCAGGGTTAAATGGAATACCTTTTGAAATGATTAAATTTAGGACGATGAAAGATGCAGTGGATATACAAGGGAATCCATTACCAGATAGTGAGCGTTTAACACCTTTTGGCAAAATGTTACGTTCGACCAGTCTGGATGAAATGCCTGAGCTTTGGAATGTGATTAAAGGGGATATGAGTGTTGTAGGTCCACGTCCATTACTGATGGAATATCTACCTTTATACAACAAAGAACAAGCCAAACGTCATGATGTACGTCCTGGTATGACTGGTCATGCCCAGGTTAATGGTCGCAATGCGATTAGCTGGGAAGAAAAGTTTAAACTTGATACTTGGTATGTAGAAAACAGATCACTTTGGTTAGATTTTAAAATTATGTTGCAAACAGTGAAGAAGGTCATTGCTAAAGATGATATCAGT